>JACCDZ010132333.1_pt1 | contig 15928 bp, 11 predicted proteins | sample 7449551 | NCBI WGS metagenome assembly JACCDZ01 (sample SAMN15323452, study PRJNA562643) | freshwater metagenome | isolation source: river surface water | place: USA:Blue River Watershed | collected 2017-08-18 | reverse complement strand
CTGCAGGCCAGCGCCCAGCTCATCCTCGCCGGTCTGGTCGGCGCCAGCAGCGGCCTGCTGGCCAAATGGTTCGGCTACCAGAGCCTGTTTATCGGCGCCGGCGTGCTGGGAGTGATGGTGCTGGGGGTGGTGATCTACTACTTCGTCCTGGCCCAGCCGCGGCGTGAAGAACCAGCAGCAGCCTGAGAAAGGCCATGGCTCGGTTGCCCGTTTGAAGGATGCGCATAAGCCAGAAGCATTATCCGCCAGACCAAAGCGCAGGGCTTCGCTACACGCAGAACAGAGCCGATTTCGTAGCACCTTAGGACCGGTTGAGCGCTGCGATCCCCATGCGATTGTGCGCCTCGCCTCACAGCGGAATCCGACAGGCTGTATTCGCCAACCTCGACGAAAAGACTCAAGCCGGTATACTGGCGCCAGTTTTAAGCCTGGCCAGACCGATATTCAGCCTGCCGGATTGTCACAGCGACAATCACAAGCGCAGTGAATTCAAATGATTAGGATGATCGCCAGGGCTAATGAAGCACCCATTTGGTTACGTCGCCGATCTGCAGGCAGATCGCCAGCCGAACTGAGGTTTTTCAGAATTCCCAAGGATGCCGACAAGGATGAATTGCAAAACCTCCAGCACCTAGACACCAGCACCAGATGTGATCAGATCGCATCCGGCGAATCCCTGTACCCGAAACATTCACAGACCTGCATCGACAGGCAGGGGCAGGTAAGTAAAGAGACTCACCAGTCACATGCTGATATCGACACAGCGGCTAATAGTAAGGAAAGCTGACCTTTCCGGCAGATGATGTTAAAAAGCCACCGGCAAGCTTAGTTTTGTCGGGCAGGACAGCGGTAACAGAAAGTCCGCAGCCACTCGGCTTGAACGCCGGGCAGCCCGGCTATTACAGTTGCCAGACTTGGGCGGTATTAATAAAGCCTAGGGAAGGCTGTCGCCTTATGGGGATAACGAGCCTGATGGAAGTACCCGGAGCCTAGGCCGGGAAGGCTCGACCGATACGGCGCTGTACCACAATGTCTGTTCCCTTACGGTAAGGGAGCAGGAAAAGCACTATCTAATGAGGATGTTCGATATGCGCAAAACCCTTTCCGGCATCACCCTGGCCGTCGCCCTGGCCACTTCCGGTTATGCCCTGGCCGACCAGGCAACTCTGACTGCCCTGCAAAATGCCGGCGTCACCCTGAATGCCGATCAACAAGCTGCCGTGCTGGCCGCCGAAGGCGAAGCTGCCATCGCCGCCGCTATTAAAGCGCTGGTAGCCGCCAACCCTGAAGCCGCCGCCACCATCGTCGGTGCTGCCGTCGCCGCCAACCCGTCCATGGCCGTCGCCATTGCCAGTGCAGCCGCCTCCGCTGCGCCAGACCAGGCTGCTGCCATCACTGCTGCTGCTCAGCAAGCCGCACCGGAGGGTCAAGCCGACGCCATTGCCTCGGCAGTTACCACCGCCGCCACTGCAGCGAAGCAGAGCTTGGCCACTAATAACGGCACAAACAGCGTGAACAACTCCGCCGTCCCGGGCACTGGCAGTGGTGGCGGCGGTGACGGTGCTAGCGGTAACTAATCAGCCCGCTGGCAGCTGAAACAACAACAAATGCTGGCCCTCAGGGGCCGGCATTGTTTTGCCAGACATGCTGGCAAAACCACAGCAATAGAAACCACTGAGGTCTCTTATGACGATGAAATTCAAGGCACGCTCGCTGGCAGTTGCCGTTTCGGCCGCCCTGAGCGCCAATGCCTGGGCCGTTGAGCCGCAGAGCATCAAGCTGTCCGAAGGCCTGCTCTTCACGCCTACCCTGGAAGTGAGCGAGCGCCACGACGACAACTTCCGCGCGGTAGAAGACAACGAAGAATCCTCCTGGATCACCAGCGTTACCCCGACCTTCGTACTGGGTGCAGAGGGCCGCAAGAGTGCCTACCAGCTGTCCTATTCGGCGGTCAGTGACACCTTTCATTCGAGCCATAAAGACAACAACACCGACCATCATGTGAATGCAGATGCCGGTTATGAATTCGATTCGCGCAACCGCCTGAAGCTCAATGCCGGCTTCCACAAGATCGAAGACACCGCGTCTGAAGACCAGAACGTCGAGAACGACAAGTACACCACCAGCAACGTCGGTGGTGTGTACAGCTTTGGCGCCCAGACTGCCCGCAATCAGATCGATTTCGGCGCCAACTATCAGGAACTGCGCTACCAGAACAGCGACAACCTGAATGCCGACAAAGAGCGTGACACCACCGCGCTCAACACCATTCTCTACCACGCTGTTGCGCCCAAGACCCGTGCCCTGGTCGAAGCGCGCCACACCGACTACGACTACGTCAGCAATACCCGCCTGAACAGCAACAACGTTGCGCTGCTGGCGGGTCTGACCTGGGACGCCACCGCCAAGACCACCGGTACCGTGAAGTTCGGTGGCGAAAAGAAGCGCTTCGATGACTCAAACATCGACGACGAAAGCGGCGGCATGTGGGAAGTAGGCGTCAAGTGGTCGCCGCGCACCTACTCCACCTTCGGCCTGAACACCCGTCGCGCGCTCGACGAGGGCGACAACGGCGCCAGCTCCATCGAATCCCAGAGCACCACCCTGAGCTGGGATCACGAGTGGATGGATCGCCTGAGCTCCACCGTCAGCTACACCTACAGCGACCAGGACTACCAGGACATCACCCGTACCGACAAGATCGATACCTTCGGTGTCGGCCTGACCTACGAAATGCGTCGCTGGCTGGACCTCGGTGTGGGCTACAAGTACTCCGAGAACGACTCGGATGCCGTTGGCGAAAGCTACGAGCGCAACATCTTCTCGATCAGCGCCACCGCCAGCCTGTAATACCCATCCGTAAAGTGGCAGGGGGGCTTTGCCCCCTTTGTCGCCCACGCCTCAACAAGAGCAATCCAGCCATATGGTCATTCGCATTTTTTTCAGCCTGATCCTTGGCATGCTGCTGATCAACAGCAGTGCGGTGTACGCAGAAGGCAACTCCACCTACAAGTTGGCGTCCGGAGATGTCATCCGCATCAACGTGTTCGGTGAGACCGATCTCAGCTTCGAAGAACTCCGCCTGACCGATGCAGGCACCTTTTCCTACCCCTTTATCGGAGAGGTCCAGGCAAAAGGTAAAACGGCTGCCGAAATCGAGCAGTTGATCATCGACAAGCTCAAGGGCGACTACCTGGTTGACCCGCGGGTTTCCGTCAGCGTCCTGCAGTACCGCGAATTCTTTATCAGCGGCGAGGTAAAAACACCGGGCGCCTACCCCTTCCAGCCAGGGCTGACCCTGCGCCGGGCGGTGGCATTGGCCGGAGGCTTGACCGAGCGCGCATCGGAGCAACGCATCACCATCATCCGCGACAACAATCCGAGCCGTACGCCCGAGAATGCGTCGCTGGATACTCTGGTGATGCCCGGCGATACCATCACCATCGACCAGGGCTTTTTCTAAGCAATGAGCCTGGCCCAGGCTGCTCAGCACCTGCGGCCTGGCCAATGCCCGGGCACATGCCGCAGATTGGCGTTGCCCGCAGCCAAGCCCGACAACCCGGCATGCTCCGCTGGACGCGACGTACAGCGCCACCAGCCAAACGACTACCCAGCATGCCGCGGCGGCACAGCGGCAAGGCCCACGCATGAGCCGGCCTGCCGAAACCGCCACCTGCACGCCTTCAACTTTTTAGAGTTTCCCCGACATGGAAAGTAATACTCAGATCATCGAGCGTAACCAGAACGCTTTGCGCCAGGATGAGAGCGACGACGAGATTGACCTGCTGAAGCTGTGGCAGACCATCTGGCGCCGCAAGTGGAGCATCATCACCCTGGTGCTGGTCGTCAGCCTGGTGGCCATTCTGGTCGTCTTCTCCATTACGCCGATTTTCCGCGCCGCTGCCACCCTGCTGATCGAGCAGAAGAGTGCCAAGGTCGTTTCCATCGAACAGGTTTACGGCCTCGACGGCGCCGGCAACGAATACCTGCAAACCCAGTTCGAGCTGCTCAAGTCGCGTGCCCTGGCCGAACGCGTGGTGCGTCAGCTGAACCTGACCACCCACCCGGAGTTTGATCCGCGCCAGCAGCCTGAGCCGCTGATCGACTTCAAGGGCCTGCTGGCCAACCTCGACTTCAACAAGGCCGTGCCGGTCACCCTGCCCGAAGATCTGGAAGCCGGCGTGGACCCGACCGAAGCCGAGATCTTCGACGAAGTCACCAAAGCATTCATGGAGCGCATCAGCATCGAGCCGCAAGGCAAGAGCCAGCTGGTCAAGGTGCAGGTCGACATGGCCGATGCACGCCTGTCTGCCCAGGCCGCCAACGCCCTGGCCAACGGCTTTATCGAAAGCCAGCTGGAAGCGACCATGGACATGTCCATGACCGCCACCAACTGGATGAACAGCCGCCTGGGTGAGCTGCGCGAAAAGCTGAAAGTGGCCGAAGACCGCCTGCAGGAATACCGCGAAGCCGAGAACCTGGTGGATGTGCAGGGTGTTAGCACCATCAGCGCCGCCGAACTGAGCCTGACCGGCGAGCGCATGATCGATGCCCGCCGTCAGCGCGCCGAAGCAGAGAGCCAGTATCGCCAGGTACAGGCCATGCGCAGTGGCGGCTGGGAGCGTCTGGCAAGCATTCCTGCCGTGCTCGGCCACCCGCTGATCCAGCAGTTCAAGGCTGAAGAAGCCAAGGCCAAGGCCAAATACGAAGAAATGTCGCGCCGTTATGGTGCCCGTCACCCGGCGATGGAAGCGGCCCGCTCCGACCTCAACGCGGCCTCTGCCAGCCTGCGCAGCCAGGTGGAGCAGGTGGTCGCCGGTATCGAGCGCACTTACCAGTTGGCCGCCGCCAACGAGAGCTCGCTGCAGGCATCGTTCAACAAGAACAAATCGCAGATTCAGGATATTTCCCGCAAAGAGTTCAAATTGCGCGAACTGCAGCGCGAGGTTGAATCCAACCGCGCCCTCTACGACACCTTCATGACCCGCCTGAAAGAAACCGCCGCCACTTCCGACCTGGAAACCGCCAACGCCCGCGTGGTGGATCAGGCCGTGGTGCCGACCGAGCCGGTCAAGCCCAAGAAATCCCTGATCGTGGTGATTGCCGCACTGCTGGCCGGTTTTGTCGGCGTAGGCCTGACCCTGCTGCTGGAAGCCCTGAACAACACCTTCAAGAGCACCGAAGAGGTGGAAAACCGCCTCAACATCCCGGTGCTGGGCATCCTGCCGATGATGAAGAAAGTCGGCGAGCGCAGCGACCTGGCGCGCATGTTCACCCGCGACACGGACAAGAGTTTCTCCGAGTCGATCCGCACCATCCGTACCGGCGTCGTGCTCTCGGGCATCGATCACCCGCACAAGGTCATGGTCATCACCTCGTCGATTCCAGGCGAAGGCAAGAGTACCGTTTCGGTCAACCTGGCCTTTGCCCTGGGGCAGATGGAAAGAGTCCTGCTGATCGACGCCGACCTGCGCCGTCCGACCCTGGGCAAGAGCTTCGAGTTCCCGGTGGGCACACCCGGCCTGGCCAACCTGATTGCCAGTACCGCCAAGCTTGAAGAATGCATCAAGCACGTCGATGGCATCGACATGATGAGCGCCGGCACCGTGCCGCCAAACCCGCTGGAGCTGCTGTCCTCGCCGCGCTTCGCCAAGGCCCTGGAAGTGCTGAAGAGCAAGTACGACCGCATCATCATCGACTCGCCGCCCACCCAGGCCGTCAGCGATGCCGTACTGCTCTCCACCTTCGCCAACGCGCTGATCGACGTGATCAAGTCCGACTCCACCCACATCCCGCTGGTGGAAAAGGGCGTGGGCCAGCTGCTGCAGAACAACGCGCCGGTCAGCGGTATCGTGCTCAACCAGGTCGATATCAAGAAAGCCCAGAAGTACGGCTACAGCTACGGCGGTTATTACGACTACTACGGCTACAGCAACACCAAGCAAGCCTAAGCCGGACGTTGGGCTTCGCTGCGCTCAACACCAACCTACCGCTATTGGTAACCGGTCGCTGGTAGGTTGGGTTGAGTCGCCCCGCGACGAAGCCCAACAGGAGCAGCACCGCAGGGTGGGTGGAGACCCATGCGACTTGAATGCAACGATGGACAACCCCGCCAGGCGGCTTACCCACCCTGCCCGGCTTTGCCCTTTAATGTTCAATCGGTAGATAGCTTCCAGCCAGGATGTAACAACCGCACATGATCGACCTACACAGCCACCTGCTCCCCGGCATCGACGACGGGGCACCCGATCTCGAAACCGCGCTGGCACTGGCGCGTGTGGCCGTTCAGGACGGCATCACGCACCTGGTCTGCACACCGCATATCCATCCCGGCCGTTACGACAACACGCCAGCCAGCATCGCCGCCGCCCGCGAAACCCTGGTTGCCGGGCTAAAAGCCGCGAACATTGCCCTGCAGATCAGCGCTGCCGCCGAAGTGCGCTTCGGCATGGAGTTGATGGTCGGCATCGGCCAGGGGCAGATTCCCTTTCTCGGCGAATGGCAAGGCAAAAAAGTCCTGCTGCTGGAGTTCCCGCACAGCGAAGTGCCGTTCGGGGCCGAGCGCCTGACTAGCTGGCTGCTGCAACGCAACATCGTGCCGATGATCGCTCACCCCGAGCGCAACAAAGGCATCATGCGCAGCCCCGGCAAGCTCAAGCCCTTTCTCGATCAGGGTTGCCTGCTGCAGGTCACAGCCTCGTCGGTTGCCGGAGGCTTCGGCCCGGCGGCAGAAGAAATCGCCCAGGCCCTGTTGCAGGAAGGCGTGGTCACCATTCTGGCCAGCGATGCGCACAACCTTGAGCATCGTCCGCCCATCCTCAGTGAAGGCCTCGAACGCGCCGCGCAACTGATTGGCGAAAGCCAGGCGGAACAGCTGGTGCGGGGCACGCCCTGGCAAATTGCCCAGAGTCATTTCCAATGAATGCCACCACACACCTGGGCAGCAGCCACCGGCACAAAGCAGCGGCGCCCGCCACGGCCGCCACGCGCCTGCGCCACAGCGGCCTGGCCATACTGGCCGGCCTGCTGGCCTTGCTACTGCTGGTGAGCGGTGTGCGCTTGCTGCTCGCCGGTATCGCCGACTACCAGACCGATGCCTTCCTCAAAGCCTGGAGCAAGGCACAGGTAGAACCTGATGCACGCGCCTGGGCCATTGCCGAAGCGGCTGCGCAGCGTGCCGTGGCGTTATCGCCCTCCGCCGATGGCCAGCGCTACGACCGTCTGGGCCAGGTCTACAGCTGGCAGTACTATCGCCAACCCTATGCAGCCGCCCAGGCCACCGCTTCGCGGCGCGCAGCGCTGGAGGCCTATCGCACGGCCGTTGAGCTGCGCCCGACCTGGCCTTACACTTGGGTTCGGCTTGCCTACAGCAAACAGATGCTGCAGGAGTTCGATGCCGAGTTCGCGCACGCCCTGAGCCAGGCGGCCACCCTTGGCCCAACGCGCATCGGCGTTCATCAGGAGCTGGCCGCGCTCGGCCTCAGCGCCTGGCAGCAACTGACACCGGAACAACGCCAGGCCATCCTGGGATCGGTGCGTTTCAGCGTGGCCTACGGCCACTCCGATGCGCAGCGCCTGCTCGCCAGCGCCACCCGCACCGGGCAGATACAGGTGTTTTGCAGCGCACTGGATGCGCCCTTGATCAGTAGTCGCAAACTCACCGCCTGCCAGAAGTAACCCTGGCGTCGGCCTCCGGGCCGGCACATGGAACAGAGGCAGGTCTGGCGATTTTGCAGAATGGTTTTACAGGTAAAACGTTATGCCAAGGATACGGACAAACGCGCAACGCAAGCCCGAAGCGCCCAACCAAAACGAGCTGAGCACCCCGGCTGCCCCCCGCGAGGGCAACAGCCAGGCAAACGGCAAACACGCCGCCGCCAACAACGGCCAGCTTGCCAAACGCGCCCATCTGGCCGAAGGCCGTGGCCTGACCTTCTGGGCCCAGTGGCTGGCCGCCTTCGGCCTGCTGACCCTGCTGCTGTGCAGCCTAACGCTCTATAAAACCGGCGAAATCGCCACTCAGTACCGGGCACTGGCCCTGCTCAGCCTGTTCGCCTCGGTGCCGATCTACTCGCTGATGCGGGTGTATTACAAACAGCACGGCTACCTGGCCGGCCTCGGCCACCTGCTCGCCGGCTGGCTGACGCTACTCGCCGTTCTGCTGGTGAGCGCCTTCGTCACCAAAACCAGCGAGCAGTTCTCCCGCGAGGTCATCCTCGTCTGGGGCACTGCCGGCTACGTGCTGCAGGCCTGCCTCTACGTGCCGCTGCATCATCTGTCCAAACGCTACCACCGGCAACTGCATGCCAATCAAAACTCTCTGATCATCGGCACGGGCGAACTGGCCCAGGAACTGGCGAGCAAACTCACGGAAGAACGCAACGAGCCCCTGATTGGCCTGGTGACCGCCAACGACCATCCCCAGCCGGAACACAGCCGCTTTCCCATCATCGGCAATATCGTGCACCTGCGTGAGCTGATCGCCGCCCACCAGATACGCCGGCTGTACATCGCCCTGCCCCTCACCGAAGCGGAGCAGATCGAAGGCCTCTACGTCGACCTGCTGGATGCCGGTGTAGATGTGGTCTGGCTACCCGACCTAAGCAGCATGATGCTGCTCAACCACTCGGTGCGCGACATTGCCGGCATGCCGGCCATCTACCTGAATGAAAGCCCGCTGACCGCCTACCCCACCGCAGCCCTCACCAAGGCGCTGATGGACCGCAGCCTGGCCCTGCTGGCCATCGTCATCCTCAGCCCAGTGCTGCTGGCCACCGCCGTGGCAGTCAAACTCAGCTCGCCGGGCCCGGTGCTGTTCAAGCAGCACCGGCATGGCTGGAACGGCACCCTGATCAAGGTGTGGAAGTTCCGCTCCATGCGCGTACACGAGGATGGCGAGGTCAAGCAGGCCACCCGCGAAGACCCGCGCATCACCCCCGTTGGCCGCTTTATCCGGCGTACCTCCATCGATGAGCTGCCGCAGCTGTTCAACGTCCTGCAGGGGCGTATGTCGCTGGTCGGCCCGCGGCCCCATGCCGTGGCGCATAACGACTACTACACCGGCAAGATCGACGCCTACATGGCGCGCCATCGCATCAAACCCGGCATCACCGGGCTGGCCCAGGTCAGCGGCTATCGTGGCGAAACCGAAACCCTGGACAAGATGGAAAAGCGCGTCGAGCTCGATCTCACCTACATCAACAACTGGTCGCTCTGGCTGGATATCAAAATCCTGGTCAAAACGCCCTTTACCCTGCTCGGTAAAGACATCTACTAACGGCCGCCTGCAAGGAAGCAGCGGGGCCTCAACAACCGCTAACGGATCAAGCCAATGCACATAGACCACCACGGCGCACGGGATGGCGTCACCGGCTCCTGTCACCAACTGCACCTGGATGCGGCGCACAGCCTGCTGATCGACTGCGGCCTGTTCCAGGGCGCGGAAACCTCAGCCGACGGCCAGAGCGATGCCGAACGCCTGAGCATCGGTTTCGACATCAGCACGGTCAAAGCCCTGGTGGCCACCCATGTGCACATCGACCATGTGGGGCGTATTCCCTACCTGCTGGCGGCAGGCTTCAAAGGCCCGATCCTCTGCAGCGAACCCTCGGCGCAACTGCTGCCGCTGGTGCTGGAGGACGCCTTTCGCCTGGGGATTAGCCGCGATGCCGAACAGTTGCAGCGCTACCTCAAAGTGCTGAGCAAACGCATCATCGCCCTGCCCTACAACACCTGGTTCAGCCTGCTCGACAGCCCCGAGCAAAACGTACGCCTGCGCCTGCAGCGGGCCGGCCACATCCTCGGCTCGGCCTATGTGGAAGTCGAGCGGCATGACCGGCAAACCGGCCAGCAACAACGCGTGGTGTTCTCCGGCGACCTTGGCGCGCCCCATGCGCCGCTGCTGCCTGCGCCAAAGCCACCGTATGGCGCCGACATCCTGGTGCTGGAAAGCACCTACGGCGACCGCAACCACGAGCCGCGCCATAACCGCCGCCAGCGTCTGCAAGCCATGCTGGAAAAAGCCCTGGCCGACAACGGCACGGTGCTCATCCCCGCGTTCAGCATTGGCCGCACCCAGGAACTGCTCTACGAGCTGGAAGACATCATCCACAACCAGCTTCCCCAGAGAGCAGGGCCAACCTCCAATTCCCCTCTCCACCAGAGAGAGGGGCTAACCTCCAATCCCCCTCTCCCCCCGGGAGAGGGGCCAGGGGTGAGGGCAAGCAAGCCCGCACAAAACCCAAAGGGCCACACCGAGTGGCCGGCCCTGCCGATCATCCTCGACTCACCGCTGGCCAGTCGCTTTACCGCCGCCTACCAGAACCTGCAGCCGTTCTGGGCCAAGGAAGCCCTGCAGCGCGTCCGCCAAGGCCGCCAGCCGCTCAACTACGCCAACCTCATTACCGTGGACAGCCACACCGACCACCTGAAAATGGTCGAGCACCTGGCCAAAACCGCCCGCCCGGCCATCGTCATCGCCGCCAGCGGCATGTGCGCCGGCGGCCGCATCGTCAACTACCTCAAGGCCATGCTCGGCGATAAGCGCCATAACGTGCTGTTTGTGGGCTACCAGGCCAAGGGCACACCGGGCCAACTGATCCAGCAGCACGGCCCCAGGAACGGCTATGTCGAACTGGATGGCGAACGCATCCAGATCTCCGCCGGCATCGACAGCATTGGCGGCTACTCCGCCCACGCCGACCAGCGCGGCCTGCTCAACTTCGCCAGCGGCATGCGCAAACCACCGCAACAAATCCGCATCGTGCATGGCGAGCCCCAGGCCAAACGACAACTGGCCAAAGCCCTGCAAAGCCGCTTCGCCGAAAAAGGCCGGGCGGTGGACATCTGGATAAGCGGGGAACAGGAAAGATGAGTGATGCAGTACTCTCGCACCACATCGACCCAGTGAGTGCAGCGATCGAACCAACAGCTTCTCAGTCGCCTACAACAAGCTTGGCGGCTGGCGGTATGAACCAATACGGCAACAACCAGTGCAATGGATAGCGTAATGAAAACCCTCTGTATCTTCGGCACCCGCCCGGAGGCCATCAAAATGGCCCCACTCGCATTAGCGCTAGCAGCCGATAATCGCTTTGAGGCCAAAGTCTGCGTCACCGGCCAACACCGCGAAATGCTCGACCAAGTGCTGGCACTGTTCGACCTGCAGCCCGACTTCGACCTCAACATCATGCGCCCAGGGCAAGACCTCACAGATGTGACCACTGCCATCCTGCAAGGGCTCAAAGCGGTGTTTGCAGAGTTCAAACCCGATATCGTGCTGGTACATGGCGACACCGCCACCACATTCGCCGCCAGCCTCGCCGCCTACTACCAGCAAATTCCAGTGGCACATGTCGAAGCTGGCCTGCGTACCGGCAACATCTATTCCCCCTGGCCGGAAGAAGCCAACCGCAAACTCACCAGCGCCATCACCACCCTGCACTTCGCGCCAACCGAAACCTCCAGGGACAACCTGCTGCGTGAAGGCATTGCCGAAGAAAGCATCGTCGTCACCGGCAACACCGTGATCGACGCCCTGCTGGATGTAGTAAAAAAGCTCGACCAAAACGAGGCACTGCGAGCCGAAGCCGCAGCGCCCACGGCCTTCCTGCAACCGGGCCGGCGCGTAATCCTGGTCACCGGCCACCGCCGCGAAAGCTTTGGCGGCGGCTTCGAGCGCATCTGCCAGGCACTGATGGAAATAGCCCAGCAACATCCCGATGTGGATATCGTCTACCCGGTTCACCTCAACCCCAACGTTCGGGAACCCGTAAACCGCCTGCTGAGCGGTATCGGCAACATCCACCTCATCCAACCGCTGGACTACCTACCCTTCGTCCACCTGATGAGCCGATCGCACATCATCCTCACCGACTCCGGCGGCATCCAGGAAGAAGCCCCGTCACTGGGCAAGCCGGTACTGGTCATGCGTGATACCACCGAACGCCCCGAAGCCGTCAGCGCCGGCACGGTAAAACTGGTCGGCACAGACAGCGCAACCATCGTGCGGGAAATCAACAACCTGCTGCTGGACCACAACGCCTACCAGGCCATGAGCTACGCCCATAACCCCTATGGCGACGGCCAGGCCTGCCAGCGCATACTCGCCGCCCTGCCGCACAATTAACGCCCCACACCAGTGGGAGGTGCGCCCTCGCGGCGCCAGCGGGCCAAAAACCCGCCAACATTTATATGCATCACAAGGACGACCCATGACCTTCCAAACCATTTCCGTTATCGGCCTCGGCTACATCGGCCTACCCACCGCCGCAGTCTTTGCCTCGCGCAAGGTCAAGGTGATAGGCGTAGACGTTAATCAGCACGCCGTGGAAACCATCAATCGGGGGCAAATCCACATCGTCGAGCCCGACCTGGACATGGTTGTGCATGCAGCAGTAACGGAAGGCTACCTGCGCGCCACCACCCAGCCCGAGCCCGCCGATGCCTTCCTGATTGCCGTGCCCACACCCTTCAAAGGCGATCACGAACCCGACCTGGGCTACATCGAATCAGCCAGCAAAGCCATTGCGCCGGTACTGAAAAAGGGCGATCTGGTGATTCTCGAATCCACCTCTCCAGTTGGCGCCACCGAGCAAATGGCCGCCTGGCTTGCCGCAGCGCGCCCGGACCTGAGCTTCCCGCAAACCCACGGCGAAGACTCCGATATCCGCATCGCCCACTGCCCCGAACGTGTACTGCCCGGCCACGTACTGCGCGAACTGGTGCAGAACGACCGCGTAATCGGCGGCATGACACCCAAATGCTCAGCAGCCGCCTGCAGCCTGTACAAGCTGTTCGTACAAGGCGAATGCGTGATCACCAACGCCCGCACCGCTGAAATGTGCAAACTGACCGAAAACAGCTTCCGCGACGTCAACATCGCCTTCGCCAACGAACTGTCGATCATCTGCGACAAACTGGATATCAACGTCTGGGAACTGATCCGCCTGGCTAACCGCCATCCCCGCGTGAATATTCTGCAACCCGGCCCCGGCGTCGGCGGTCACTGCATTGCCGTCGATCCCTGGTTTATCGTCAGCAAAACACCGGAAGAAGCACGCCTGATTCGCACCGCCCGCGAAGTGAACGACAGCAAGCCGGAGTGGGTGCTGAACAAGGTCAAGCTGGCGGTTGCTGAGTTCCTGCAAACCCATCCGGAAAAGACCGCCCGTGAAGTTACCATTGCCTGCTTTGGACTGGCCTTCAAGCCGGATATCGACGATCTGCGCGAAAGCCCGGCACTGGCCATTACCCAACAGATCGTGGCCAGTCATCCGGGGCCGGTTCTAGCCGTGGAGCCAAATATCGAAGAGCTACCGAGCAAGCTGGCTGGCAAGCTCAATCTGGCAAGCGTCGAGACTGCGCTGGCAGAGGCGGATGTAATTGTGCTGCTGGTGGATCATAAAAATTTTAGATACATGACTAGCTACCAACTGGATACCAAGACAATTATCGATACCCGTGGGGCATTTAGCTCATGAGGCTCGATCCAAAAAAAACACGAAAAATTCCTGCAATACACAATAATACCAAATAGATCACAAGATGAATCAACAAGAATGAGTCAGCAACTCAAGGTGCAAAATGTTATCGGCTCTATTTAAATACGCACCAGTTCAAGCTGCTGCCTCGCTAAGTGTTTTCTGCCTGATATCGCTACAAGCAAATTTACTCAACATTGAGACATACGGATTACTAGCCATAATCATGGTAATCTTAGAACTCGCCCGCAGCGCGAGCTCTCAATGGATAAGCAATGCCTTGGTGCGCCTATATCCTCAAGCCCTATCCAATGAAAAAATACAACTAGAGGAAACAAGCCTTGCAATTGTATGGCTGCTGCTAATTCCGGCAGCCGGTCTTATTTGCATAATCCTTTTAGGCTACACAGAATCTTATCGGGACATTTGGCCTTGGGCATCAGCTCTTCTCATAGCAAAATCTTTATACACCTACTCAGTTGAGATATGCAGACTTAGAGAAAACTTAGGGGTATATAGGGGGGCAGTCATTTCACAAGCAGCATTATCTGTATTTGTCACCGGGGGATTATTAGCATTCTACCCGACAGCACAAGGTGCTCTCGGAGCCCTTGCCATTAGCTATGCAATTCCCTGGCTATTCTTTTTAAGAACGCTGCCACGAACATGTAATGGAGAAGTAGCGCAAAAAATATTCGTCTACGGCTTTCCATTGCTGCTGGCAGGCTGCATTTCGATGCTAGGCTCAAAATTAGACAGAATCTTCATCGCTGAATATGCCGACCTAGCCAGCCTAGGTGGATATTCCGGCATATCAAATATGATCATAGGGATTACGACACTAGTCTTTACTTTAGTATCGCTACCCACTTATCCCGAATTAGCAAAAAGTGCGGGAGACAGAAAATCCCTAGAGAAGCAACACGCCCATTATCTTGACCTATTAACAACCACCACACTCCCAGCATTACTTGGCTTGTGTATAGTAGCCGACCCATTAATCAGGGTGCTACTCACAGAAGAATACCTACAAGTGGGCATTGAAATTTATTGGATAATTGGCGTCGCGGCGTACTTGATGAACCTGAAAGCTCACTATATTGACCACGGCCTCCAGTTCCTTTTAAAAACAAAATACCTGCCACTACTATCAGTAGTATCCCTAGCAACAAATACAATCATACTCATGCTTCTTATAAGCAGATTTGGCACCTATGGCGCCGCATGGGCTTGGCTTTTGACGAACGCTATCTCGCTAGCTATCACATATACTTTATCACGAAGACTTGGCTATAAATACAAGCCAGGCCCCAATCTCGGCAAAATAATCATTTCAGCAAGCAGCATGGCTTTTATTTTGATATTTATCCTGCACCTTACACCTACATTAGGGCACGCCAATAGATTATTTATCCTGACCGTTTCAGGCATAAGCATCTACGCATTCTTTTTAGTAGCACTAGATGCTTACGGTCTCCGGAAAAAATTATTAACCCGCAAGAAAAGCAACTTTGCTCAACAATAGAATTCAGGAAGCCAATCAATGCTCACTCTAACCAAAAGCAATTTTGCCTTTGGGTTGCTAGTAACATCTATAATAATAAGGCTAATATTAAGCAATCCGACCCTGGACTACTTCTACCCATACACAGCTGAAGGAGGCAGCCCAATACTAAAGATACACCCAGGAACATGGATCATGATGCTTGGCTCCCTCTTGTTCTTTTTGTCAAGGGGCCCGAGTAGGTTTTTAACAGATCAAATAAGATCCAATAAATACATACTGCACGGCACGCTCGGATTATTCGCCATAATCTTCATCAGCCTGATTCGCTTCGGCACTTCAGGCATCGCATACTTGGTCGACACGTACTTATATGCGTATTTATGCGTATTTCTAATAACATATCTAAACAAAAATCACCTTATAAAGACATTCAATACCCTCCTGACACTCATCGCTATAAATTGCATCATCGCAATATATGAAAGCATTACACAGTCCACAATAGCGCTGGCTCCTATTCAGTTCGGCTTTTTTAGGGCCAACGCAATTTTGGGCCACCCATTAAATAACGCACTGATAACAATCACTTTAGGGCTACTTGCCTTCAATTTCCCAATACGGCCATGGTTAAAATCTGCTTTCTTTGCCATAATCGTTCTGTCATTATTAGCATATGGGGCCAGAGCTGCTTCTGGCATTTTCTTTCTAACTTGCTTCGTATATTTTGGAATTAAGCCATTTATTGACCAAGGCCATTTAGCCCAATCACTGATCAAGCATTTTTCCATTCTAGCAATTTCAATTCTAATTACTGCCTACTTAATTTTCAGCACTTCAATTGGCAGCACTATCGCAAGCAGGATCATGCTTGACGACTCAGTCTTAGCACGTGTAGAGGCGCTATCAATCTTTAGCGGCCTGACTTTTAGCGATTTCCTAT
>JACCDZ010994042.1_pt1 | contig 15952 bp, 13 predicted proteins | sample 7449551 | NCBI WGS metagenome assembly JACCDZ01 (sample SAMN15323452, study PRJNA562643) | freshwater metagenome | isolation source: river surface water | place: USA:Blue River Watershed | collected 2017-08-18 | reverse complement strand
GACATCTGGCCGGCGCCCACGCCCATGGTCATGCCGTCCTTGCAGAAGACGATGGCGTTGGACTTGACGAACTTGGCCACCTTCCACGCGAACAGCAGGTCCTGCAGCTGCTGCGGGGTCGGCTGCTTGCGGGTGACAACCTTGAGGTCGGACAGCTGCAGCTCGTGGTTGTCGGCGGACTGCATCAGCAGGCCCGAGCCGATGCGCTTGATGTCCATCAGGTTCTGGCCCTTGTCCCACGCGGTCTTACCGCCCGGAGGCAGCGCGATCTTCATCAGGCGCACATTCACCTTGGACTTGAACACCTCCAGCGCCTCAGGGGTGAAGTCAGTGGCGATCAGCACTTCGACGAACTGCTTGGAGACCGCCTGCGCGGCTTGGCCGTCCAGCGGGCGGTTGAAGGCGATGATGCCGCCGAAAGCGCTGGTGGGGTCGGTCTTGAAGGCCTTGTCGTAGGCCTCGAAGGCGTTAGCGCCCACCGCCACGCCGCAGGGGTTGGCATGCTTGACGATGACGCAGGCCGGGGCGTCGAAGCTCTTGACGCACTCCCAGGCCGCGTCGGCGTCGGCGATGTTGTTGTACGAGAGCTCCTTGCCTTGCAGCTGCACGCCGGTCACCAGGGAGCCGGGCGCCGGGTGCAGGTCGCGGTAGTAGGCGGCCTGCTGGTGCGGGTTCTCGCCGTAGCGCAGGTCCTGCAGCTTGACGAAGCGGCCGTTGGCCTGGGCCGGGAAGGCGGCGCGGGTGCCGTCCTCTTGCAGGCTGGAGAGGTAGTCGCTGATGGCGCCGTCGTAGTTGCTGATGCGATTGAAGGCAGCCACCGAGAGCGCGAAGCGGGTCTTGTCGGAGAGCTTGCCCTGGGCCTTGAGCTCGGCAACGACCGGCGCGTACTGGCTGGCGTCGGTGAGCACCGCCACGTCCTTCCAGTTCTTGGCGGCGCTGCGCACCATGGCCGGGCCGCCGATGTCGATGTTCTCGATCGCGTCTTCCAGCGTGCAGCCGGGCTTGGCCACCGTGGCCTCGAAGGGGTAGAGGTTCACCACCAGGATGTCGATGGTGCCGATGCCGTGTTCCTTGAGGGCCGCCATGTGCTCGGGCAGGTCGCGGCGCGCCAGCAGGCCGCCGTGCACCATCGGGTGCAGGGTCTTGACCCGGCCGTCGAGCATCTCGGGGAAGCCGGTGACCTCGGCCACCTCGGTGACCGGCAGGCCTTCGTCCTGCAGCAGCTTGGCGGTGCCGCCGGTGGAAACGAGCTGGACGCCGAGCGCATGCAGGTCGCGGGCGAGCTGGGCGATGCCGGTCTTGTCGGAGACGGAGAGGAGTGCTTTCATGAGGCGGGCTGGATGCGGAATAGTGAATGGGGGCGAAGGACGCGGCCGCCAGGGGCCGCGCCGGCAGGTTTCATTTCAGGAGCTTGTGCTCGAGGAGTTTCTTGCGCAGGGTGTTGCGGTTCAGGCCCAGCCACTCGGCCGCGCGCGACTGGTTCTGGTCGGCCTTGGCCATGACCACTTCCAGCATGGGTTTCTCGACCACCTTGACCAGCATGTCGTAGATGCCGTCCGGGTCGATGCCGCGCAGGTCACGGAAATAGCCTTCCAGGCTGCTGCGGACGGTGTCCTCAATCTGTTTCTTGCTCACGCGCCCTCCGCGCTGTGTTGGGCTTCGACGGCAGCCTCGTCCGACACCGCAGCCCGTGCGGGCAGGCGGTCGGTGCGTGTGGCCAGCGCATCGAAATAGTCGGCCACCACCTGCCATTGGGCGGCGCTGTCCTCGATGGTGTTCATGTGGCGGCGGAATTCCTCGCCGCCGGGCAGGCCGGAGACGTACCAGCCGATGTGCTTGCGCGCGCTGCGCACGCCGGTGAACTCGCCGTACAGGCCATAGTGGTCCTGCAGGTGCTCCAGCAGCAGGCGGCGCACCTCGGCGACCAGCGGCGGCGCCAGGTGTTCGCCGGTGGCCAGGTAGTGGCCGATCTCGCGGAAGATCCAGGGCCGGCCCTGGGCGGCGCGGCCGATCATGACCGCGTCGGCGCCGGTGTGCGCGAGCACCGCCTTCGCCTTCTCCGGCGAGTCGATGTCGCCATTGGCGACCACCGGCACCGAGACCGCGGCCTTGACCGCGGCGATGGTGTCGTACTCGGCCTGACCCTTGTACCCCTGCTCGCGGGTGCGGCCGTGCACGGTGAGCATCTGGATGCCTTCCTGCTCGAAGGCGCGCGCCAGCGTGACCGCGTTGCGTTCGGCGTCACACCAGCCGGTGCGCATCTTGAGCGTGACCGGCACGCCGCGCGGCGCGCTCACCGCCACCACCGCGCGGGCGATGGACACGGCCAGGACCTCGTCCTGCATCAGCGCCGAGCCGGCCCACTTGTTGCAGACCTTCTTGGCCGGGCAACCCATGTTGATGTCGATGATCTGCGCGCCGCGGTCGATGTTGTAGGCCGCGGCCTCGGCCATCTCCTCGGGCGAGGTGCCGGCGATCTGCACCGCGATCGGCCCGGGCTCGCCCGCGTGGTCGGCGCGGCGCGAGGTCTTGAGGCTGGCCCACAGCTCGCGCTTGGAGGTGACCATCTCACTCACGGCATAGCCCGCGCCCAGCTGGCGGCACAACTGGCGGAAGGGCCGGTCGGTGACGCCGGCCATCGGCGCCACGAACAGCGAGTTCGCCAGGACATGAGGGCCGATGCGCATGGAAGGTGGAAGCCGGGCTGTGCTGAAAAAAGAGGCACGATTGTAGTGCCTGCCCGCCTCGCTTTTTGTCTTGCGCACACCGGCGGACTCTGGTAGCGGCGGCACGCCACCAGCGCTCCTCAAGCGTCTCGCGCAGGTCCGGACAAAACCTTGCGCGCGCACCAGGCACCTCGGCATTAACCGGTTAGTGAGCGCACGCCCTGCCTATACTGGTCTGATCCATGGAAACCTGGTTCGCCTCTTTGCTCGCCGGCTTGGCACTGCCGCGATACGGCCTGCTGACCCTGTTCATCGTGGCCTTCGTCTCGGCCACGCTGCTGCCCATGGGCTCGGAGCCGGCCCTGCTGGGCCTGGTCAAGCTCAATCCCGACATGCTCTGGCCCGGCATCGTGGTGGCGACGCTGGGCAACACCCTGGGCGGCATGGTGGACTGGTGGATGGGGTACGGCACGCACAAGGCGGTGGACCGGTGGAAGCACTCGAGCGTGCATGTGCGCGCGCTGGCCTGGCTGGAGCGCATGGGCCCCCGGGCCTGCCTGCTGTCGTGGCTGCCGCTGGTGGGCGACCCGCTGTGCGCGGTCGCGGGCTGGCTGCGCCTGCCCTTCTGGCCCTGCGCCGCCTGGATGGCGGTGGGCAAGTTCCTGCGCTATCTGATGATGACCGGGGCGGCGCTCTGGGCCTTTCCCGGCTGGTTCACTCAGTAGCGCTCGAACACCAGGGCCGGGTTCTTCTTCTCGAAGGCCCTGAGCTGGTCCTCGGCCTCGTCCATGCCCAGGTGGTGGCGGTGGCACAGCCGCTCGAGGAACGTTTCGCGGTGCTGGAGCCCTTCCTTCAGGTCTTCTTCGGTGAGAAGGACCCACTGGGCCTTGATGCGGAAGACGACGTCGTCGTAGGTGGGTTTCAGGCTGGACATGGCGGGCTCCTTGCGTGGGTGGATGCCCCACTCTAGGACGGCGGCCCGCGGCCCGTCATTGCGAATTGTCAAACCCGGCCCGGATCGGGCCCGCCGGCAGGCCCCCGCGCGGGATCAGACGTTGAACAGGAAGTTCATCACGTCGCCGTCCTTGACGACGTATTCCTTGCCTTCGCTGCGCATCTTGCCCGCGTCCTTGGCGCCCTGCTCGCCCTTGAAGGCGATGAAGTCGTCGAAGGCGATGGTCTGCGCGCGGATGAAGCCGCGCTCGAAGTCGCCGTGGATCACGCCGGCGGCCTGCGGCGCGGTGTCACCGATGTGGATGGTCCAGGCGCGCACTTCCTTCACGCCGGCGGTGAAGTAGGTCTGCAGGCCCAGGAGCTGGAAGGCGGCGCGGATCAGGCGGTTGAGGCCGGGCTCGGTCTGGCCGATCTCGGACAGGAACAGGGCCTTGTCCTCGTCGCTCATGTCGGCCATGTCGGCTTCCATCTTGGCGCAGATGGCGACCACCGGCGCGTTCTGCGAGGCGGCGTAGTCCTCGAGGCGCTTGAGGAGCGGGTTGTTCCCGAAGCCGTCCTCGCTCACGTTGCCCACGAACATCGCGCGCTTGGCGGTGATCAGGCACAGGGGCTTGAGCAGGGCGCGCTCCTCGTCGGTCAAATCGAGCGTGCGCACCGGCTTGCCTTCGTTGAGGACGGCCTGCACCTTGGTGAGGACCTGCACCAGCTTGGCGGCTTCCTTGTCGTTGCCCGACTTGGCGGCCTTGGTGTAACGCTGCAGGCTCTTGTCGACGGTGGCCAGGTCGGCCAGGCACAACTCGGTCTGGATCACCTCGATGTCGGCAATCGGGTCGACCTTGCCGGCGACGTGGATCACGTTCGGGTCCTCGAAGCAGCGCACCACGTTGACGATGGCGTCGGTCTCGCGGATGTGGGCCAGGAACTGGTTGCCCAGGCCCTCGCCCTGGCTGGCGCCCGCCACCAGGCCGGCGATGTCGACGAACTCGACGATGGCCGGGACGATGCGCTCGGGCGAAATGATGGCGGCCAGCTGCTGCAGGCGGGGGTCCGGCACTTCCACCACGCCGGTGTTGGGCTCGATGGTGCAGAACGGGTAGTTCTCGGCGGCGATGCCGGCCTTGGTCAGGGCGTTGAAGAGGGTGGACTTGCCGACGTTGGGCAGGCCCACGATGCCGCATTTGAGGGACATGGGAAACCTTCTGAGAGAGCCGGCCATTGTACTGACCGGTCCTTTGGGAACCCCCCGGGTCGGCGCCCGCTAACATCCAGATCAAATTGCCCACGACACCCCGAAAGGATCGCGCATGCGGCACTTCGCTTCCCTCCTGCTCCTGTCCCTCGCCCCGCTGCTGGCCCTGGCCCAGGCCCCCGCCGGCATGCGCGAACTGCCACTGGGCCGCGGGGACGCCTACCTGCCCATCTACGTCGCGGGCCATCCCCAGGCCCAGGCCACGATGGTCCTTCTGCCCGGCGGGGACGCCGGCACCGGCAAGATCCAGAACGGCGAGCCCGGCAATGGCAATTTCCTGGTGCGCAGCCGCGAGCTGTTCAAGGCCGCCGGCTTCAATGTGGTGATCGCCTTCCGAGCCTCCGACCTCAAACAGCTGGACTACCCTTACCGGGCCGGCAAGGTGCATACAGGAGAGTTGGAAAAAGTGATCGACCTGGCGGCCCAGGAGTTCGGCAAACCGGTGTGGCTGGTCGGCACCAGTCGCGGGACGGTCTCGGGGACCGCCGCCGCCATCGCACTGGGCCCCAAGGTGGCCGGGCTGGTCCTGACCTCGTCGATCACCAACCGGAACGTTGGCGCCGTGCCCACCCAGGACATCGGCAGCATCAAGGTGCCGGTGCTGGTGGTGCACCACCAGCGCGACGCCTGCCGGGCGTGCGTGCCCGAGGAGGCCCGGCGCATGACCGGCGGCTTCAGTTCCGCGACCGTGCGCAAGTTCGTGATGGTCGACGGCGGCTCGGACCCCGAGGGTGATCCCTGCGAAGCCCGGCACTGGCACGGCTTCATCAACTACGAGAAGGAGACGGTCAAGCTCATGACCGATTGGATGCGCAAGCCTCAGGGATAAGGGCGGACCTATCCCAAAAAGACGCAATCCAAGCCATCACGTTCCATCAATCTCCGGCATTTCCCGCGTTCTTCCGTTTTATCTGCTCGGCAATACGTAAACTGTCGGGCATGGTAGTCCCGCAGTTCCCTCGCCTCACCGCGCTCTGGACCCAATCGGTCGCCCGGCGCCTGACACTGGTCAGCCTCGCGGTGTTCCTGGTGGCCAGCGTGGCCCTGGGGGTGGCGGTGACGCACCTGCTGCGCAAGGACATGGCGCAGGTACTGGTGGCCGAGCAGCTGAGTGCGACGCACATGGCCGCCGAGACACTGGAGCGGGAGCTCAGCCTGCGTATCGGGGCCCTGGAACAGGTCGGGGCCCTGGCCGGCGAACGCCTGCGGGAAGGCCCCATCGGCCTCCAGCGGGTGCTCGACGGCGCCCCCGTGCTGCGGCGCCTGTTCAATGGCGGCGGCTTCATCACCGACGCGCAGGGGGTGGCGATCGCCGCCTGGCCCTACGGAAGCGGACGGATCGGCGTGAACTATGCCGACCGCGACTACCTGCGGCAGGTCCAGGCGACGGGCCGTCCCGCCGTTGGCGTCCCGGTGATCGGGCGCGCGATCGGGCGGGCGGCGATCCCGATGGCCGCGCCCATCCGCAACGCCCGGGGAGAGCTGGCCGGTGTGATCGTGGGTGGCATCGAGCCCGGTAGCGCCGACTTTCTGGACGACTTCCACGGCCGCCATTTCGGCGAAACCGGGGAGTACCTGCTGGTCGAGCCGACCACGCGGACCGTCATTTCCGCCACCAACCCTGCTCGGGTGATGAGCAAGCTCTCGCCACTGGGCAGCGCCCCGGACCTCGATCGGATCCTGTCCGATTTCGAAGGGACCCGGATCATGCCCAACCGTGATGGCACACCGGTGGTGGCCACGGTGCAGCGTGTGACAGCGACCGGATGGGTCGTGATTGTTTCCACCCCGGTGAAAAGCGCCTTCGGTCCGGCTTATGCGCTCGAGCGGCGGCTGCTGGCCAGCATCGCGGTGCTGGCAGTGAGCATCGCCCTGGTGCTGTGGTTCGCGATCCGCATCCAGCTGCGCCCCCTGGACCAGGCCGCCAACCGGCTGGCGGCGGTGGAACAGGCGGTGCGCGCCGGCCAGCTGCCCCATGAGGTGCCGGTACAGCGACCCGACGAGGTCGGCCGGCTGATGGCGTCATTCAACGGCCTGCTGGGCGAGCTCGGCCGCAGGCAGGAGGCGCTCACCCGCAGTGAATTGCTGTACAGCACCGCCTTCCAGATCAGCCCGGACCCGGTGACGATCACCCGGCTGCGGGACGGAACCTACCTGCGCATCAACGACAGCTTCACCCGCGTCTTCGGATGGAGGGAAGAAGAACTGCTGGGCCGGACGGCGCCTTCGGTGGGCATCTGGCGCCGGATCGAGGACCGCCGTCTGATGATGGACATGCTGGGCCGCGTCGGCCGCGTCGACAACCTGGAAACCGAGATGATCACGCGCGACGGACGGATGCTGGCGGTGCAGGTGTCCGCGTCGGTGATGATCCTGGAAGGCGAGCGATGCCTGCTGGCCATCACCCACGACATCACCGCCCGCCGCCAGGCCCAGCGACAGATCGAGACCCTGGCTTTCTCCGACCCGCTGACGGGTCTGCCCAACCGCCGGCTGCTCACCGACCGCCTGGGACAGGCGCTGGCCGATGCCCGGCGCGACGGCCAGCATGTCGCACTGCTCTTCATCGACCTGGACGATTTCAAGCAGCTCAACGATAGCCAGGGCCATGCCGCCGGTGACAAGCTGCTGCGCGCCGTGGCGGGGGAACTGCGCTCGGCACTGCGCCTGACCGACACGGTGGCCCGGCTGGGCGGCGACGAGTTCGTGGTGCTGCTCAAGGACCTTCCGGCCGACAGGGGCGAAGCGGCGGCGCGTACCGAGGAGGTCGCCCGCTCGCTGCGCGAGGCCACCGCCCGGGGCGCGGCACGGCTGGGGTCGACCTATCACGCCAGCGTGAGCATCGGCATCGCCCTGGGCGGTCCGGAGCGGATCGACGGACCCGAGCTGATGCGCCATGCCGACCTCGCCATGTACCGGGCCAAGGCTCTGGGCCGCGGCCAGGTGGCCTTGTTCTCCCAGAACATGCTGGACACCCTGAGCTCGCGCGCGGCGCTGGAGTCGGACCTGCGGGCAGCGCTGGGCAGCACCCAGATCTGCCTGCACTACCAGCCCCAGGTCGGGCCTCAGGGCCGCATCCTGGGGGCCGAGGCCCTGGTGCGCTGGACCCGCCCGGGCCAAGGTCCGGTCTCGCCCGCCATCTTCATTCCGGTGGCCGAGGACACCGGGCTGATTCTGCCCCTGGGCCGCTGGATCCTGCAGACCGCCTGCCAGCAGCTGGCCGCGTGGGCGCAGGACCCGGCGACCGCCCACCTGGTGCTGGCGGTGAACGTGAGCTCCCGCCAGTTCCAGCAGACCGGCTTCGTCGACGAGATCCGCGACGCGTTGCGGCAGACGGGCGCGCCGGCGACGCGTCTCCGGCTGGAACTGACCGAGAGCGTCCTGGTCGACAACTTCGACGCGGTGGCCACGCGCATGGAGGCGCTCAAGGAACTGGGCGTGGGCTTCTCGCTGGACGACTTCGGCACCGGCTTCTCGTCCCTGGGCTACCTCAAGCGTCTGCCGCTGGATGAGCTCAAGATCGATGCGTCCTTCGTGCGCGAGATCGAGACGGACGCCAACGACCAGGCGATCGCGGCGATGGTGGTGGCCCTGGGCCGCACCCTGGGCCTGCAGGTACTGGCCGAGGGCGTGGAAACCGCGGCCCAGCGCGACCTGCTGGCCGCGATGGGTTGCGAGCATTACCAGGGCTACCTGTTCAGCCGGCCGCAACCGATCGAACAGTTCCAGGAACTGATTCACGCGCAGGCCGGCACCGCGCCGGCCTGATCACGCCCCGGTCAGGCCGGGGTGAGCAGCCCCAGCAGGGGGCGCAGGTCGCTGGCCTGGCCCAGCTTCCAGCAGGCGGCCAGCACCTGGTCCACCTTGGCACGGCCCAGGACCGGGTCGGCCAGATCGTGGAACTTGGACTCCAGCATGGCGTCGGTCATCGGGCGCTCGAGCGAGCCGATGGCGTGCTCCACATTGACGGTGATGGTGCGGCCATCGGCGAGGGTGGCGGTGGCGACCACGCTCTCCTCGCGGATGCTGTCGTCGACCACGGCCACGACCTTGCGGCGCAGGGCGACCACGTCCTCGCGGGTCACGATTTCGTCGGAGAACTCCTCCTCACCGGCACGACCAAAGATCAGGCCAGCGGCGCAGCCGTGGTACACGCTGAACTTGCCCTGCAGGCCGTCCTGCGGCTCCTTCTTGCCAGTGAGCTCGAGCACCAGGGAGTGCACCCGCAGTTCGATCTTCTGGACCTGCTCGGGCTTCACGCCCTGCTCGCGCAGCTGCACGCAGGCGTCGATGCTGGGGTGGATCACGATGCCGCAGGCGAAGGGCTTGTAGGCGTTGAAGCTGATCTCGAAGCGCTGGCCGAGTTCGTCGCGGGCCTCGGACCAGTCGTACTTGGTCGAGACGACCTGGGCCCAGCCGCGCGGGGCTTCCAGCGCGCGCGGGCTGGCGGTGAAGCCCTGCTTGGCCATCAGCGCCGCCATCAGGCCGGCGCGTGCCGCGCCACCCGGATGGAAGGGCTTGGTCATGGTGCCGAACTGCTCGCGCAGGCCGATGGGCTGCGAGGCGGCAATGCCCAGGGCCATCTGGGTCTGCTTCGCATCCAGGCCCAGCAGGCGGGCGCAGGCCGCGGCCGCGCCCAGGGTGCCGGTGGAGCCGGTGATGTGCCAGCCGCGGTCGTAGTGCTGCGGATAGACCAGGTTGCCCATGCGGCAGGCGACGTCGATGCCCAGCACCGTGGCGTCAATCACCTGGCGGCCGCTGGCGCCCAGGTGCTCGGCCAGCGCCATCACCGCCGAGGCCACCGGGCCGGCGGGGTGGATGATGGTCTTGAGGTGGGTGTCGTCGAAGTCGAAGGTGTGCGAGGAGATGCCGTTGATCAGCGCGGCGTTGGCGATGTCCACCCGCTCCTTCCGACCAGCCAGCGTGGCCTGCGGCGCAGGCTGCAGCACCTGCACCGCGGCCAGGGCCGCGTCCACCGCCTCGTGGCGGGCGGCGCCGATGGCGCAGCCCAGCCAATTGAGGAAGGTGCGATGGGCTTCATGGTCGACCGCGTCGTTCCAGCCGCGCGACGGATGCTCGGCGACGAAGCGGGCCAGTTCCTGGGTGATGGGCGGCGCCTGGGTGTCGGCGGCCACATGGGTGTTGAGGGTCATGGATCAGGATTCGAGGTTGATGTTGCGGGCCTTGGCCAGCCGGGTCCAGCGGGCGAGGTCCATCTTCATGTAGTCGGCGAACTGCACCGGGTTCATCGGCATCAGTTCGACCGCTTCTGCGCTGAGCTTTTCGCGGAAGTCGGGTTGCGCCAGCACCTGGGCGATGGCGTCGTTGAGGGTCTTGACCACGGCGGCCGGCATGTTGGCGGGGCCGACCACGCCGTACCACTGCTGGGCGTCGAAGCCCTTGAGGCCGGCCTCCTCCATCGTGGGCACGTCCTTGAGGGCCGGGTGACGCTGGGTCCCGGTCACAGCCAGGGGTTTCAGGCGGCCACTGCGGATGTGCGGCAACGCGGCGGCGAGACCGGGGAACATCGCCTGCGTCTGGCCGGCGATCAGGTCGGTGGTGGCCGGAGCGATGCCACGGTAGGGGATGTGCACCATGAAGGTGTCGGTCTGCAGCTTGAACAGCTCGGCGGTCAGGTGGGTCAGCGAACCGGCGCCGGCCGAGCCGTAGGACAGCCGGGCGGGGTTCTTCTTCAGATACTCGACCAGTTCCTTGACGTTGTTCACCGGCAGGCTGGTGTTGACCACCAGCACATTGGGCGTGCTGCCGATCATGCCGATGGGCGTGAAGTCCTTCTGCGCGTCGTAGGGCAGCTTGCGGGTCGCGGGCGAGGTGCCGTGGGTGGCGACGTAGCCCTGCATCAGGGTGTAGCCGTCGGGCGCGGCGCGCTGGGTGGTCTGGCAGGCCACCACGCCGCCGCCGCCGCCGATGTTGTCCACCACCATCGACTGGCCCAGCACCTTGGACAGGCGCTCGCAGAGGTTGCGGCCAATCATGTCGGAGCCGCCGCCGGCGGCCACCGGCACGATATAGCGGATGGTCTTGGCCGGGTACTGCTGGGCCTGGGCCAGGCCGGGTGCCAGGCCCGGGGCCAGCAGCAGGGGGGCCGATTGCAAGAGGGTGCGTCGCTTCATCTTGGTCTCCTGGGTGTTGTGGGTCTGGAAGGGAAACGGACGGGTCTCGGGAAGATTCAGGGTTCGGTGTCGGGGGTCCTGCGGGTGCGGCTCAGGCCGGACCCGGCGCCGGATCGGCCGACAGGCGGCGGTGGGCGTCGCCCACATGGCGGGCCAGCAGGGCGCGGGCAGCCGCCGGGTCGCCGGCTTCGATGGCCTGCACGATCTGCTGGTGCTCCTGGATCGAGGACCGCATCGCCAGGCCGCGCGAGAGGCTGCGCAGGCGGGACAGGTGGAGCTTTTGGACCAGCTCGCGGTAGCTGTCCTTGAGGGCCTGGTTGCCGGCCGCCTCGACGACGAGCCAGTGGAAGCGCAGGTTCTCGGTGTAGTAGTCCCGGACCTGGTCCGCCGCCAGGGCGACGCCCATGGTGGCGATCGATTCGGCCAGCACCTGCACCAGGGCCTGCCGCGCCGGCAAGGCCAGGGCGGCCGCCTTCTCGCCGGCGAAGCCGTCCAGCAGGGCGCGCATCTCGTACAGGTCCCGCACCTCGGCCGGCTCGATGTGGCGAACGAACACGCCCGCGTGCTTGCGAGAGACCACGAGGCCGGAGCTTTCCAGTTCGCGCAACGCCTCCCTCACCGGAACTCGTGATATAGACAAGCGTGCACTCACATCAGGCTCACTGATCCGGTCGCCAGGCCGCAGTTCGCCGCCCAGGATGCGCTCGAGCAGGTCGTCGCGGACCAGCTTGGACAGCGAGGTGTCGCGCACCGCCGCGAGGCGGCTGGAGGTGCTGGCGGAGGCAGGGGCTAGCCAGGGGAACATGAGCGGGAGGGTCTCGACGACGGCAGGAACGCGGGGGAGGTCCAACGGTTATTTCGTCTGATCGTATACGTTAGACAGATGCGACCACCTCGGGATTTCCCCGAGGTGCCGGGGCGACGGCAGCCCATCGACATCCGGTCGGCCGGAACAGGCGCCGCGGTCGGCGTGGCACCCGCGCCGACGGGTCCCTCAGCCGAAGCGCCAGTCCGCCCGGACCCTCTGCCCCACGCGCAGCAGCGCCCCCTCGCCGGCGCGGACGATGAGGTTCATGCCGAAGCAGATCTGGCCGCCCATCGAGGGCAGGCTGCGGTAGCCCTGCAGGGTGTCACCCACCGCCGGGTCGGACAGGGCGGTAGCCGGGTCGATGTTGGGAATGGGGCAGCGGGTGCAGGGCTTGACCGCCTGCAGCCGCGCCGCCGGGCCGGGCCCGTCTGTTTCGACGAGCAGGTGGCCCAGGCTGTCCTCGTTATGCGCCTCCAGACCGTCCAGCAACAGGTTGGGCCGGAAACGGGCCATGCCCACCGGCGCGTGGCCGGCAGTCTGCAGGCGTCGGTTGAGTTCGTCGAGCGAGGCCTGGCTGGCCACCAGGATCGGGTAGCCGTCGGCGAACTGGTTGGGAGCCTCCACGCCGCCGGTCCATTTCAGCGAGGACAGGCGCCGGTGGTCCGGGTCGAAGCGCACCAGGCGCAGGGGCCGACCCAGGAAGTCGGAGAACCACTGCGCCGCCACGGCGCCCATGTCCCAAGCCGGCACGTCGTCGTTCCAGACGCGTGCCTGGGTGGGCGCCTCGACACGGTCGACTGGCAGGTGCAGGGCCAGCATGCCCGGCGCCCGCAGCACCAGGTCACCCCCGCGCAGGGCGGGCTGGACCAGGGCCAGGCGGGGCGCCTCCCGCTGGGTGACGAAGACGCCGGCCTCGTCGACCACCATCCAGGCGCGGTCCAGGTCCAGCCCGGTTTCGGTGAGCAGCGCCTCCTGGAGCGCGATGCCGGCGCAGGACTTGACGGGGTAGATGAACAGGCCAGCGATGCGGGCCCGCAGGTCGCCCGCGACCTCGGGCAGGGACTCAGGCTCGGGCGTGGCGGTGGGGACGGTCATGGTGCACGGAACGTGGCAAAGGTGGACCCGCCACAGGGACAGGCGGCGCGGGGGCATTGTGCCGGCTCCTACAATGACCGCATGGCTTTGCCACTTGATGTCTGTGTCCGCGGCGGCGGCATCGTGGGCCGCACCCTGGCCCTGTTGCTGGCGCAGGAGCGCCTGCGCGTGGGGCTGGTCGAAACGACCTCGGCCGCACCGGAAGAGCGCGCCGATGTCCGCGCCTATGCGATCAACGCCGGCGCGCGCGAACTGCTCCAGCAGGTGCGCGCCTGGCCCGAGGACCTGGCGACGCCGGTGCTGTCGATGGACGTGCAAGGCGACGCGGGCGGACGGGTGCGCTTCGGCGACGCGCCGCCTCGCGATGCGGGCGCCGGGACCGCAGGCGCGCCGCGTTCGGCGACCACTGCGGGCCAGCCCCTGGCCTGGATCGCCAACGCCACCGACCTGCTCCAGTCCCTGGACCAGGCCCTGCACTACCAGCCCCAGGTCGAACGCCTCACCGAACCCCGCACCGCCGCCCTCACCGTGGTGTGCGAGGGCAAGGCCAGCAGCACCCGCGCCGAACTGGGCGTGGACTGGCAGGTGCAACCGTATTACCAGCACGCGGTCGCGGCCCGCCTGCGTGCCGAGCGGCCGCACGGCCAGGTGGCCAGGCAGTGGTTCCGGCCCGGCGAGATCCTCGCCTTCCTGCCCCTGGGCGGCGCCCAGGGCACGGACCTGGCTCTGGTGTGGTCGGTGCCCGCCGAGCGCGCCGCCGAACTCGCGACCCTGCCCGTCGAGGAATTCGAGCGTCGCCTGCACGAGGCCAGCGGCGGCGAACTGGGTTCCCTGTCGCTGACCAGCGAGCGCATGCGCTGGCCCCTGCAGCGGGCCTGGGCCTCACGCTGGTCCGGCACGGGCTGGGCCCTGGCCGGCGACGCCGCGCACACCGTCCACCCCCTGGCCGGCCAGGGGCTCAACCTCGGCCTGGCCGACGTGGCCGAACTGGTACGCGTGCTGCAATCGCGCGAGTACTGGCGCGGCCTGGGCGACGCGAAACTCCTGCGCCGCTACGAACGCGCCCGCAAGGGCGAGGTGGCCGCGATGCAGTGGGCCACCGGCGGCCTGCAATGGCTGTTCGCGCCACCGGGCCCGGCCTGGCGCGCGATCCGCAACTGGGGCATGCGCGGCTTCGAGCGCAGCGGCCCCGTCAAGCACTGGGTCGCCCGGCAAGCCGCCGGCGGCCTCTGACCTGTCGCTGCGCCATCCCACGCGACGCCCCAGCCGCCCACCCCGGACGCGCCCCCTTACCGGACCCCGCCATGACCCCCTTCCGCACCGCCCTCGCCCGCCTGGCGCCCGTCTCCGCGGCGCTCGCCCTGGGCCTGTCCCTGCTGGCGCATGCGCCGGCGCAGGCCCAGGAAACCCAGATCCGCAAGGCCCTCGCCGAGCGCCTGCCCCAGCTCGGCGCGGTGGAGGAAGTGCGCAAGACGCCCATGGCCGGCCTCTACGAGGTCCGCATCGGCACCGACCTGTTCTATACCGACGCCCAGGGCAACTTCCTGATCCAGGGCCAGCTGCTGGACACGAAGAACCGGCGCAACCTCACCGAGGAGCGCATGGACAAGCTCACCGCGATCGACTTCACCGCCCTGCCGGTGGCCGACGCCTTCACCCTCGTGCGGGGCAACGGCAAGCGCAAGATCGCGATCTTCGAAGACCCCAACTGCGGCTACTGCAAGCGCTTCGAGAAGGACCTGCAGGGCGTGGACAACGTGACGATCCACGTGTTCCTCTACCCGATCCTCGGCCCCGACTCGGTGGAGAAGTCCCGCAACCTCTGGTGCGCCAAGGACAAGGCCAAGGCCTGGCAGGACTGGATGGTGCGCGACCAGGCCCCGGCCAAGGCCAGCTGCGACACCGCCGCCCTCACCCGCAACGTCGAGTTCGGCCGCAAGTGGCGCATCAACGGCACGCCCACCCTCGTCTTCACCGACGGCAGCCGGGTCCCCGGCGCGATCAGCGCGCAACAGGTCGAGCAGAAGCTCGCCTCCCTGAAATAAGCATTCAAAGAGAACACGCCCCTTGAGCGCCCCCCTGCATTACCGCGTCGAGCCCGCTGACCTGAACGCCCACCTGTGGCGCGTCACCCTCACCATCGCCGAGCCCGCCGCGCCGCAGCGGCTCTCCCTGCCGGTCTGGATTCCCGGCAGCTACCTGGTGCGTGAATTTGCCCGTCACCTGCAGCGCCTCTCGGCACGCCAGGACGGCAAGCCGGTCACCCTGCGCCAGCTGGACAAGTGCAGCTGGCAGGCCGAGGGGGTGGCCAGCTCGCCGCTCACCGTGAGCTACGAGGTCTACGCCTTCGACAACTCGGTGCGCACCGCCTGGCTGGACAGCGCGCGCGGCTTCTTCAACGGCACCAGCCTGTGCCTGCGGGTGCACGGCCAGGAGAAGCGCCCCCATGCGATGGAGCTGCTGCCGCCCGAGGGCGTGGCCACGCCCTGGGAGGCCGCCACCGGCCTGCCGGCGCTGAAGGCGAACAAGCGCGGCTTCGGCACCTATGAGGCGTCCGACTACGACGAGCTCGTCGACTCCCCGGTGGAAATGGGCCCGGCCGATCGCCTGTGGAGCGCGAGCTTCACCGCCGGCGGCGTGCCGCACCGCATCGTCGTCTCGGGCGCGCCGCCGTCCTTCGACGGCGACAAGCTGCTGGAACACACACGCGACATCTGCGAGGCCGAGATCCGCTTCTGGCACGGCAAGGGCCGGAAGAAGCCGCCGTTCGGCGAGTACCTGTTCCTGCTCAATGCGGTGGACGACGGCTACGGCGGCCTGGAGCATCGGAATTCCACCGCGCTCATCGCCTCGCGCCGCGACCTGCCGCGGGTGGGCGACCGCCGCATGCCCGAGGGCTACATCACCCTGCTGGGTTTGATCAGCCACGAGTACTTCCACACCTGGAACGTCAAGCAGCTGCGGCCGGCGGAGTTCACCCGCTACGACTACGGCCACGAGAACTACACCCAGCTGCTGTGGTTCTTCGAGGGCTTCACCAGCTACT
>JACCDZ011160135.1_pt1 | contig 15979 bp, 16 predicted proteins | sample 7449551 | NCBI WGS metagenome assembly JACCDZ01 (sample SAMN15323452, study PRJNA562643) | freshwater metagenome | isolation source: river surface water | place: USA:Blue River Watershed | collected 2017-08-18 | reverse complement strand
CATGGCGTCTTTGAACTTCAAGCGGTCTTCGGCTTTGTCGATGGCCTCAGGCGTCGCGCCAATCAGCTCCACCTTGTACTTGGCCAAGACGCCGTGGTGCCACAGATCCAACGCGCAGTTCAACGCGGTTTGGCCGCCCATGGTGGGCAGGATGGCGTCTGGACGCTCTTTGGCGATGATCTTCTCCACCGTTTGCCATGTGATGGGCTCGATGTAGGTGACGTCTGCCGTGGCAGGGTCGGTCATGATCGTGGCGGGGTTGCTGTTGATCAAGATGACTTTGTAGCCCTCTTCACGCAAGGCTTTACACGCTTGCACGCCAGAGTAATAGAACTCACACGCTTGACCAATGATGATCGGGCCTGCGCCAATAATGAGGATGCTTTTTATGTCGGTACGCTTTGGCATGATTATTTCGCCTCCATCAGTTTGATGAAGCGGTCAAAGAGGTAAGCAATGTCGTGCGGGCCTGGCGAAGCTTCAGGGTGACCCTGGAAGCAAAACGCGGGCTTGTCAGTGCGGGCCAAGCCTTGCAAGGTGCCATCGAACAAGGACACATGCGTGGCGCGCAAGTTGGCTGGCAGTGATTTTTCGTCCACCGCAAAACCGTGGTTTTGGCTGGTGATGGAGACGCGACCTGAGTCGAGGTCTTTCACGGGGTGGTTCGCGCCGTGGTGGCCAAACTTCATCTTGAATGTTTTGGCGCCGCTGGCCAACGCCATGATTTGGTGACCCAAGCAAATGCCGAAGGTTGGGATACCGGTCTCAATCAATTCAGCCGCGGCTGCAATCGCGTAATCGCAAGGTTGGGGGTCGCCAGGGCCGTTAGATAAGAAGATGCCGTCGGGCTTGTGATTAAGCACGTCCGCAGCGGGCGTCTTGGCCGGCACCACCGTCACCTTGCAGCCACGTTCGGCCAACATGCGCAAGATGTTTTTCTTCACGCCGAAGTCATAGGCGACCACATGAAATTTAGGCGCGGTCAAACTGCCATAGCCTTCGCCCAAAGTCCACTCGGTTTGTGTCCACTCATACGACTTGGACACCGTGACTTTTTGCGCCAAATCGAGGCCGGCCATATTGGGGGCACCTTTGGCAGCAGCCACGGCTTGGTCGATCAGCGCTTGTGTGACTTCTTGGCCTTTGGCTAAGCCCACAATCGCACCATTTTGCGCGCCCTTGGTACGCAAGATGCGCGTGAGCTGACGGGTGTCGATGTTGGCAATCGCCACCGTGCCTGCATCCGCCAAATAGGCCGACAAGCTTTGGCTTGAGCGGAAATTGCTTGCAACCAAAGGCAAGTCTTTGATGATCAAGCCAGCAGCATGGACTTTGTCAGCTTCGATGTCTTCCACGTTGACGCCGTAGTTGCCGATGTGCGGGTACGTCAAGGTGACGATCTGCTGGCAGTAGCTCGGGTCAGTGAGGATTTCCTGGTAGCCGGTGAGTGAGGTGTTGAACACCACTTCGCCGACGGTAGAGCCTGAAGCTCCAATCGAATTGCCGATAAAGACCGTGCCGTCTGCGAGCGCCAAGATGGCGGGCGGGAAGGTTCCCTGAAGAGACAAAAGCACTGGGTTCTCCGGAATAGTTCGGGTACGCCTCAGCGCTCACAAGAGAATGGCTTCTCTTTTTGGCTGCTTTGTTCGAGGAATTTGCCTAGGTTTGAGCTGGGGCGTACAGGTTGATGCGGGAAAGCCTCTCATTATATCCGAGGCACTGGTTTTCCCGAATGAACGATGGAGAATTAGCCCAAATGACAGGTGGCGCTGGCGTGTAAGCAAATCGCAGCAGCAGACGCCACATTGAGCGACTCTTCCCCCCCGGGCTGCGCAATCCGCACATGGAGCGAGGCCCGCTCAGCCAAGGCCGGTGAGACCCCCTGCCCTTCATGTCCCATCAACCAAGCACAGGGCATTGGCAACTTGGACTGAGCCAGCAAGGTGTGCAAAAAAGGGCCTTGGTGCGAACTGGTGGCGACCCACGGCATGTTCAAGGCTTGCAGGTCATCCGGACACAAGCCTTCGACCAAATGCAAGCCGAAATGAGCCCCCATCCCAGCTCGCAACACCTTAGGCGACCACAGCGCAGCCGCCCCCTTGATGGCCAACACTTGCTTGAACCCAAACGCCGAGGCGCTGCGCAAGATTGAGCCCACATTGCCCGCGTCTTGCACGCGGTCCAGCACCACGGTGGGGGTCGTGGGTTGCACCTCATGGCTGCTAGGCAAAGCCAGCACAAAACCCATTTTGGCCGGTGACTCCAAACCGCTGATGTCGGCAAACAAGGCATCGGGCAAGACCGTGTTACGCGCGGCAGCTTGCGTCCATTCGCGCGGGGCGCTTGCCCACAACGATTCGGCGAACACGGCTTGCTCAGGTTTCACACCTCGCGCCAGCGCCGCGCGACAAAGGTGGTCGCCCTCCAGCCACACACGGCCAAGCTTGCGGTAAGCGGTACTGTCTTGAGACAAGCGACGCAGCTCTTTGACCAGGGGGTTATCTCGCGACGTGATCAGGTTCATCGCAACACCTCTGCAACTGGCGCAAACGATTTGCGATGCCACGGGGTGGCGCCATGCTCTCTCAGCGCTTGCAAATGCGCTGCCGTGCCATACCCTTTGTGGCCATCAAAACCATAGTGCGGGTATTGCGCATGCAAATCTTGGCACCACCGGTCGCGGTGTACTTTGGCCAAGATAGACGCCGCAGAAATGGCCTGCACTTTGCTATCGCCTTTGACGATGGCTTCTGCCAAGACATCCAGCACAGGCAAACGGTTGCCATCCACCAGCACCTTGCTGGGTTTGAGACGCAAGCCTTCAACCGCACGCTTCATGGCCAGCAGAGTGGCTTGCAAGATGTTGATCTCATCAATTTCCTCGACGGATGCTTCGGCAATCGAACAGCACAAGGCCTTGGCACGAATCTCGTCATACAGCTTTTCGCGCTTCAGGGCTGTGAGCTTTTTGGAGTCCGCCAAACCAACAATGGGATTCAAATCATCCAGGATCACAGCCGCAGCCACCACCGGCCCTGCCAGAGGACCTCGGCCAGCCTCATCCACGCCCGCAATCAATCCCGGCGCGTCCCAAATAAGCGGTGCTTGTTCAGCGCGCAAGAACTTTTTCGATCGCATGGGCAGCCAATGCCGGCGTATCGCGACGCAGCGTGTGATGCAGCGTTGCAAATCGTTGTTGAAGCGCTGCAACAGCGGCAGGATTCGCCAGCCATTGCAACACCTCATGCGCCAAAGCCTCTGGCGTGGCAGCGTCTTGCAGTAGCTCGGGCACGACAAAGTCTTGACACAAAATATTCGGTAAACCGACCCACGGTTGTAACTTCTTGCGGCGCATGATTTGCCAGCTGAGCCAATTCATGTTGTAGGCAATGACCATCGGACGCTTGAACAACGCCGCCTCCAGCGTGGCTGTGCCACTGGCAATCAGCGTGACATCACAGGCGGCCAATGCGACGTGCGATTGACCGATGAGTATCTGAAGGTTAGGCACCTGGCCTACCTCCTTGGCGATAGCTTCAATGCGCGCACGCAACGCGGGCATCGCAGGCAATACGAAGTGCAAGCCTGGCTGTTGATGCGCCATGCATTGGGCTGCCTGCAAAAAACGCCGCGCCAAATAATCAATTTCAGAACTGCGACTGCCTGGCAGCAGTGCCACCACCGTCGCATCGTGCGGCAAACCCAACGCGGCGCGTGCCGCTGAACGATCAGGCTCATCGGGAATGGTTTGCGCGAGAGGGTGACCGACGTAGGTCGCCTCAATGCCGTGTTGTGCCAACAGCTCTGTTTCAAACGGAAAGATACACAGCACATGGTCGACACTTTGGCGAATTTTTTCAACACGCTCAGCGCGCCAGGCCCAAATCGATGGACACACAAAATGAAGCGTCGGAATGCCCTGCGCTTTGAGGTCACGCTCTAAATCTAAATTGAAATCAGGCGCATCCACCCCGATGAAAGCACTCGGGCGGTGGACCAGCAAACGCTCGCGTAACTGGTTGCGAATGCCCACGATTTCGCGGTAATGACGCAACACTTCGACATAGCCACGTACCGCGAGTTTCCCGTAAGGCCACCAAGGTTCAAACCCTTGAGCCACCATGCGCGGACCGCCAATCCCAGCGCTGTGAAGGGTCGGCCATTTGTCGCGCATGCCACTCAACAACAGACCCGCCAGCAAATCGCCCGAGGCCTCGCCTGCCACCAGCGAAAAAGACAAGGCCTCAGCCATGAGGATTTAACGAATGATGCCGCGTTGCGGCGAAGTTTGATGCAAGAAGTCCAGCATCATGGCCACGTCGGCGGCCGCTTCTGGCTTTTCTTGGGTCAACGCAGCGATGCGCTCTTTGGCTTTGTCCAGCGTCAAGTCATCGCGGTACAGGGCTTTGTGCATGGCTTTCACTGCGCTGATGCGTTCGGCGGAGAAGCCACGTCGGCGCAAACCCTCGAAGTTCATGGACCGGGGTTCTGCAGGTTGGCCTTGGCACATCACAAACGGCGGCACATCGGCAAACAAGAGGGAATGCATGGCCGTAAAGCTATGGGCGCCAATGCGCACAAATTGATGCACCACCGTGAAACCGCCCAAGATCACCCAGTCACCCACATGCACATGTCCTGCCAGTTGGGCACTGTTGGCGAAGATGGTGTGGTTGCCCACGATGCAGTCGTGCGCCAAATGCACGTAGGCCATGATCCAGTTGTCGTTGCCGACTTGGGTCACACCCGCGTCACCGGGAGAACCGATGTTGAAGGTGCAAAACTCACGGATGGTGTTGCGGTCCCCGATGATCAGCTCGCAAGGCTCACCCGCGTATTTCTTGTCTTGCGGAATTGCGCCCAATGAGTTGAACTGGAAAATACGGTTGTCATTGCCAATCGTGGTGTGACCTTCGATCACGCAATGCGGTCCCACAGTGGTCCCAGCGCCAATGCGCACGTTGGGTCCAATGATGGTGTAAGGCCCCACCTGCACCGAGCTATCCAGCTCAGCCTTGGGGTCGACAAGCGCGGTGGCGTGAATCAAGCTCATCTTGGACGTCGTGAATTAAGCAATCGCACGCATGGTGCACATCAGTTCGGCCTCGACGGCCACTTCTTCACCCACTTTGGCGCGTGCTTTGAATTTGAAGATACCAGCCTTCATCCGGTCAAGTTCCACCTCTAAGATCAGCTGATCACCTGGCTCCACAGGGCGCTTGAAACGCGCACCATCGATGCCTGCAAAGTAATACACCGTTTTGTCATCGGGCGTGGTGCCCACGGCATCAAAAGCCAACAAGGCTGCTGCTTGTGCCAAGGCCTCCAGCATCAAGACACCCGGCATCACTGGGCGGTGTGGGAAATGTCCAGTAAAAAAAGGCTCATTGATCGTGACGTTCTTGATCGCTTTGATGCTCTTGCCTTTTTCGATGTCTAAGACGCGATCGACCAACAAAATGGGATAGCGATGTGGCAATTGCTTCAAAATTTGGTGAATATCCATGCTCATTTTTTTTGACTTTCAATAGCAGATTCAAGAGATTTGATGCGGTCACGCAAGCGATGCAATTGACGCAAGGTAGCGGCATTTTTCTCCCACGACGCATTGTCGTCGATGGGGAACACGCCACTGTATTGGCCCGGTTGGCGAATGGAACGCATGACGACCGAGGCAGCAGAAATGTGCACACCATCGGCCAACTGCAAATGCCCCAACACCACGGCCCCACCGCCCACGGTGCAATTCGCACCGATGCGGGCGCTGCCCGCCACTCCCGCGCACCCGGCCATTGCGGTGTGTGCGCCGACATGTACGTTGTGACCAATTTGGACCAAGTTATCCAGTTTGACGCCATCTTCAATGAAGGTGTCATCCAAAGCACCCCGGTCGATACAAGTATTCGCACCAATTTCGACATCGTTGCCAACACGGACCGCGCCGAGTTGTTCAATTTTTTCCCAACGCCCCTCGAACTGGGCAAAACCAAAACCATCGGCACCGATGACCACACCCGCATGAACGATACAGCGCTCGCCGATGCGGCAATCCTCTCCCAGGGTGACGTTTGATTTCAGCCAGGTGTTGGCACCGACATGGGCCCCACGCTCGATGACACAGAGGGGGCCGATGCGCGCCGAGGGAGCAATTTGGGCCGTTGGATGAATCACCGCACTGGCATGGACCAAGGGTTCATCGTTTGAACGCGTGTGTTGACGCCAGAGTTGCGTCAAACGCGCAAAGTAGTGGTAGGGGTTATCGGTGACGATCAAGGCACGCCCGACCTGGGTCGCTTCAGCAACCGCTGGAGACACGATGACACAACCCGCCTGCGTGGTGGCGAGTTGTGATTGGTATTTGGGATGGCTTAAAAAGCTCAGCGCATCGGCTTGCGCGGTGTCCAGCGGAGCGAGCTTTTGGATCAGATGTTGCGGATCGCCCAACAGGCGACCGCCTAAACTTTCAATGATCTGACCGAGACGCAGTGCCACGGCCGATTACTTGCCTGCGTTGATGACCTTGAGCACTTTGTCAGTGATGTCGTGCTTGGGATTGATGTAGACGGCCTCTTGCAACACCAAGTCGTACTTCTCAGATTCGGCCACTTGCTTGATCACACGATTGGCGCGCTCTAAGACCAGCTGAAACTCTTCGTTTTTACGAGCGTTCAATTCTTCTTGAAATTCACGACGTTTGCGTTGGAAATCACGGTCCTGTTCACCCAATTGCTTTTGACGTGACAAGCGTTGTGACTCCGACAACGTTGGGGCCTCGCGCTCAAACTTCTCGACTGCCGTTTTCAGGTTTCCGCCGATGTCGTTCAAATCCTTTTCGCGCTTTGAAAATTCTTGCTCAAGCTTTGATTGCGCTTGCTTGGCCGTGTTGGCTTCTTTGAAGATGCGGTCTGTGTTGATGAAACCAATACGGATTTCTTGGGCTTGCGCACACAACGCCGTCATACTCAACACAGCAGCTAACAAAATTTGACGCATAAACATGTTCATCAGAAGGATGTCCCGATTTGGAATTGCAATTGCTGAATTCTATCGCCTGAGAAGGAGCGAATTGGACGCGCCCAAGCAAAGCGCAAGGGGCCCATGGGAGAGACCCAACTCAAACCCACGCCATAGGAGGTGCGCAATTGGTTCAATTCAATTTTTGCCTGCTCACCAAAGACGTTACCCATGTCATAGAAGCCATAAAGGCGGAGTGTGCGGTCATTGCCAGCGCCTGGGAAAGGCATCAAAAACTCGGTGTTCAAGGTGACCTTTTTCGCGCCACCAATGACGGGGCCCGTGATATCGCGTGGACCCAAGGTGCCTTGCTCGAAACCTCGCACAGAACCTAAACCGCCCGAATAGTAGTTTTTGTAGAAAGGCAGAGATTGACCATTGAGGCCTTTGCCAAAACCCAAGTCAGCATTGAAAGCAAAGGTGTGTTGCTTGGTGAGCGGCAAGTATTGCTGGTATTGCCCCCCCAACTTTGCAAAGCGCGCATCACCGATCGCACCCAATTCAGAATTGAGTCGTACGAACTTACCATTGTTTGGATTTAGGTAGCTGTCACGACTGTCTCTCGCCCAGCCCAAAGACAAAGGCACGTTTTGAGCGATACACCCAAATTTCTGACACAGATCGGCGTGCACACCCAGCATATTGGTACCAGGTACCAATTCAGTTCGCTCTGCGCCAGCACCGGCGAACACACGGTCAAACTCGCTGAATGGCACACCAAATCGGACCCCCAGACCTGAGGTGATCATGCGGTAGTTGCCCCCCTGCTCTAAATACGGTTTGCTTGAGCGGTGATACAACTCGAATGTGCGCGACACACCATCTTCGGTGAAATAGGGATCCGTCGTGTTGATCACGTAGTACTGATTGAATTTACTCGTGCTGACTTGGAGGCCCAGGTTGTGCCCTGAACCAAAGACGTTGTCCTGCTGAATACCAAACGACAAGGTCACTTTTTCAGCACTTGAGAAACCAGCGCCGAGGGTCAACAAGCCAGTTGGTTTTTCAACCACATTCACATTCAAGTCGACTTGATCTTGAGAGGATGGCACCTCTTGGGTGTCGACTTCCACATCTTTGAAATAACCCAAACGGTTCACACGGTCACGCGACAAACGAATCTTCTCACCGTCGTACCACGAGGATTCTGATTGACGGAATTCGCGGCGCACAATTTGGTCACGGGTGCGGTTGTTACCCACAATGTTGATGCGGCGAACATACGCTCGACGCGCGGGGTCTGCCACCAACACCAACTTCACACGGTTCGTGGCCCGATCAATTTCAGGGCGAACTTCTGTCCTTGCGAATGCAAAACCGAAATTGCCAAAATATTCATTGAAGGCCTTGGTGGTTCGTGCCACTTCGTCTGCGTTGTAGGCCTGACCAGGCTTGATTTCAATCAACGACTTGAACTCATCGTCTTTGCCAAGGTAATAGCCTTCCATGGCCACTTCGGACACCACAAAACGATCGCCTTCTGTGATGTTGATGGTGATGCTGATGTCTTGTTTGTTCGGTGAGATGGCCACTTGTGTCGAGTCAATTCGGAACTCCAAATAGCCGCGAGCCAGGTACCAAGAACGCAAGGTTTCTAAATCCGCGTTAAGTTTGGTGCGTGAGTAACGGTCTGATTTGGTGTACCAGCTGAGCCAATTGCCCGTTCCTTGGTCAAACTGGTCCAACAGTTTGGACTCCGTGAAGGCCTTGGCCCCCACCAAACGCATCTCTTTGATTTTCGCCAAATCGCCCTCGACCACGGTGAATGACAGGTTCACGCGGTTGCGGTCGCTTGGGGTGATCGTCGTGATCACTTCGGCACCGTACAAGCTGCGACTGACGTATTGACGCTTCAACTCTTGCTCCGCGCGATCAGCCAAGGCTTTGTCAAAGGGCCGACCTTCGGCGAGGCCCACGTCACGCAAGGCTTTGCGCAACACATCTTTGTCAAACTCCTTGGTACCGATGAATTCAAGCGATGCAATGCTGGGACGTTCTTCAACAATCAACACCAACACGTCGCCATTGACCTCAATGCGAACATCTTTGAACAAACCCAAGGCGAACAACGAACGAATTGCTGCCGCACCTTTTTCGTCTGTGTAATCGTCACCCACACGAAAAGGAATGGAAGCAAATACGGTACCCGGTTCAACGCGTTGCAGCCCTTCAACACGAATATCTCGGACGTTGAATGGACCTGCCGCAAAAGCGTTGAAAGCCAACATCGTGCCTGCAATCAGTGCGATGGCATGTGACAGAGACGTCTGGCGAAAGTGAGAAAGTTGCTTGTTCATGAGCAGAAAAATTCAGGGCCTAGGGATGGAAAACTGTGGGGAACTAAGGAAGCCACCCTAAGCGAACCACGTCGTTGAAAATAGAAAAAACCATCAGCGCCACAAGGACCGCCAATCCAACGCGTTGCAGGGCGTCGCGCCAGTGAATCGGTGGGGGCTGCCCTGTGCAGGCCTCGTAAAGATAATACAACAGGTGCCCCCCATCCAGAGCTGGAATCGGGATGAGGTTAAAAACGCCAAGACTCACGCTCACCAAGGCCAAATAGCTCAAGTAAGCACCCAAACCCAAGCTTGCAGAACGCCCCGCGAAATCAGCCATCGCCAATGGACCACTCAAGTGATCAAGGGTCGCCTGGCCGATCAACAACTGCCCCATCATCTGAATCGTCATCAGCACGACATCAGCCGTTTTCTCGAATGCCTGAAGAACACCCTCAACGAAGCCGAATTGAACAAAGACACGTGCCGGAGGATGACCCACCTGAGCACCAATTCGGCCCCAACGCTGTTCACGCTCAAGCACTTGCTGAGGTGTCACCTCGACATGAATCACCCCCTCCCCGGCACGCGAAACATCCCACATTTGCGTGGGCGGCACTTGAGTCATCCCACTCGCACGCACCAAGGCACGCAGAGACACCGCGTCAGCCACCATGCGGCCGTCAATGCGCAGGACTTCATCACCCCGCAATAAGCCAGCTGCGTGTGCAGCCGACCCCGCTTGAATCTCCGTCAACACGGGCAGACTCCAAGCGCCAGTGAATCCCCGCGCCTGCCAAGCGTTGGTCTCTGTTGATGCAAGAGCGTCCTCTTCAAGCGCAGGCAAACTGAGCACATGACTGGATTGGCGATGCTGTGACTGCACTTCCAGAAAAATCGCCGCGCTACCTTGCTGCAGGATCCACCAGCGTAAACGCTCGAGAGACGGCATGTCTTGCAAATCATCCACGGCCAAGCCAGCACGCAGCACTTTGTCGCCACTCTTCAAACCTGCTGACTCAGCCATGGAGCCCGCAACAGGCGAAGACAAAATTGCCTGCGTTTCCTGCTGACCAAGCCACCCCGTTCCAGCATAGAGACAGACGGCAAGCAGCAAATTAGCCAAGGGCCCCGCGGCTACGATCGCAGTCCGTACACGCAGCGATTGGCGATTGAAGGCCATGGGAACATCCGCAGGTGCGAGCTCCGAATCAGCTTCATCGAGCATCCGCACATAGCCGCCCAGTGGAATCAGACAAATCAAAAATTCTGTTGTTTGACCCGCTCGGCCTTGCGGAACGGTCCATCGCAACAACGCAGGACCAAAGCCAATCGAGAAAGAAAGAACCCGCACGCCGCAAGCCACGGCCACGCGGTAATGTCCCCACTCGTGCACCGTGATCAACACGCCCAACGCGAGCAAAGAGGCCAGCAGGGTCATGCAGGGCTCAGACGCTTTGCCACGCCTTCAGCCACCGCACGCGCTTGGGCGTCGAGGGCTAACAAATCTTCCAAACTGCCGGGTGGTTTTGGCGATAGCGCCGACAGGCATTGCTGATTCACGTGATGAATTTGATCGAAACGGATGCGACGATCCAAAAAAGCTGCGACGGCGATTTCGTTGGCGGCATTCAACACAGCGGTCGTGCCGCGCGGGCCGCGCAAAGCGTCCCACGCCAGATGAATCCCTGCAAAGCGCTCTGCATGACCATGGTCATCCAAAGCCTCAAAGGTCATGGCCGACAAAGCATGGAAATCCAGAGCCTGGGCGCCAGAGCTCATGCGCTCGGGCCAGCTCAAACCATAGGCAATGGGCACACGCATGTCAGGGGTCCCGAGTTGTGCCACCACCGAGGTGTCGCGGTACTGAACCATGGAATGAATGATGCTCTGCGGGTGAATCACCACCTCCAAGCGCTCAGGAGGTAAGCCAAACAAATAACGCGCTTCGATCACTTCCAGCGCTTTGTTCATCATCGTGGCCGAGTCCACCGAAATCTTTCGCCCCATGACCCAATTTGGATGGGCACAGGCTTGCTCTGGCGTCACATCTTTCAAGGTCGCAAGATCACGCGTGCGGAAGGGGCCTCCTGAAGCGGTGAGAATAATTTTTTCAACACGCGTATCCCATGTACGTGGGTCTTCAGGTAAAGACTGAAAAATTGCCGAGTGCTCGCTGTCAATTGGCAACAACGTGGCACCGCCCTGTTGGACGGCCTCCAGGAACACTTCAGCGCCTACAACCAAGGCCTCTTTGTTGGCAAGTAGCAAACGTTTGCCTGCACGGGCAGCGGCCAAACACGGCGCCAAGCCAGCGGCACCCACGATGGCCGCCATCACCACATCGACCTGTGAATGGGCTGAGACTTCCTCAAGCGCAGCAGCCCCCGCGAGCACTTGGGTAGACAACCCCTCAGCGTGCACACGCGCTTGCAATTGTTCTGCGGCTTGTGCATGCGCCATCACAGCGAATTGGGGTTTGAATTGTGCGCATTGGCGCAACATCAAATCGACTTGACTTGCACCTGTCAATGCGAACACGTCAAACTGGCCCGGATGGCGCGCAATCACGTCCAAGGTATTGGTTCCAATAGAACCCGTGGAGCCGAGAACGGTGATGCGTTGTGACATGGTGTTGCTGGGTAAGCGACTCACAGCGCTTGCACCAGCATCAAGGCCAAGGGCAATGCTGGCAACAATGCATCCACACGGTCCAAGACGCCGCCATGGCCCGGCAGCAATTGGCTGCTGTCTTTCATACCGGCACTTCGTTTCACCAAAGACTCGACCAAATCACCCGCGACGCTCATCATCACTAGAAACAGCGTGGCGATCACCAAAAAAATCCAACCGCGCGTGAACAGGCGCGTGAACAAGCTGGCACTGTCAACCGCATAAACCGTGTCGACCCAAATCCAAAGACAGGCCATCAGCAAGACACCCGCCATACCACCCCACACACCTTCCCAGCTTTTGCCAGGACTGATGGCGGGCGCCAATTTGCGACGCCCAAAGGCACGCCCTGAGAAATAGGCTGCAATGTCAGCCATCCACACCAAGAACAGCACCGACAGCAAAAAATTCACGCCCATCACTTTGGCTTGGTACATGGCGACCCAAGTCAACCACAACGCGAGCAATCCCACCACCAAGCGAAGCGAACGTGCCAACATGGCCCAACGAGGCACACCATGGCGAATCAACCAGGCAGCCACCAGCACCCAGGCTGCACCCGTGATCGTCCAAACGGCAAAAGGAGGTTCATAGCCCCAGCGGGCCGACCAAGAGAAGAGGCACAGCATCACGCAGACCGCCGCCACGCGCAACGCGCCTCGCATGGCCAGACCATTCAAACGTCCCCACTCCCATGCGCCTGCCGCAATCAAAATAAGAGTCAAGCCCGCCAAGGGCTCAGCCGATGGGGCCAGCAGCGCCGGCAGCAACAGCGCCAACAACACCAGCGCGGTAATGACGCGTTGCTTGAGCATGTGTGTCAGACCGCCATGATCTCTTGTTCTTTGCTGGCGATGAGTTTGTCAACTTCAGCGATGTGACTGTCGGTCACTTTTTGAATCTCAGCTTCGGCTCGCTTTTGGTCGTCTTCAGAAGCGAGTTTGTCTTTCACCAATTTCTTGACCGATTCGTTGGCATCACGGCGCAAATTGCGCACGGCAATTTTTGCGTTCTCGCCATCATTGCGAACCACCTTGGTGAGCTCTTTGCGGCGTTCTTCCGACATGGGAGGCATCGGCACACGAATCAGTTCGCCCATCGCGGAGGGGTTGAGCCCCAAATCGCTGTCACGAATGGCTTTTTCGATTTTGGCAGCCATCGGCTTTTCCCAGGGCTGAACACTCAAGGTACGGGCGTCCAACAACGACACGTTGGCCACTTGGCTGATCGGCACCATGGAGCCGTAGTAATCCACTTGCACACTGTCGAGCAAAGCGGGGCTGGGACGACCGGTGCGAATTTTGGTCAAGCTGTTGCTGAAGGCCGCAATGGATTGACCCATTTTGGTTTCAGTGGTTTTCTTAATGTCAGCGATGGTCATGTGAGGCTCCTGAGACAACGCAAGATGAGGTTCGATAAATGAGGGGTTTAAGCGTGCACCAAGGTGCCTTCGTCTTCGCCCATGACGACGCGCTTGAGCGCACCGTTCTTAAAAATGGAGAACACTTTGATCGGCAATTTTTGGTCGCGGCACAACGCGAAAGCCGTGGCATCCATGATGCCGAGGTTTTGCCCAATGGCATCATCAAAGCTAATTTGGCTGTAGCGCGTGGCGCTGGCATCTTTCTTGGGGTCGGCGGAATACACGCCATCAACTTTGGTGGCCTTGAGCACCATTTCCGCGCCAATCTCAGCGCCGCGCAAAGCGGCCGCTGTGTCGGTCGTGAAGAAGGGGTTGCCCGTACCCGCCGCAAACACCACTACCTTGCCTTCTTCAAGGTATTGCAGGGCTTTGGGGCGCACATACGGCTCGACCACTTGGTCAATTGCGATGGCGGACATCACGCGGGCGGTCAAGCCGGTCTTGTTCATCGCATCGGCCAAGGCCAATGAGTTCATCACCGTGGCGAGCATGCCCATGTAGTCTGCGGTGGCACGGTCCATGCCGACAGAGCCGCCCGCCACACCACGGAAGATGTTGCCGCCGCCAATCACGATCGCCACTTCGACACCGAGGTGCATCACCTCAGCCACCTCGTCCACGATACGAACAATGGTGGCGCGGTTGATACCGAATGCGTCATCGCCCATCAAGGCCTCGCCTGACAGCTTGAGCAAGATACGCTTGTAGGCTGGCTTGGGTGAGGTCATGAAGTGGCTCCTTGATGTATGCAGTTGAATAGATGTACGAGGGATATCAAAAGGGGAGCCTCAGCCCCCCTTTGTTTCTTAAGCAGTCTGCTTGGCAGCAGCGACTTGGGCAGCCACTTCGGCTGCAAAGTCGTCAACCTTCTTCTCAATGCCCTCACCCACCACATACAAGGTGAATGATGCCACCTGGGTATTGGCGGCCTTGAGCATTTGCTCGACAGTTTGCTTGTCGTTCTTGACGAAAGTTTGGTTGAACAAAGACACCTCTTTGAGGTACTTCTGCACAGAACCTTCAATCATCTTGGCTGTGATGTCGGCAGGCTTGCCAGACTCAGCCGCTTTGGCGGCAGCCACTGAACGTTCTTTTTCGATCAAGTCAGCAGGCACATCGGCGCTGGTCAAAGCCACGGGCTTCATGGCAGCCACGTGCATGGCCACGTCCTTGGCCGCTGTCTCGTCACCGTTGAACTCCACCACCACGCCAATGCGTGTACCGTGCAAGTAAGCGGCCAACTTGTGTGCGCCATCGAAACGTTTGAAGCGGCGGAAGCTCATGTTCTCACCGATCTTGCCAATCAAACCTTTGCGCACGTCTTCGAGCGTAGGGCCAAAGCTGTCTTGCTCGTAGGGCAATGCGCCCAAAGCTTCGATCGAAGCTGGGTTGTGTTCAGCGACAAGCTTTGCACCGGCTTGCGCCAAGGCCAAGAAGCTGTCGTTCTTGGTCACGAAATCGGTTTCGCAGTTCACTTCCAACAAAGCACCTGTGCTGCCGTTGATGAAGCTGGCCACCACGCCTTCCGCGGTCACGCGGCTAGAAGCTTTACCGGCCTTGCTGCCGAGCTTGACGCGCAACAACTCTTCGGCTTTGGCCATATCGCCATCGGCCTCGGTCAATGCTTTTTTGCACTCCATCATGGGAGCATCGGTTTTTGCACGCAGTTCAGCGACCATGCTTGCGGTAATTGCAGCCATTTAATTTCTCCGTATCAATTCAAAACAATTTGGGTGTGAAAAAGGGGCTTGCGCAAGCCACTTTTCAAGTTTGGGCCGCGTGATTAAGCAGCGACTTCAACAAACTCTTCGTCGCCTTCGGTCACAGCTTTGACCAAGTCGTTGGTGGCATTGGCACGGCCTTCGAGGATCGCATCAGCGATGCCACGGGCGTACAAAGTCACAGCTTTGGATGAGTCATCGTTACCAGGAATCACGTAGTCAACGCCTTCGGGGGAGTGGTTCGAGTCCACCACGCCGATCAATGGAATGCCCAATTTACGGGCTTCAGCGATGGCGATCTTGTGGTAGCCCACGTCGATCACGAAAATTGCATCAGGCAACACCGCCATGTCTTGGATGCCGCCGATGTCTTTCTCAAGCTTTTCCATTTCGCGCTTGAACATCAATTGTTCTTTTTTGGACAACGCATCAAGACCTGCTTCTTGTTGGATCTTCATGTCCTTCAAGCGTTTGATGGAGGTCTTGACCGTTTTGAAGTTGGTCAACATGCCGCCCAACCAACGTTGGTCAACATAAGGCACGCCAGCGCGTTGCGCTTCAGCAGCCACGATTTCACGTGATTGACGCTTGGTACCGATCATCAACACAGTGCCACGGTTCGCAGACAACTGCTTGACGAACTTGATGGCGTCTTGGAACATCGGCAACGATTTTTCCAGGTTGATGATGTGAATTTTGTTGCGGTGACCGAAGATGAAGGGGGCCATCTTGGGGTTCCAGAAGCGGGTTTGGTGACCAAAGTGGACGCCGGCTTCCATCATTTCGCGCATAGTGACTGACATAGAGATACTCCAAAGGTTGGGTCTAAAATCCAGTCCGTCATCACCGCAAGTTTTCATTCATTGAAGACT
>JACCDZ011007105.1_pt1 | contig 15980 bp, 11 predicted proteins | sample 7449551 | NCBI WGS metagenome assembly JACCDZ01 (sample SAMN15323452, study PRJNA562643) | freshwater metagenome | isolation source: river surface water | place: USA:Blue River Watershed | collected 2017-08-18 | reverse complement strand
TGCTTCGACATCCAGTTGCCAACGTTTTCAGCAGCGATGGCCATGGCGTGGCCAACCAGGTTGTCGCGCCCGAGCTTGCCGTAGACGGCGCCCATCTGCAGTTCAGCCTTCACCATCTTGATGGCCCCTTCGGTGTCGCTTGACTGAGGCGACTGGGAGTAGCGTGCGAAGTCACCACTGGACTCGCGATGATGCAAGACCAGTTCAGCGGTTTCCAGCGCCAGCTTGTTGCCAGCAGAATTGGCCAGATCGAGCAGCGCATAGGCATCAGCGAAGGAGCCCATGTAAACCGAGTCGACGCAGCGGCTGAAGCCGGCTTCATTGGCGACAAGGGGGTCGAGATTCATCGCTTTGCCCATGTGGGCGCTCAGTCCACCAGCAAGCCCGCGGCCAAAGCCTGGAGCAGCTGTCATGCAGACTTCGAACTCGGTGTATGCGGCCGCATGGCGCTGCGCAAACTCATGCAGCAGGTGATCAGGGCGGACTTTGTCCTGGTGGATTGCCTTGCCGATAGCGTCGGCCGGCAAGGCGGCCTTGACCATGCGAGACCAGGCGAACAGCGGCGGCGTCTTTGCAGCAGCTTGGGCCAGCTTGATGGTTTGGCGAGCCAAGGGGTTCTTGGCTTCTTTCTGTGACAAGCTGATCGGCTTGTTGCCAGAGATCTTCACATTGGGCGCAGCGCGGCGAAGCACGCCAACCAGCTTCTGCGCAAAAAGGTCGACCAATGGAGTTGCGCCGCCAATGCGGACAGGGGTGATTTCAAGCACACCTGTATCGCGAGCTTTGTTCAAAAATTCGTTGAAATGCTTCATGGCAATCTTTCGATTTCAGTGGCGCGTTTGGTTTGATGGCCAGAACATACTGCCCAGATGAGACGGCATCAAGGGCGAAAAGAACTTCCCCCAATCCCCAGCCCGCATTGATCCTGCAACTCGCAATTGATCAGGTGCATCGATCCACCCGGCCAAACGCGGATCACGATCGTGTGCGCTATCGCATGCGACGGGGAGGCGATTCATCAGGAAGCGCGCTCCACGACGTCGCCTTCGCTGATCATCTGGCGTGGCCCAATGAGCCGCTCATAGACGGGACGCGACAGCGCGTCGACCCCCACAACCAGCAGCTTGCCCTGGGCGGCACACTGAACCGCGCGTGAGCCGGTGTCCATCAAGACGACCTCACCGCCGGTAATTGCGACGTGCACATCCTCACCTTCGAGCCAGGCATCCGATGCACCAGGGACAAAGGGAAAGAGGAGGCAAACGCCATCACCATTGTCCAAAATGGTGTAACCAATGTGGTTGGTGACGCGCTCAGCGTAGCTGCCAGCCCGAGTGGGTGGAGCGATCTGCTCAGTTGAGTGGTGGTGTGCGTTCATGGCGTAATGATTCAAGTGTGATCCGCCCTCAGGGGCATCTCAAGGTCAATACCTAAGCGTTTATCACATGCAGGAGCCATCCAAAAGGGGGCTGGTGCAAGATTCTTCGATCCCGCTCAGGCCGCCCTTCGCCCCTGGGGCAGGGCGTCTGCGTGGGAAGGCGTAACTGCCCAACTCCAGTCATTCTTTGATGAGCCGCGCTCCTTGATTTGAATTGCAGCAGATTTCCCCGGCGTGGTCCACGCAAGCAGGCGCTCGTCGATTCGCATCTTGGTTGCGAGCTGCTTCCAGTAGTTCTCGTCCACGCGCAAGAGGATCTTTGTCGCCACAGAGCTCATGAAGCCGTCTGGAAACTCAAGCGGGTTCTGGTGTGCACAAACTAGGCAAGCGCGATACTTGCGGCCCTCACGTGCAATGACGTTGATGATGTTGTCGCGGTCCTCAGCGACCGTCGCGTAGTTCCCGAACTCGTCCAGGATGAAGACGTCGACGACATCATCTTGCTCTTCGCCACGCTGGACGGCCTGCGCATAGAGCTCCTCTAGGCGGAAGATGACAAACATGCGTTTTTCCTCTGTCGTCAACGGCTTGAGGTTGTAGCGCAGGATGCTTTGGCCTGACGGGAAAGTGATCGGTCGATCTTTGAAGATACCGGCACACACCATGCCATCAAGGCGGTCGCAGACCGACTTCAAGGTGTCGATGCTGTCGTACTTCATCAAGTGGTCGAGCTCTCTCCCAGTCTTGATGGCCCCCACATACGCCGAGTAGGCGTCAATTGCCTTGCCGGCGGCCTTCTCCAGGCCTGCCTCAAGCGTCTCGTCACGCCACTCCATTTCGCCACGCCGCGCCGCCTGGATGACCTTGCGCTGGTACGAAGTTGCGGCACGGTTGAACGCCTCCAGACAGGTGACGGCCTCTTCATCCGCGCCCATGAAGGACTTTACGAGCAATCGCCTTGCGTAATCCAGGACATCCCTGATAGTGGGGTGCCTGCGCCCCCCGCGCTTGACTGGCCACTGCGCCATGGAGCCAGTGTATTGATCCGGCCGAACCCAAAACAACGCCTTGCTGGGATCCCATTTGGCAATGCCCAGGGCTTGGACCTTGGCGTATTCATCCTTGCTGACGTCGATATAGAGTCGCCCATCGGAGCCGTCAGAGATCAAGTGAGACTGGGATTCGTCGACGAACCAGGTTTCAGGATCGTCTTGCCGAAATCCAAAGATTGCATACACATCGAACAGAATGTTCCGCAGACAGGCTTCTTGCTTGACACCCAGGTTCAGAGTCGAGACCTTGTTGAGGGTGCGGATGAAACTCTGGACACGGCGGCGCACGCCGCCAAAATCAGGGTCTGGGTCAATCCGCAGCGGATTGATGCCAAACGAAGTGCGCTCAGAAAAGAGCAAGGTCGAGGCGCCGGGGATCATCATGTCACCTGCGACATCGAACACATGAAAGCGCACCCTCTGGCCGGGGCGCGTGGAGCTCGACAGGCCTGAGATCAGATCGCGGATGGTGTGGGTCTTGCCCGCGCCAGAAGCACCAGCGATGAGGATGTGCGGATTCATGACCTTGTTGAAATCCCACTCAACGCGGACCTTGTCACCACGCTTGAGCGCAGCGGCTTCGTATCCAAGTAGGGCTCTCAATGGTCTCTCCTGGTTAAAGATGTCGATCAGGCGCCGTAAGCCGGCACGCAGAATTTGGGCTCACCACGCGTCTTGATCGCCTTGGCGATGACCATCAACTGGTTTGCGAGGGCATCGAGAGCTTCCTCTTCGGTGCCGGCATGCTGGTGATCCATGATGACTCGTGCCATGGCGCCGTCAGTGTTGGTGATGAGTTCCACCAGCACACCTTGGGCGACCGAGGTGGCATCGCCAGAAAGCTCTGCTTGGTAGGTGGCAAGAGCACTGCCACTGTCATCAACGGTGCAGCCCGCAAGCTTGAGCATGGTTTGACCTTTCTTCTTTGTTGCGAGGTCACCAGACCTCATGATCTCATTGACATGGTGTATCGCAAAGTTCATACACCATCAAGTCCGCCAAGGGCCTCTGGACGGCACAGAGGCTGAAGCAATTCAGCGCGCACCGCTGAGAGAGAAGACGACGATGACTCGCACGTCACCCAGGGCCCGGGCCTCATCGAACTCAATGAAGCCGGCAGCACGCCGAATGTATGGCCCCAGGTGCGAGAACCCCTTTGCCTGGTACAGCTCGGTAACGGGTGATCCGTCGGTCACATCGATGTGCAACGATGCACTGCGCGGCTTGGGCTCGATGCCAAAGGCGTCGAGCCAGGCAAGCAATTCTGGATCCGCAGACACATCGCGCACACAAGCGACAGCGGCGTCCGCAAGGGTCCAGGACGAATACCTTGGGTCGACGCCGGGATAGGGTTGAGCACGCAACAGCGCCAGCTCATCGGACTCCAAGAAGCCTTTATGGGTGGCCGACAGGAGTGACGCCGGATCTGGGCTTTCGAACGGATTCACAGATTTGTGTGCGCCCAATGGCGCGAGGGTCGATGAAAGACTTCAAAAGGACGACACGAAAGGTGTTTACCAAATCGCATTCTGACACCGACCCCCATGAGTGGTGCAGTTACTTGTGGGTGTCGATGCCAGCCTTTTTGGCTGCAGCAGCCAGCCGGGCCTCGATTGTCTTTGTGTCCGAATAGCCCGGCAGGCTGGTGCCATCAGCAAAGATGATCGCAGGCGTGCCACGGAAACCCAAAGAGGACATCAGCTTCGAGTTGCGATCAACCATGGGCAGCGACGAGCAGGCACTGTCGACCCCGTAGCTGGCCACGGTGCCGGTCATGTGCTGACGCCATGTTTTCTCAGGGTCGGTTGAGCAGAGCGTGTGCTGGGAGCGAACCAGGGAGTCCGGGCCAAGGATGGCCACTGGGTAGGTAATGATCGTGACATCCTTGACCTGAGCCAGCTGAGGCGTCAAGCGCTTGCAAAAGCCACAGTTCGGGTCCTCAAAGGTGTAAATCACACGCGTACCGGAGCCGTTGACAGTCTTGACCATGCCGTTCTTCGGCAACTGGGCGACGTCGACATGCATGAGCTCGTTGCGACGCTCCAGCGTCAGGTTAACGTTCTTGCTCAGGTCGATGATGTCACCCTGCACAAGAAAATTTGCATTCTTGTCAGCGTACATGACCTTCCGGTCAACAACGACTTCAAACAAGCCTGGCACTGGTGTGGGCTTGACGGACTGGGTGACGACGCCCATTTTCCGCTCGAACGCCGTCTTGGCAGCTTCATGAGCGGCAGGAGCAGCTTGCGCGGATGAAAGGAGGATGCTGGCGGCCGCAGCAAGCAAGGCGCGTGCAGGAGTGGCCAGGGACATGGGCGAGGGGGTAGTAGAGCGGCTCATCATATTCAAGTGAGTTGGATACAACTACCAGTTACCCTACGGGGGCCTCTGCATCAAGGCTGCTTGCCTTGGGGGATCCATCTGACGATGCAGTTGTGCAAAGCTTCGAGCTCGTAAGGCTTGCGAAGAAGGTCATCCACCAAGAAATCGGGATCCGAATCGACATCAGAGCGAGCAGTGAGCCCCACGATGGGAGTGCGACCATAAGCATCGAATTGCTTCGCAGGCTCACGTTGACGAGAGCGTTCGATTTCGCGCATCTGTTGGCTGGCCTCTATCCCGTTCATCACAGGCATCTCGTAATCCAGAAATATCAGATCGAATCGCTGATTTCGAAATAAGTGAATGGCCTCGGCACCGTTGTAAGCTACCGTGCACTCAAGACCCAAGGCGTTCATCAAAGACGCTGTCACCAGTGCATTTTCTTCGTTGTCCTCGATGAGAAGCACCTTGCCAATCAGCACTGTAGCGTCAGCGCCAAAGTGAAAAGAGCGCTGAGCTTCTCTCTTTGTGGCTGGGGGATGAGGGGAGGAGTCGCTACTCTCTATCGAAGGCACCGTGAACGTGAAGGTCGCGCCTTCGCCAAGAACACTGTTGACCGTGATGGTGCCGCCAAGTAAGTCAATAATTCGTTTGCAAATTGGCAGGCCTAAACCCGCCCCTTCGCCCCCCTCCTTGCTGCTTCCCTGAAAGAAAGGCACGAACAAGGAGTCAATGTGCTCAGGGGGAATTCCTGAGCCAGAATCTATGACGCTGACCGTTAAGTCCCACGAGTTGGATATATCTGTGCGACACACGATCGCATGAACTTTAATTTCACCCTCGCGTGTGAATTTGTTCGCATTGCTAATCAAGTTGGACAGAACCTGGCGCAACTTTCCTTGATCGCTGCAAAAAGGCAAGCCGCCTGATCTATCGTCCACTTGTAAGTCGAGCTTATTGCCCTTCATCAGCAGTTGCGAGTGAAAGGAGTTGCAGACGCCACGTACTAACTCATCGGGATCAAATTGCTCAACAACAGTTGTCGTCGTGTTGGATGCGATCTTGGAGAAATCCAATATGTCATTAAGCGTATACAGGAGTGTATTTGCAGACTCCAGCGAGGCGGTCAGGTGACGCTGATCTGACTTGCTCATGCGCTCATGGTCAAGCATCGACATTGAGGTGACGATGCTGGCAATGGGCGTCCTGATCTCATGACTCATTGTGGCCAAGAAATGGAGCTTTGCGCTATCAGCCGCTTCAAGCAATTCCTTCTTTCGCCTCATTTCGAAGAATTTACGACTTCGCAATTGCGTGAGAAACAAAAGCTTCTCACGACGAACAAAGAATATGTACGCAATCGAGCCAAAGATGTTTGCCAAGATGATATGCAAAACCATCCTGTAGAAATCGGCGCTCAGGCCAGCGTGGTTGAGTGCGAGCGCAACAGTGGAGAAGGATACAATGGCGGCAACAACAAAAGTATCTCGAACCCAAAGGCGAGCGATAGTGAATGTTGCGAAAATGTAGAACAGCGACGTAATCGTCAAACTGAGGTAGTAACGAGCAATATCGGCTGAGCCATGAGCAGATGCGTCTGCGAGACCGTTTGTAAGTGCAATTGCACCAGCTGCAATGCCTATGTAAATCTCACTCCTGTAGCGTTGAACGCAACGCTTCCATTTGCGTGCAGCAAAGTGGATGACGAACAAATATAATCCGAGTGAGAGTCGATATAACTGCGCAGGCGCGAAGGGGCTCGTATCTGCCGCCATCAGGTTGCTGGTGAAGACGCCTGCATAATAGAAGGTTCCAAGCAGTGCCAGATTCTGAATGAAGGTGTGCCCATACGACTCATAGGTGATTCGAAATGCACGTTCAAACGTAGGGCTGGAGAAGTTTCTGGTATTTATAACAATGCGGCGATAGAAGCGATAGAGAATTTGCCGTGGCAGTTTGAGCAAACTGACGGCTGCCCCAATCATCTTTCACCAGCGCGGCTGTTTTCGACCAGCACATAGCCTTGGCCGTAAAGAGTGCGAATGTTGACCGTGGCCTTCATCTCATTGAGTCGCTTGCGTATGCGTGAGATCTGAATGTCGATGGCCTCATAGGATGACCCGGCCTCAGTCAAGTTGGCCAGGAAGTCCTTGCTCACTGGGTGGCCATGACGACGAAACAGTGCCTCCATGATGACTCGCGCCCGAGGCGCCAGCCCAAGCGGCTGCAACTCAACCGAGAACGTCTGACTGGTGCTGTCAAACTGCAGATTGCCCAGGGTGGCAACATGAGAGCTCCAGCCTTGATGCCTTCTGGCAGCTGCCCTGATGCGCGCGATCAACTCCGTGAGCTCATAGGGCTTGGCCAGAAAGTCATCTGCGCCCATGTTCAAGCACTCGACTCGCTCAACTGTGGACGAGCGCCCAGAGAGTATCAAAACGGGCGTGGCATCACCTCGCTCGCGCATCCTGGTCAACACCTTGGTGCCGTCCATGCTGGGCAACGTCAGATCCATGACCACAGCGTCGAACAACTCTTGGCAGCGATGAGCGGTCTCCAAGACCATGTCAGCATGACGCCCATCCTTCTGAATGGTGGGGATCATGTTGGCGAAACTCAAACCGTCAAAGAGGTTCTCACTGATGCCGTCGTTGTCTTCAATGATGAGCACGCGCATAGCAGTAAATTGGGCGCGTAGTGTGGCCGTGTGACTCCAGGTTGAGCTCTAGCGACCAAAGCCGCCAATCAGGACAGCCCCGGCAAGCCAGAGTGTGGGCCTTGGAATTGTACTGCCATATGGGGGCAGTGTAATTGATCGGAAACCCGCCCTTTCGCTCAAATAGAGGTGTCCGAAAAGCAAGTTAAACCGTTGCTGACTTCGTCGTTTGCTTGATCGAATGGATTAGGGCGGCCAGCTCAGAGGTCTGAACAGGTTTCCCCAAAAACTCAGTTGCTCCAAGGCCCATCACCGTCTCCCTGTGCTTTGTGGATGTTCGTGAGCTGACGACAAATATGGGGGAATGCTCGAACATGGCCATGGATCTGACCGTCTTGGTGAGCTCGAATCCATCCATCCGGGGCATCTCCAAATCAAAGATGAAGGCGTCAGGGTGAACGCCGCGCTGCAGTTGCTCGATCGCGTCAATGCCGTCCTTGGCGGTGATCACCTCAAAGCCATCGCGGCGCAGAGCCTGAGAGGTGGTCATCCGCACGGTCGATGAGTCATCGACAAGCATGACGAGACTGGCGGTGGGAGTCGTTTGGACAGCATCTTCACCGAGGTCATTCATGCGCAGGGGGTTGATGACCAGGCATGCTGCACCGGTACCATCGACTGTGCCGGCCACGATGCCAGGAAGCGAGCTGATCAGCGGACTGAGAGGTTGGGCCAGGATGCGAACTTGCTGGCGAACTTGGTCAACCTTGAAGGCGATGGGGGAGCCAGACTCGGTGCCCATCACGACCAAGGTTGTGCTGACTTTGCCCGCGGCCTTGCCATGCGCGCTCTTTGTGCGTGAAACACCGACCATGCGCGCGAGATCGATAACGGGGCACGAACCACCCTCATGGCCTTCAAGATTGATGACGTTGCCGGCGGCAGTGCCGGGCAAGGATGTCAAGCGGTCGACGAGGTTGACAGGGATCAAAAAGTTCGCGCCACCGACGGTGACCGGTAGGACTGCCATGTTCGAGATGTCGCTGGGCACGCTCAAAGTAAAGCTGGTCCCATTGCCAGCGGCACTTGCGATGCTGACAGATCCGCCAACTTCGGTGACCGTGTGTTGAACGACATCAAGACCCACGCCTCGGCCTGCCAGTTGGCTGACCGATTCGGCAGTCGAGAAACCAGGCTTGAAAAGCAGGCTGAAAATCTGCTGCTCGCTCAAGGCACGATCGCCGCGGGCAAGGCCTTTGGTGACGGCGCGTTCGAGCACCCTTTGTGTGTCGATCCCAGATCCATCATCAGAGACAATGATCGACACACGAGCACCGGTGTTTTGAACGCTGATCGACACGGTGCCCACTTGGGGCTTGTTCTTGGCTGCACGCACGGCGGGAGCCTCGATACCGTGAGCGATGCTGTTGCGAAGGATGTGCTCGATGCTGGGCAGCAGGCGATCAAGGACGGGGCCTGGGGCCTGTGCATCCTCGGCCAGCAGCAGGGAAGCCTTCTTCCCGGTATCGCTGCATGCAAGTGCTATGACCCGCTCAAGCCGGGCCCGATAGGCTCCCAGGGAAGACAAGAGCAGCTTGGAGGCATGCTCCTGAATGCGGGTGTTGACACCGGTGCGCAGAGTCTCGGTGTCTTTAAGGCGTTCGACCTGTCGGCTCAGCTCTTTGCCGCAAGCCGAGATGTCGTTGATGCTCTCGGCGAGACCGCGGCTCACCTCCTGCAGCTGTGTGAAACGATCAAACTCAATAGGATCGAACGCGCCCCCCACCTCAGCCGAACGTCCTGCCTGAATTCGAATCTCTGCCTGGATCTCCAACTCCTTGAGCAGCCGTCGCGCACGGTCGATATGCTCGTCAAGTTCTGTGACACTGCGTGCCGCCATCGCGAACTCTTCCTCGGTGCGTGCTTGCAGGGCGCTGGCTTGGCCGCTATCACGACTGATGTTCTCCACAGAGCTGACGGAGACCCGCATCATCAACTCTGGCGCGGCATGCGTAGAGGCGGCTGGAGCGTGCGTCACACCTGGTGTCGCGAAGGTGGCGGCGGTACCTAACTTGAGTTCTTCGCGCTCGGCCTGCAAGGGAGTCGCCGCGGTTGCCTGCGCTGCCTCTTGGCCATCGGTGGATTCGGGCCCAGTGACCTCATAGGACAACGAGGCTTCCGCTTCTTCCTGGCTTGCATTGGAATGCGAGCCAGCCTTCATGATCAGGCCCATGCGAGCGCGATCAAGTGTTTCCAATGTGGAACTGGCGCAAAGCTCAAGGGCCTCCTGGAAGACGGCCGCCAGAGCTGCGTTACCCAGAAGATGGGATTCACTGCCCTCATGAGCATCCAGCAGGTCCTCCATTGCGTGGAGAGCTGAACCCACTCGCATCATGCCGCCAATGCGAACACATCCCTTGAGCGTGTGGATGGTCCGGCGAAGATCGACGATTGTTTCTGGATGGCCTTGACCCGACACCCAGGCTTGAGAAGCAACGCTCATGCTTGGAATCAAGGAGTCCACTTCGGCTGAGAGAACATCTGCGAGTGATTGATCGCACAGCTTCTCGATCGAATCGACTTCGTTTGCGAAGGCCACAGCGATGCTCGCGCGGAGCGCTTCAATGCTGTCACTGAGATCAGCGCCAGCATTGGGCTCGATTGGATCCTCACCAAACAGGCCCACTTCATCAGAGGAGGCGAGTTCACTGAACAGATCGCTATCCGTGGCTTCAGCAGAAGGTTCTGAGACCAACTCGGCTGTTGTCAAGGACACGCTCGCATCATCACTGAATCCCGCCGCCTCATAACGTGCTCCGAGATCAATGTTGATAGGAGCCCCCCCCCCAGAGTGTCCATCGGTCCCTGTGGGATCGATAGAGCCTTCAGGGCACATATCCGGATCGGGATCGACCTGACCTTCACAAGCAAACGAGGTGTCACTTTGCACTCGATCAAGTGCGACCTCGGGATCAGCTTCATCTTGGGGAACTTCTCCCTCCACGAAATCGGAATCATCTGTACCCGGCACGTCGAGTAGCGTGTCATCGGGCTTGGCAGCGAGATCGTGACCATCTTGGAGCCAGCTGACGGGGTCAGGGGTGGCTGCATGAAGAAGATCGGTTCCGATATTGGTTTCAGTAGGTACGTGGTCCAAACCCCGTACATCTGGCGGCATGGCGGGCTCATCGTCGGCGGCGATGAATTCACCACCATCCGCAATGAACTCATCTGCATCAACGCTGACATCAGCGCCAGCAATCTCAGCGTGAGGGGATGCGTCGACCACGGACTCATCGGCCTCCAACAGGCCGATATCGTCGCTTGCGCCAACGCCCGGATTCGAGATGATGTCAATGAAGGTGCTTCGGACCTGGGATGTCAGCTCACCAAGGAGATCTGGCGACCGCTGAGGGCTGGCTTCTTCGTGAAGCAGTGAGCGCAGCAGCGGCACCACCCGGACAGCAGCACAGTGGACAACCTCGGGGTCTACGCGTTGAGGATGGGGGGCTTCAATCCAGGAAATCAAGGCATCTTCGCCTTGGTCGGCCAGGATGCTGATTTGCGTGAGACCGGCCACCCGTGCGCCGCCTCGAAGCGAGTGGAACAACTGGACCACAAGCTGCGCCCAACCCATATCGTCGTTTGTGAATTCAGACAAACGAATGCTGACATCATCAATCTGGGCGGTTGCCTCTTCGAAGAAAATGTCCGTGAGCGTGACGGATGTTTGCGGGCCGCCATTGGTTTCTACATGGCCACCATCAAAGGGATCGTGGGCATCGGACTCAACAATTGAGGGTGCAATCGATGAAATCTCGTGAACGATGAGCTCATCGAGGTTTGCTTTGGAACTGCCGTTCAGTCGCTCGAAGCCAAGGCCCAAAGTGGAAACGATATCCGTGACCAACATCAGGCTCGACGGGCTCGTCCAAGACGAAAAAGCGTTAGCTTGCTCCAGCGCGACTCGCGCCAGGGCAGCGGCCTTGTGAGAGCCAATGGTCTCTAGGGCTCCCTCGATAGTGCCCAAGGAATCGATGAGCTTGTGCCCATATCCTTCAGCGGCCTCACCTGCTGGCAATCCGTGGTCGAGGCGCTGGATGGCCGACTCGATGAGTTCCTTGATGCCAACGATCTCCTTGAGAGCCTCTTTGCACAAGGCTGCGATAGCCGTCGTCCTCGACTGCTTCTCCATCATCGGTGGCTGGAGCAGGGGGGAGGTCAGTGGAATGCTCAGATCGCCAAGACGTCTTTCGACATCGGCTGTGATGTCCATGAGCTCATCTTCACCAATGCCGCGGGCAGCCATGTCAACGGCCTGGCGCATGATCACAACTGCCAGTGCGCAATTGAACCAAAACGTTTCGCTCCCAGCTGCAGCACGCGCTGCAGGATCTTGATGACATGCCAAACTCAGTGCTGCAGACAGCTGGGTGACAACAGGGCTGCCAAGTTTCTCGGATCCTGCATTCAGTTGCTTTGCAGCGCCACCGAGTCGATCTGTCGTGTTCGATCCAGCCGAGGTCTTGAGAATGTCACGGACCTTGTCGAGGGCAGCAGCGAACTTCTTGGCCAACTCCGCGTCAGCGACGGACGAATCCTGCTCCAGCAAGATCGACTGCATCAGGCGACGCGCACGCGCAGAATTGATTTCAGAATTGGAGATGTGAAACAGAAGCCGAGATGCGTGAGTGACGTCAATGCCATTGAAGCCTTCGTCAGCCAAGCCCTGCAAGATCACGCCGATGGACTCAAGGCATACCTCTGGTATCTCATCCATCTCCAGGATGCACAGGGTGCTGTCCAAGTAGACCTTGACGGCACGATTGCTGTTGCGGGCCTCAAGGCTGCGAAAGAATCGACCGAGTTGATCTCGATCGAAGCTCTCAGCATCCAAAAGGTGCTCATTGAGGTAAGCAACAAAGGCAGCCTCCGAGCTTTCGGCGGGGGCGGTCCACTGCTCATCATTGTCGATGGTGCGAAACATCGGCATGAACAACATGTCTGTGTTGCATGCGTCTTCACCTGACGACACCCACTCGCGCAAAAGGCGTCGATAGGTAATGTTGAGGGCGTTGTACGACGCACCGGTGCCATCGGAAAGGCCTCGTGTATGAACGCCAATTGCATTGACACCGGCGGCCAGCAGCCTGAAACCCTCCGAGGACGGCTGCTGGCGAAGGTCACATGCAATGGACACACAAGCCTCGGTGAAGCGCTGCCCGGCCAGGAAGCCGGTTGCTTGGCAAACCAACGCGCACTCCTTGAGTAGCTCGGGCACTGGCTCATGTGGGTTGGACAGGAAACTCGCCAGGTGGCTGGCGACATTCCGGTATGCCTCGGTCAAACTTGTGAAGAGAGGCCGAAGCAGCTGCAGGCTGCCATTGGACTTGTGCATAGTTGTCGGCATTACGCCCCCTGGGCGGTAAATGAGTTCAGGCCATTGGCGGCATCGGCATTCATTTCTGATGCGATCTTGGAGACGTTCTGCGTGAAGGTGATGATCTGGCTCACTTCGGTTTGCATGGAGATCAGCTGATCGCTCAATGCGCTCATTGCTGCTTGCTCGTCACCGCTGGACGACTCCATGACCACACACGATTGAGAAATGGTGTCCACGCCAAACTTGGCTGAAGACATTGCTGCCGCGGCGACTTCACCGATGAAAGCGCCGGAGGCAACTTTCTGGGAAGACTTTTCCATCGCATCGGAGGCAACCCGTGCATCAGCCTGCATCATCTCAATGGCCTCGTTTGCATGAGAGAGCAGACGCTCAAGCTTGCTCGCCGTGCCCTTGATCTCTGCAGAGATAACTTTGAAGCCACCGCCAGTGCTGCCAATGCGCTCCGCTTCCAACGCGGCATTCATGGCAATCACATTGATTTGCTCGGACAGTGATGCACCCTCAGTGAGAACCGAAGCGAGCGACTGTGAGCCCTCACCAAGACGCTTGATGCGCTTGCTGGTTTCCTGAACCGCTGAGCGAATGGTGTCCATGCGATCGACGGCATCCTGAATGGCACGAGAAGAGGCCGTCAAGGCGTTGGTAACGATCTCAGCCGCTGCTGATGTCGAGCTTGCATCGCGGGCCATCCACCCAAGTTGAGATTCGCTAGTTTGAGCCGCTACGCCCGCTTCAGTGAGGTCTGAAGAAAGATGAGACAGGCTGCTGGCGCTGGAGTTGCTTTGGGCGAGAAGCGTCTCAGCCTGCTTATCCATGCTCTCGGCATACTCGCGTGAGCGCTGAACTTGGTTTCGGAACTTGCGCGCGATACGAGACAGGGACTCGGCAACAGGCAATGTTGTCTCGCTTTCCATGCTCGGCTCAAGGGTCAACTTGCCATCAGCAATCGATGCTGCATCTGCAGCCAACTGAACCATTGCACCCTCGCCACGGTCGAACTGTGACAGGGACTTTCGGAAACGTGCACCAAACTCCGCGACTGCCAGGCTGATGCCAAATATCGAGCTGATCGCCCCGCCAATGATCAAAACAAGACCCGCCAATCCGTAAAGAGTGGAGCCTGACTTTGCCGCAGTTGCGGACACGAAAAGGGTGCTGGCGGCGAGATTCGCGGCCTTCGCTGACTCAACTACCCGGGCGGACTCAGCTTCTGGTGGCAGTGAGGCCTTCCACTGAGAAATGATGGGGTTGAGAGCTTGATACAGGCTCTCAGCCGTACTGCGAGCATCACGCGCACCAGAGCCAAAGAAGCCTTCATTTGTGCGAAGTTGGTAGCCAAGGTTGGCAATGTCGTAGCCGATTCGGTGCGCAGCCTCGATGCCAAATCCTGACTCCACATAGCCCTGTAATCGTGAGAGGGACTCGAAGGCGCTGGCCCCCGGACCCGAGGACTTGTAGGGCTCAATCCGTGATGAGATCTTTGCCAATGTCCCGGTTCCAGCAACAAGCTGCCGATGGACTTGACTGCTAAGTTCGATTGGACGCTCGAAGGGGCCCAGTTGCACAACGAGGCTCGTCCAGCTCGCTTTGTGTTGCTGGATTTCGTTCTGAATCTGAGATCCTGGCAAGGAGATCAAAAGACCGGAATCAGAGGCAAGCGTATTGAGCACCTGAATCTGTCGAATGCGTCCGCCAAAGTCTGTCGGCAACCCGCGAAGAGTCTGCGAGGCACTGTTGATCATCTCGCTCGAAGCCATCTGCGACATCTGCGCAGTGGTCATCAAGTTAGAAGCTGTCTTGGAGTTGATAGACCCCACAACTGCCAGTGCGCACCCAAGGAGAGAGGCGGCGAAGCCACCCCAGATAGCAAACTTGTGGGACTGCTCGGTATCACTGGCTGTGAAGCCAACAAGGCGAATGCTGCGTTTCATCTCAGGTCCTGGTTCTTGTTAGCCGATGCACGAGGCATTCGTGGCCGCATAAATCTCGGCCGCACTGGTAACGAAAAGTGGGGTGTCTATGCTGTTGACCCTTCGGTGCCAGCTGTATGTGCTATCCCTCTCGCTCGACTGGAGTTGCTCGTCACCGATGCTCACAATCTCAAGCACACGATCAACAAGTATCGAAAACATTGCCCCGGCAACAGGGTTCACCAGACAGACGATCCGGCTCTTGACATCAACATTTGCCAACAGGCCGCATGCAAGATGACGCATGTCAGCAACCACATAGATGGAGCCAGCAATGGAGATCGCGCCACGAATGCAAACAGGGGCACCCGGAATTGACGTGATGTTCTCGGGAACGTAGACCCGATCGACATCGGCCACCGGGACAGCAAAGAACTGATTGCCCGACTGAACTCGAAGGTAGCTGTTCATCGGTATCAGAGATTGTGTGTGGAGGTCACCAAATGTGCCGGCAGGTACTTGCTGATGGCAGACTCAATGGCTTCTCTGTCAAACGGTTTGATGATGTAGTCAGTGCATCCAACCAATCGGCCCTTGGCAACATCAAAAGCACCCCCCCTGGAAGACATCATGATGACTGGGGTGGATGCGAATGCCGGGTTGGTTCGCAATAGGGTGACGGTGTCGTACCCATCAAGACGCGGCATGACGATGTCAATGAAAACGATGTCGGGCTTGAATGAGGCAAGCTTAGCGATCGCCGCAAATCCATCCTCAGCCATCTGCACATGGTAGGCATCGCCAAGAATTGATTGCGCTGATACGCGAATAGTTTGGCTGTCGTCTACCACCAAGACTTTTGGACGGTTGTCGGTTGTATCGACACTCATGGGCGTGTGTTCCAAGTTCATGTGGCAGAGAAGGATGGGCTGGGGGAGGCGGGAGTTGGGAAGGAAGTCGACAAGCCGAGTCGGTTGAGGAGAAGGCCCTTATCAATGAATACCTTCTGTTGCTCCAGTTCGGTAGTCAGTAGGCGAATCTGGCCGGAACTGATGCTGGCTGCAACTGCAGTTTGTGCATTCATCGAGAACAAGCAAGTGGAGCTCAAGCTGCCATTGGCAAGACTTTGATGAATGACTGCCCTGATGGAGTGAGCAAGCAGGCTCTTGGCCACGTCAGAGCCAAGATGTTCACGACCCATGGACAGGATCCGATCGAGCGCAGCAATGGGATCGGATGCATGGAAGGTCGCGATGAC
>JACCDZ010734776.1_pt1 | contig 15987 bp, 13 predicted proteins | sample 7449551 | NCBI WGS metagenome assembly JACCDZ01 (sample SAMN15323452, study PRJNA562643) | freshwater metagenome | isolation source: river surface water | place: USA:Blue River Watershed | collected 2017-08-18 | reverse complement strand
TGAAAATCAGCAATCGTATTATTAGTATCCTCATCAATAGCTGAGAACACTCCCGTTAATGGTATACGTTGATAACTAAACTCTACCCAATCATCTTCTGCTTCTGATCCATTGCCAATCAAGTCTACTTTTACCGTAGCTCTACCGTCTCCATAGGTCACTATGTTACTGACCTCGATATCCTGATAGTCTATCTCAGGTAATTGTGGATTCTTACTTTGGATTAGTTTCGCTAAACTGGTTAAGGGATGATCATTTAAATTCATGCTAACCTCCTATAGTAGTCATAGAATTTCTTTTCAGCCCCATTTTTTGAATAACCTTTTTCAATACACCTGCCATGGTAAGGATTATAACATGTACCAACGTACTTGGACCTTGGGATTAGAAGCCCAGGAAGACGATACCCCAGAAGCTCTTGAACCCATCATTACAGAAGAGCCCTCAGAATCTGTAGAAGCCACTGATCTGGAAGTAAATGAAGCCAATGATGACTTAGAAGCTACCGATCGTCAAGCAGAAGACTTAGCAGATGATATCTCTGATCTGCAAACCGTACACGATGTCGTAGCTGACTCCCTCTCTGATGGCGGCTGTGAAGTCTCTAATGCACGTCTGATCGATGTCGCTACAGAGAGTTTCTGTGCTCGTTGGGATATCCCACGTGCTGCAGTAGCTTGTGAAGCTATGGCTTACGCTACTCCATCAGTGCGTGCTAACGTCGCCTGTGAAGGTATCATGGATACCATCAAAGCCGGTATTAAGAAACTGATTGAATTTATCAATAACGTGATTTTAAAAATCAAAACATTCTTTGGTAGCGTGGTAGATTATCCATCAAAGATCTTGAAGCGTGCAGAAGCACTTGAAAAGGTAGCAAATGAACGCGCTAATAACGAATTCAACCGTAAGAAATGGAGCGTAGGTAGTTGGGCGAATAATGTTTCCGTTGGCGGTGAGTACAATCCTAAGCAGATATTTAACCAACCTGGTAGAATTATTCAAACTAGCGAATATATCTTTGAAGACTTGGTTATCTTGGCGAATAATATCGTTGATAAAGTAGATGCAACTAATGCGAAGTCAACGCTGGCAAGAATGAAAATGCGATTCTTTGGTAATGCCACACTACCAAAACAAGCTCGCGATAAATTAAGTCCTGGTGCTAAGGATGCCAGAGTTGTAGCCTTCCCTGGTGAACTTTACTTAATTGGCGAACGTTATGTAAGTACGGCTGGCGATGCACCAGATAAACAACTCACTACTGACGATTTCAAATTATCGTATATCGTTGCTGAAACATCGCATCAACGTCAAGAACTTACTCCGCCTTCACATGATGAAATTGTGAAAGCTATAAACGCAAGTAAAGAATTCGCTAATGGTCTTCAACAGCACATTGACGGAAACCAAGATGTCAATAAGAGCTTAGAGCTCATGCAGCGTGGTTTAGACGTTTTAACGAAATCCATGGAAGATGCAGCGAATAGTCTTGAGCGCGATGGTTGGGCTAGTCTATATGCACAACGCAAACAAGAAATGTCCAATTTTAAAATCATGGTGCAGGTGAACATTCTAGGCTTACGTAATGCTGCATTAGGTATGTTGTCTTACGCTGAAGCTGGTCTACGTTGTTATGCTTAAGTAATCCCACGAGGACTGGGTAGACCCCAGTCCTCTGCTATAGATCTATGGAGGATCAACCATGCCGGTTTTTACGGTAGAAATACCTGATGTGGGTGCGACGATCCATCGTCAGGTGATCGAAGGTGTCGTACGCAATACCCTACGACAGATGGGCTGTAATGATGAAGACCTCTATTACATCGGAGCTTACTCCAACGCCTCTCAACCCCAATCCACACTCGGTGATGAACGTGCAGTCTCATTTGGTAATATCGAAAAGCTTATGGTCGAGGTTGATGAGACCCGAGATCCCGAAGGATTAAATGATCGTTACGTAGGTAGACTCAACCAACCGCCTATTTTCAGAAACAAGTTCTTTAATATCAGTATCGTACCTGAGTTATGTCGCTACAACGTCTCCGTAACGATCACTAGACGAGCACCCTCACGTCCTATTATCACTAACTGGGCGAATGAGTTACGTCGTAAATTCAGTATGGGCAGAGATATCATTGAAACGGAGTCCTCTTACCATTACTTAATCCCTACGCCAGCATTAAACCTCATCGCGGATATCCACCGTGCGATGATCGCTAAGATCCCAGAGAAGTTCGATCTCTTAGACTTATTAGTCAATGGATTCAATAAAGGGGTAACGGTCCTCTCTAATCAGTCCGGTGAGTTTAAACAATACGCAGTACGCAACTCATTAACGCGTATCTTAAGTGTCTTCGATCCCTCTGAAGAGATCGAGCAAGAGAAAGCCCAAAATAATAACGGGGCTTGGACTGGGAGATTTCGTTTTAACTTCCAATATGAACGTCCTGAAGCCGTTACCTGTTATTACCCAGTCATGATCAATAATACATTACTGCCAGAGCAGTGGTGGCAACCACGCCAAATGCCGGGAATCGCTGATATGATAGGTACTACTCGTAGTGTATACATCGATGCACAAGACACTGTACGGGATTTCCTCCCGTTCATTAACTTACCGATCTTTTTACCAGAGTGCGACACACCTGATTTACCTCATATGGGATACGATCCTAATGAGATAGACTTACTTGCTGGGTACTTAGAGCTCTCTCCTGAAGAGATCAATCCCCTGATCCCGTTATTTGATCTCACGGACTTAGGGAACGTCTCTTTAACTGACCCTGTACTTAAGTACCTCAAAGATGCTTACTTGGATGCTAATGATGGTTCTAACTCCATCTTACGAGTTATGGTGTTTGAAGACACCCATAAGCTCGATGCTAACCAAGTCCAGGTCGATCAGCAGTTACGCGTCTGGGGGAATTTCACCGGTAAGATTACTTCCCTGTATCGCTTTGCATTAACGACACGTCGAGACTGGGCACTGATCCCTGAAGAAGCCATCGATATCTTAAGGCACCACCCAATCTTTATCTGGGAGTGGTTAAAGGATTTCCATCCAGACCTCTTGGATAAATACCAACCGATCCGCAGTATCGTCGATGGTATCAATGATGGTAGTCTAGATCCCGATACCCCAATCGAGTGGGAAGACATCGATCGTCTCACTGATGAGATCTCTACCACCGACAATCCAGAGCTCATCCGTTACTACGGTAGTGATACCGTACAGTATTACACCGTATTGAATGGGCGGATCATCGCCCACAGGAGTAACTAATGGCAATTGCAGGTCGCACTAATTCTCCCGCCGCTCAGGGCGGGTTACTCGTTACTGTAGCAGATAACCCACAACCTAATCCAGATGGTGTATTACAACGCCAACCTGAGATCCAACAGCTCCCTCAGCGTACCGCCGTCGTCGATACGCAGTATATCCCCAGTACTCACTTACTGGCGCATATCGAAGGGTCTAACTGGACTGTGACCTACTACAGTCAACAAGTCGCTAAGGCAGACGAATTAAAACCTTTACAGTTAGGTACGTCTCCTGCTCATCAACAATACCGTCGTATTGATAACTACCGTTTTAAAGTCAATACGCCACTATCACAGTCACAAGACGATGAATATAAAGAATTTCAAGTTACTGGGGAGGCTTCCCTGTTCTGGTCACTCGTCCCGAATGTTGGCGATATGTTCATCGCCGATGTGGGGGATGGTCGCTCCGGTCTATTTACACTCACTGAAACAGAGCGGATGTCGTATAACAAAGATAGCTGCTATCGCGTTAGTTACGTATTGGTGTCTTACTTAACCGATGAGTACGCTGCAGACTTAGCGGCTAAGACGACTTCGGTAGTCGTATTCGATCTGGAAATGTTAGAACTGATGGATAATCCTTTCGTAGTCGAATCGGATTATCAAAAGATCGTCAGTCTGCGTCAGTTAGATGAACAGTTAAGAAAACACCTCATTGAACGGTATTGGGCACCGGATGTAAATACGTACAAAGTACCACAACAGGTATCTCACACATACGACGTCTATTATACCCACTTTATACGCTCTCTGGGGCTCTATACGCAATCCAAAGGCATAAAGCTATACCATAACGGCTCTACGCCTCAGAATGCCGTAGAAACGCTCTGGAGGGCCTTTAGCGAGATGTCTGCGTTGGAATTACCTTACTTACACCGTAAGATATACCCAGTCTACGTCGCTAACTTCAAAGATCAGCCTGTACAACGCGGTATTGCCTACTCACCATTCTTCTACACACTCTACCCAGTAGGAGACTTTGGATCACAGGATGATTCGGTAGTCATTACTGAAGACTTACCATTAAAAGCACAGGTAGCACCATTAGAGTTCCCAGATGTCCCGACGTTAAATACGATCCCATATTTCTATCCAGTGGATCAGGATGATGCTTACGTCTTCACCCATAACTTCTACGATGGGGATACTACGAAGATGTCAGTACTGGAACGACTGTGTTTCAATATGATCTCTGGGGTATCAGTAAAACCGGAAGAGGTCTTAGCCTTAGGTCGGTATGTATTAAAGCTGCGTCCATTGGAACAGTTCTATTACATCCCCTGTATCTTAACCTTAATACTGTATACAAAGAGGAATGACATATGGAGCTAGACACCTCTGCTGCCTTTAAACTCTTTCATTACTGGTTTATGGTGATCGTCCCTCAATCGACGATGTATAACGAGAACGACACTGAGTATTATGGGATACCGACTTCAGGTAATAAACAAATCGATGCAGAGATGGCTGAGTCTGATTCGTATCAAACTGTCACTCCTGCAGAGATGGCTCACCTCGTAGCGAACGGAGTGCGACTTACGCTCTCCGATCCATTTGATGCAGCGCGGATCTACCGGATCATCGGTACTCACTTTGAGAACTGGCGTGATGCTTTAGAGCTTAGGAACAATCGAGTACCTCCACCTATCCAAGGGCTGTACGAATTCAATAAACTGGCTCATCTGTTAATTGAGATCGCTAAACCCCATGGATTGATTGAGCTTTACTCTGAACCTAAGCCCGTGAACATCCGTGCCTACGCTGATGAAGATGTCCTACCAGATATCCGTCGTGTTAACCACTCTGATGCCCTCTTCAACCAGATCGTGACGTTAGCACATCAAGCAGGATACCCTGTCAGGCAGTATATGATCGCCTCTGAAGCCCGTCAAGCTCAAGGTGATCTCGGTACCGATACTAAAATCGTGAGGTAAGTATGTCTACTCAAATGGATGCATTGATTAATGCACACTTATCTCAGGTCGTCGGTCTCCCTGACGTCGAGTACACGGCTGTCATCGCTATAGGGACGTATCAATTTGAAGCACTCCGCGTGATTATGCTTACAGAAAAGCAAAATTACGTCGAAGATATGTTCGAAGAGATCATGATCACAGTAGCCATGACATCTAACCAGTACTTAAAAGCTGTGAATATGGGCCATGAGGATATGTCTCTGACCCTGATCACGAAAGGATGGGAAACTAACCTTACTTCAAAACGGACGTATCGGGCGATCTTAGTGAATCAGCGAGACGAGCGGTTAGAAGGGAATATGCAAGAGGTACACTCGCTCGATGAGGCCGATAATAAATCCTTAGCTGTCGTAACACTGCAGTTAATCGACCCAGCGGCCTATAACCTGCGTTTAAAGGAGATAGGAGGCATTTTCCGCAATTGTGACACAATGTCAGTACTGAAGTACTGCCTAGCGTCTGCACGTCTCTATGACGTGTTCAGTAAGTCTAATGCGATAGCCAGTATTTCAGCGGATGATACCTACCAAACCGCTACCTTTAAATCGGTCGTCATTCCAGAAGGCACGAAGATCCTACAACTCCCCGATTTCTTACACAATACCTACGGTGTCTTTAACCAAGGTATGGGGTGTTATTTAAAGAATCGCTGTTGGTATATCTTTGCACCGTATAACGTACTGAAGTTTGAAAAGAACGTCGATAAGCTCGTACTGATCAATGTCCCTCCTACGAAATACCGCTCACTTGCAGCTAACTTTAAGTTAGAAGGGAAGACCACGACGATCCTCTGTACGGGTGAAACACGTCACATGAAGCAGACTTCTTCAGAAGCATTGAATCAGGGTACCGGTGTCAAATACGCGGACACTGCACAGCTCATGACGAAAATGTCTAATAAAGACGGCTCCCCTAAACTGCGTCCTAAAGAGTACATCACGGAGTACCGCTCCTCTAACTACATGAATGCTAATAACTTAGCACCGATGATCGGGTATGAGGATAACCCTGCTAAGCAAGCGTCTTATCTTGCTGCTCGAGGAGGGGATTATGTTACCTTGACTTGGGAACGAGGTACGATGGATGTCTTAGTGCCAGGGATGCCTGTTAAGTTCATTACGGATGATACGAATGGAGTGAGGGTATTATACGGGACGTTATTAGCCGCTGAGAAGCTCTCTAACGCACCGCAAGGTGGGATGGTAGAGGCACGTCATACCGTGACGATTAAGCTTGTAGTGTTCTTAAAATCGGTTTAATGGCCGTATTACTATGTGGATTAGATTCTCATCGTCGATTTAATTCACATCGGTCAATGCTTATGGATGAGTGTGGCCATACTCCCGTCGTAGCCGATTCGGTGGGAAACTCCAAACACTGTTTAAGGTAGAGGCTTCGGCCTCTACCTCTTTTTTATTTATGCTGTCTAATTAAAATACTTTTAATTAAAAGTATTTCAGATATATATCCTAGAGTGAATTTAGGATAGTAGTCACCGTATTACTACATCCACTCACTGAGCGTTCATGTGAACTCTCGTATCCCTTCTCAGTTCCCTAAGGAGCAAAATATGTACGTACAAAATGGTATTAATTATGGGGATTTGGTAGAGTGTGCTACCGAGTCAGGCATCGAGTTCTACGTAGATAAATTCTACTTAGACAACATCGAGGTTCCACTCACCGTTAAAGAAACGGTAGTGTTAGGAACACATACTCCGCTGTATAGTCACTTACGCGTGGAGTATATTATCGATGATCGACGCAGTGCTGACATCTACGTTAAGGAACGTACTGATGCAGTTAAGTTGGCAGCAGTGCTCGGGTCGAGACGCCATCGTGCAGTTGTTACTGCATATGGCAGATCATTGATCGCCTTTAAAGGCGATCAACAAGTCTCCCCTGCTCGCACGCTTGATGACTTCTTCGACAATGTAACTGTCGAAGAACGTGCACTGACCAACCTATTTTAATAGGAGCTCTTCGGAGCTTCTTTTTTCTTTTAAGGAGCAAGCTATGTTAACCATCAAAGGTACTGTAAATGACGTCCGTCCGGGTGGGCGTCCTATCGTCGTACAGAAAACCATGAACGTACTGTCACAAGCAGTACGGATCATCGATGAGGACACCATCGAAGTAGCAGGCTATACGATGCGTCCTACTTCCATGGAATCCCCAATGGATCAAATTCTAAACGATTCAGGCTACCATCGTATCCTGATGATCTTAGAAGACGGACGTGAGACAGCGATGCGCTACTCACTGCGTAAAGAAGATGATAGTATCTTAACCGTATACGAAACATCAGCAACTAAGCTCATCCAAGCTTACGTACGTGAGATGTTACGTACACCGTCTCCCATCGACCAGAATCACGTAACCTGTAAGTATATTAACCAGGCACGTAATCTGGTAATCTGATCCACCTCTCAACGCTAATAACGGAGTATATTCATGAAAAACAAATATGTTAAGTTCTATGTAAACAGCTATGCAGGTGACATTCAATACCGTAAGTATTACGAAGGTATTGTAGCCCATCAGGATTTCATCAATGATGGGGACGTCTACCATACCCTAGGTCTTATCATCCCACTGTCTCAGATGGAGCTAGTGGCAGATGTTAATGCTAAGCCAAACTTAGTGATTAACGAACGTCAAACACGTACAGTCAAAGAGACAGAAGCAGATCGTAAGATCCAAGCTTTCCAGGAGTACATCGACTCACGTCTAGTACGTGTACATGAAGCCATCCGTGAGATGCGCCGAGCGCGCGCTTGCTTTGATCCACAAGCCTACCTGGATCGCTTTAATGAGCTCGCCGAGTTCTCCTTAGCCGCTTACAAAGTCTACATCAAAGCAGATGAGACTTCAGCCGCTAACGATGTGAGACAGCGCTTTACAGGCGCTGTATCGAGCATCTGCTTGGATATCTACAATGCACCGACTCGTAGTCAGCTTAAGCGTATGCTGTCACAGAAATAATACCTGACCCTAGGAGGAGCCATCGCTCCTCCTAGAGTTATTTTTTTGGTTTAAATAGCAATACCTAAGTAACTTAAATCATCTTCATCTTGCATACTTGCTGCATTTACGGAAGGTAATGACACGTCATAATCACGATCTACATCCCACGGTAGTGTACCGATCTCCTCGAACGGTAGTACACAGTACCGGTGTTTTACTGGTGTTTCAATAATAGTACGATGCTTCCCACGTTGGAGCTCTAAGAAGCTCCGACCATTCACATCGGTAATACCCAAGTAGATCTCTCCGTCTACTTCGTTATCGACTGTCGTACAACCATCATACAACCCTTTACCTGGAAGATTACGGACAAACTTCAGTGGGTCTAGCGTGCGCATCGCTTTCGCTGCAGGAGACAACTGGTGTGGAGAGATTAACGCGATCTTCTTAGCTGCACAGACGTTACGTGCACGACGATAAGTCTCACGGACTTCACTACCAATCGCTCCATTAGACAGGCCGGTTTTATCCGCTACCCCTAAGTAGTCAATGCGTGCTACGACGATCTTGTAACCCATTGCTTCGTAGTTGTTCACAACCTGCTTAAAGGTTTCAATACTAAAGTCAGTACTGATGTGACGTTCAAAGCGATATGTCCAACCATTCGCTCTAATACGCTCTCTAATGTACTTAGAAGCCTCTTTAGGGTCTACCTTAAGTAAGTCTACTGCTTTCCCTTCAAAGTGCTCATAGATGAGCTTATAGATCACAGGGATATTCACACTGAGCTCATTCTCAAGCGTGATATCCAAGAACATCGCTTTCTGTCCAGGTTCAACAAAATCCTCTGCTTTATTGAACAGACACAAACTCATGACAAACGCCATACTGAATAACGTCTTTGCGTTGTGCGGTAGAGCAGGCATAACGAAACACTCACCTGGTGTAATACCCCCTTTCACACCCAACATCCGATTCATGGCTTTCCAGCCAGTCCGTAAGGCTTTACCATTCAACTCATTCTGCATTTGTTTAAAGTGATCAGTAAAGACATCATCATCATCTTCACAGTTGATACTTTCTACAAACGACATCGGATTACCGTCATTGCGAGCAGGTCGATCAAACTTCTCGATCTCTTGACGCAGTGCACTGATGGTCTCTCTTAAGTTCGCAGTACCATCGTCATTGTTAATAGAGTAAGAAGCTTTGTTGATTAATTTTTTGATTTCATTACGATTGATAAACAGATAGATCTGATTTACAAAATTCGCTAAGCTACCAGAGAGGTTCTCTAACTGATCAGCATCTGGCATCACTTCATTCAAACAAGGTATAATTGTATGATCAAATGGACAGGCTATGCGGATACGCTGTAGAATCAGCTTCTTATTGATTTGATAATCCCCTGTCACGATGTCATTAATCAAATGACGTAGTGCCAATAAGGTAGTACGCTCATCATTCTCACTGACCATATCTGGCAGTTTGATTAACGCAATGGCTTTCTTGATTAAATCACCCTGTACTGTTTTCGTCTCTTGGAAATTGTCGTAATACAATGCTGCCAGGCAGTTTACTAGAGCTAGTTTTTCTTCCATTTTTTCTAAACCCAGGATAATGTTATGGCGAAACTCATTTACGTACCGACTTGGCTCAGTGCTTTATTAGCCGAGACTCAAATGCCGGTCACTAAACTTGCTGCGCACGATATTAATACTTCTATAGTATCGAAGGACGATGTAATAAATTACCATAAAGCACAAATCGAATTTCTGAAATTGATCAGAAATCACTCTGATAGTATGAAGGTGGATATGTCAGCATTACAAAGCCTGATGTATCATCCCATTCATCTCCCAGAAGTTGAGCTTTATTTTAACACTGTGTCAAAAGATAACGAGCCAAATCTGACTTTTTTAGAAGTCGATTCCTTGGATCACTTCGATTGGACGGTAGAACACGACCCATCGAAAAACGTAGTTTATATTATAGGGATGTATTCCGAAACTCCGAAGTGGGTAAAACACTCTAATTTCGCAGTATCGATCCTCAGTGATATCCTAAAGGCTTCCCATACACATCAGCGTATTGAGAATGCTACTACCGATAAAGCTGCAGCGCTTCGCGATAGCCCTCTATTAGCCCAATTCTATGTGAATTCAATTGTAAGCTGATATGCGTTTTTCTACTGTTTTATGTACGTTTGTCTAAATTTGTTAAATTTAATTAGCATTAATCAGTTTAACTATATTTATATGACGCACATTATGTACTTCGATGATAAGCTGTACTAGTTGGCTGTCATCTAAGATTTAATTCAAATACTTAATTAAGTAAAGTGAAAAGGATAAAAACCATGGCTAAATTTAACAAACGCGGTGTGGTAGCTACACCCGTAGCCTCTATGCTGTCTGCGGCTGAACTGATGCTGGCTAAAAATGACAGCACACTGCGTAACGAAGAACTGGTGGGTAACATCATCGGTACCGAAAGCTTCCAAGGCGAAATCGCTGCGGCCAATCGTCAGACTGTAGCTTCTACCATCGAACAACAGCTGGAACGCAATCTGCAAGACGCTGGCATTGACGCTGGTAATCTGACCAACGCTCAACGTGAAGCAGCTGCAATCGTTTCTATGGCTCGTGGTAACCCAATGGCGTACGCACAGGCTGCGATGGCTACTGACTTCCCTGCGCTGGAATCTGGTTCTTACGACGCACCTATGCTGACTTCTGGCGCATATGGTTCACAAGACACCGAAGCTAACGTACTGGGTCTGGAATACTTTAACGAACAGTCTCTGGACAAGCACATGGCTGCTTCTCTGGTATTCAACGTGCAGGCTGCCCGTCAAGGCGAATTTGCTGAGACTTTCTTCCCAACAATCACCATCGACCCAACTGAAGCTGGTCTGTTGATTGAAGTGCAGAAGACTATGATCCATCGTGGTGTGCGTCACGCGCTGCATGACAAAGACTCACAAGCTTACAACCGTCGTAATATCCTGGATGCGGCTACTGATTTCACTGTACTGGAAGATCGTTCTATCGACTTCGTTCCATACATGATCGAAGATGGTTCACGTGATGACTGGTTCGTACCAGCTACTCTGAAAACCCCACGTAGCGTAATTTTGGGTAACTACTCAGTGCGTACTAACCCACTGAAAGTGATTCCAGGCAAAAAACAACTGCTGCGTCTGTCTGCTCACCCAGGTCTGGTGACCTCTGGTGTTCTGGACGAATCTGATGAATTCGAAGGTCGCGTAGCGCTGGACACTGTTTACTTCCTGGTGAAGAAAGCTGGCGAAACTGACGACAAAGGTAAACTGGTATCATTCAAAACTCAGAACATGGCTCGTGCCTCCTTCAACAAAACTCAAGAAGGTGATGGTCGTGAAATGTCTCTGGAATTCCGCGGTGCTTCCTTCGGTCTGCACGCTCAGACTACCGATGTAGGTGCTAACGCAGTTCCTGCTCTGCAAGACGTCGTTGCTGGCGGATACCGTGTACAGTTCACTGTAAACGTAGCTGCTAACATCAACCTGCAGACTGGCGTAGAGTCTCTGATGGCTTCAGGTATTGACTTCCTGGCAGTAACTGACAAAGATGGCGTGGCATTGGATCCTACTGCAGGCGCAATGAAAACCATGCTGGATGCGATCGATATCAAATTCTACGGTTACGACTACAAAATGACTCGTTCAAATGCGAACCGTCGTTCTAAAGGTCTGCTGGTAGATAACGTGACTGAACGCGAACGTTACAAAATCGTTCTGGGTTCACCAATCACCTCACGTAAACCAATCGGTCGTACTGACTCTTCACAGGCACTGAATGACCTGATCACTGCAGCTCGTCTGCGTAACGACAACCTGGCTATTACCAAACTGCTGAACTACACCGAAACTCTGGCTGACGTGTATGCTGGTATGGTAGATCCTTACCAAGTCGTGTCTATTGAAGGTGCTGGTCGTCACTACATCGCTCCTTGGTACGAAGCGGCGGTATTCGATGTTCGTTCACGCATTGCTGCGCTGCAGTCTACTGACGTGTCTGACGTGATTCGTGAAGCTCTGCTGCTCCAGTTGCGTGACCAGGTAACTCGTGCTTACCAACAGTCTCGCTTCCAGCCTGCTCTGGAAATGCTGTCTGGTTACACTCAGTCACGTCCGAAAGTAATCATCGGTACTGACGTAGTAACTGCTAACTGGTTGTGGGAAAAAGGTGACCTGCGTACCCTGGGCGATACATTCGAATACAAAATCGTAACCACTAACGACAAACGTTTCTACGGTCGTATTCAGTGGGCATTCCAGGTAGGTGATGGTGGTTACTCTCCACTGAACTTCGGTAACATGCTGTGGGTTCCAGAACTGGTATCTGATACCAACCTGACTCGTAACGACGGCGTAGCTAACGAGCTGACTGTTCAGCCACGTAACTACCACGTAGTTAACTGCCCAGTAACTGGCGTTATCGCGGTAACTGGTCTGCATGACTACCTGAAAGGCAAACCATCTATCGGTGTACAGCTGGCTCAGAACCTGGGCGCCCTGATCACTGACGCAGTGATGGATGGCCTGAATGGTACTGGTACTGGCCCTGGTACTGGTACTGGCCCTGGTACTGGTACTGGCCCTGGTACTCCTTAATCGTATCTTGATACGGTTAGTAGCTTAAATTAGACTCCTACTACCTGGCTTCGGTCAGGTAGTAGGGTTTATGTCTTTTATTTTACTTTCTACGCGTTATTATGTCTACCCTACATGCTAACGATTTTGGAATATATATTATCGTTGGTAAGGAGGGCGAATATGACCAGCCAACATTTGCCCGAGGTCTCCCTTGGGAAACACAAAGCACATCAACAAGGAGAGGTTCACTGTCAAATTGATTATTACAATTACACTGGCAAGATGATCTCCGTGATCCATCGGAATGGCTTCGTTACGACGATCCACTCTAAGATCGGTCCTGGAGCAACTAACGGTAAATTTATCATTACACAATCTGCTAAGGTTGGTGGTGGATGTCAAATAAGTAGAACTGTAAATCAATTGGAAGATAATGATGCTGAATCGGGTTTATACACGATGTGGCAGAACGATCTCACTGCGAATGAACGTGAGTACTCTCTCACGTATACACTCACGACTGAACAGATCAATCATCCCAATGGGTTTTACTTAGATAAATTAGACGTCGTGCTGTCATTTGCTCACCGCAATGACTTACCGAGTCATCCGAGAACACATGCCATGGTAAAGCAGTTAACCAATAATCAATTTATAGAAGGGGACTCGATCCAACATACAGTACGTGTAGTAGACGGCAGTGCGACTTTTGGAGAAAAGTACGTGAATATCTGTGGGAAGGTGTTAGTAGTCCATCCGATCTCAGATCGTCTATATCCAGATGGTGTGTACATCACGACACACAAAGCCGGTAGAGTCATCGCTACCGAACGGTACGAGTTAGAAGATCCAGACTGTGGGGTGAGGTTTTATCCTACGATGGCAGCGGCTCGAGACTTAGGCGATGAAGTAAAACGTAAAGAAGAGGAGTTTAAGACACTTCAAGCGGATTACAAACTGCGAGAAGCGCAGTTAATCGCTGAGCAAGAGAGAATCAAATTGGATCTCCAAGATGAAGCCCGTCGTAAGGATGCACAGTACAAAGAAGAGGAGCGTCGCAGAGACCGTGAATCTAAACTGACTGATGTACAAGCTAAAGCCACTATGGATAGTTATACTCGTGCTACTAGTGCGTATGACGATGCGCGTAGTCGTGAGTTATCTCGTCGTAAGGATTTCTACGAAACAGAAGCATTAAATCGTAAATCTACTTTAGATATCTCTAAATCGGTCCCTACTATCTTTACTATAGTAGGAAATCTATTCAAATGAGCATTAGAGGCCATCAAATGCAATGTGATGCATTAGAAGCTGTCAAACGTCGTATGCCTAAGCTAAACCACTTAGTGTGTGAGGGGTTAGCGTATCACCAAATGAAGCGTATCGAATTTGAAATCGATCGTTTGATGAAAATCGCGTTTCGACGCGATGGTGAACGTGTAGGGGATGGACTTCCCGATGCTTTCCGCTACGTAGACTTTGAATACGTGACACCGGAAGAGTCTTACATGGAACGTGTCAAGAACGTCACGAAACAGTCTGGTAAAGGAAAGAACTCTCATGCACTGAACATGGCACGTACAGATTCGTACTTGGTGCGGTTTATCTTTGAAAATGATGGCCGTACTATCGACAAGTACTTATCAATACCGTTTGTTCGTCGTGGTGGGATCACATACGTCAATGGTGTACCGTATGGGATCTCTCCTGTCATCAAGACGAGAGGGTTAAGTCTAACCTCCAAAGGGTATTTCATTGACTGTGGTCGTCACCGTGTCAATATCGAACAGCTCACAGAACAGTTCTTGATCAATGGCACCGTAGAACACATCTACATGCCATTCTCCACTAACCTGCATAAGACGAATGATAAGCGTAAGACGAATCTCCCAGCACTGGGGTATTGGTTATTCGCTAAGTTTGGCTTACAGGGTACATTCAAGCTGTATGGTGATGCAGAGATCGAAGTCTATCACACGGATGACCCTTACCTCACCACACTGGACACTGAGGAGTATGCAGTCTGTAAAGCGGACCCGAATACTCGTGGTGAGTCTCCACAGTTAGCGATCGTCATTAAGAAAGAGTTATTGACACCATCCAATAAGATCCTGTTAGGTAGTGCCTTCTATATTGCACGTAATAACCCAACACGTGTCTTAGCGGAGTACGTCGATGATCCTACACTCTGGCAGGTGTTGTTAGGATTCTCGATCTTTGGTAAAGGGTCACCTGAAGCCCGTATCGTAGAGGATATCCGTAGTCACTTTGCTAACGTCGAAGCGATGATGGATGAGAAGTTCCATAAGGAACTCCTCACTGAACAGATCTTCTGTGATACGATGTATGATTTCTTTCATTATGTCATCGTACGGACAACTGAACGTACTGGTAATGAAATGGCAAGCATGGCACGGTTGTGGGGTCGGTATTATACCACTACCGATTATGTGATCTCAGGCTTACGTGAAAGTATCTTCACCACACGATATCAGTTGATTAAACTCGCTCGTAAAACCAATGGTAGACCATTACCGACTAACCTCGTTATGCAAACCATTAATACAAACCTCAAGCGAGATAAAATCCACGGTATCAATGACGGTACACACGGTGAGATTTCTACCTTCATGACTGCTACCGATAACATGTTTATTGGATTAACCTCTCATTGTATCGATCAGACGCAAGCGCGTAAGTCTCCAGGCAATAAGAAAGGATTTGATTTAAATGATCCTTCTAAACACTTGCACAGTTCTATTGCTGAAGTAGGTAGTCTGGCTAACTTACCGAAGTCATCTCCATTTGGTCCAGATCGTATTAACGGTCACGTGGAGATCTCACCTGCAGGACGTATCTTAGAGAAAGAGAAGTTCCGTGGGTTAATGCGTATGATGGATGCAGACTTCCGTCAGAAAGGCATTTGATTCAAAAAGAGCTCAGGGATATATCATCTCCTGAGCTCAGTACCATAATACAAAACAGGAGTAATTTATGTTAAACAATGTGAAAGTATCCCCACTGACTAAAATCTCTGAACGTGATCTGTGGGAAGCGCTGGAAGATGTCGCGACCACAC
>JACCDZ011667128.1_pt1 | contig 15991 bp, 23 predicted proteins | sample 7449551 | NCBI WGS metagenome assembly JACCDZ01 (sample SAMN15323452, study PRJNA562643) | freshwater metagenome | isolation source: river surface water | place: USA:Blue River Watershed | collected 2017-08-18 | reverse complement strand
GCACTGATGATGACTATAACCTGCAACTATTGTGCAGAACGTGTAATTCAAGCAAAGGGGGGCGAGTTTTTAGTACACCCAGGACACCCCTGACCCTTCCTGGGGGATTTACCCCCCAAAATGAGTCGATAAGCCATGACTAGCCACGCAGAAGCCTCAAAGAGCCTCGAAGGGGTTGAACAGGGCTTAGAACGGCCGCAATCGGTTTTGGGTAGGGATACAGAACTCCTTTTAGGCCACTCAACGCCTAGAATCCACACGCCGCTGAACGATTTGCCCTCAAAGGGGCTTGAACTCATCGATTTAGCTGGACAAATCGGTATCGATCTCATGCCCTGGCAAAAATTCTTTATCGAACATAGTCACAAAGTGTTACCAAACGGCAGGTGGGCAAGCCCTGTAAATACCTGTGTAGTAGCTCGTCAAAATGGCAAAAGTTTTTTGATGCAGCTGAGAATTCTAGGCGGCTTATTCCTATGGGATGAATCTCTACAAATAGGCTCGGCTCACCGGCTATCTACATCGCTGGAGCAGTTCAGGCAGTTGGTTCACGTTATCGAAGGTAGCGATTATTTGGCCAAACAGGTCAAGCGAATTCGCTGGAGTCACGGTAGCGAGGAAATCGAGACACTTGCAGGCACGCGTTTCATCATTAAGGCCGGCGGTTCAGCGGCTCGCGGTGTATCCAAGCCTGAGACTATCCACCTTGATGAGCTTCGCGAAATGACCGACCTAGAATCGTTCGCCAGTCTTAGGTACACACTGATGGCGGCGAAAAACCCGATGATCATCAGTTATACGAACGCAGGGGATGCGGCAAGCATCGTACTGAATCAATTTAGACAGCGCGCGATGCAGTCAATCGGCGGGGCTGAGGATGACATCGGCTACTTCGAGTGGAGCGCACCGACCGATGAAGTCACTATGGAAAATGCGGCCTATTCAAACCCAGCCCTCGGAATCACTATCCATCCCGACAATATCAAGGCCGTATTTAATGACCCGCCTGATGTGGTGCAGACCGAGGTACTTTGTAGATGGGTTCAAAGTATTCAAAGCTGCGTGGACTCAAATAAGTGGGCTGCCTGCGCTGATCCGGATTTTGATTTAGATGAGGAAAAATCTACCTGGCTGGGAATTGACCTATCACCTGATCGTAAATTTGCGGCTTTGGTCGGCGCTCAGAAATTAGGCGATGAAACCTTTGGTATCAAACTGTTACATACCTGGGAAAACCAGTTACAGCTTGATGACAAGGCAATAGCCAATGACCTAGCGGCCTATGCTCGAAAGTACCCGCTGGAATATGTACTTTACTCACGGCGTACAGCCGGTGCAGTTGCAGCTCGATTAGCTCCAGCCGGTATCGCTATCTTTGATATGGATGCTGCCTATCCGCAGGCGTGTGATGAAATGCTAGGCGCAATCAATAGTGGTCGGCTGCACTATAAGCCGAATCCTGAACTGACCGCGCAAATGCTATCGGCCGTGCAGCTGCGTAGAGGCGATGGCGGTTGGGTTATCGGCAGGCGTGCCAGCGCTACGGCAGTCTGCGCCAGTGTGGCCACCGCCCTCGTGACACACTTTGCGACACGCCCAGAGACAGACCTTGACATCATGGTGGGTTAGCCTGTACGCGCGATTTAGAATTGCGCTATGGGTTATCTCGATGCATTTGTACCACGTTTAACAAAGGCTGCCGTCACAGCTACTGTTAACGATGTCGAGGCTTCGCTCGCGCCACTCTATCCGGAAGCCTCGCCATTTTTTGCAATTACGGCTACATCAGCATCGCGCGCTGAGGCGATGACTGTACCGACTATTGCACGATCACTTGGAATTATTCAAACAGTCGCATCATTACCAATGCACTGCCGCGATATTGCAACTGGCGAAAAGGTGCAAGCACCGAGAGTTATTAATCAGCCTGACACTCGCATAGCGGGTTCAGTATTTTGGGCATGGCTAATTTCAGATTTATTTTTTCATCCAACAGCATATGCATATGCAACTGAACGGTATGCAGACACAGGCAGAATCCGCGCGATGGAGCGCATCGCACCTGAACGTGTAAGCCTTCAAACAAATGCAAATGGCACTGAAGTAACTGCATATTTAATCGATGGCGTTTATGTCGATCCAAAGAATCTCGTGGTATTTGCCGGAGAATCCGAAGGGCTATTAGCACGCGCAGGCCGCACAATCAAGGCCGCCGCAGCTTTGGAAAAAGCGGCGATGAACTTTGCAATAGAGCCAATCCCGCAAATGGTTTTGAAGTCAAACGGTACATCACTACCGGCTGATCGTGTATCTAAATTACTTTCATCCTGGCGTACAGCACGTGCAAATAAATCTACAGCGTTTTTAAATGCTGATGTAACACTAGAGACTTTGGGATTTGACCCTAAGAGCATCCAGTTAAATGAAGCACGTAATTATGTGGCGCTAGAACTTGCACGCGCTACTGGTGTGCCTGCCTACTTTGTAGATGCACAGCAATCAACCTTTACATACTCAAATGCACTCGATAAGCGCCGCGATCTCGTGGACTTTGCATTTAGAAATTACATGACCGTAATTGAACAGCGCATGAGTTTTGCAGACTTCGTGCCAGCTGGTACTGATGTCAAATTTGATGTCGATGACTTCTTGCGTGGCAATCCGTTGGAGCGTGCGCAGGTTTATGAAATTCTCAATCGCATCGGCGCTATGTCGGTCGAGGAAATTAGAGAGGAAGAGGATTTACTCCTATGAAAATCACAACACCTATGCGCATCACTGCGGCAGACTCAGAGTCGCGCACAATCACTGGCCAAATCGTTGCCTTTGACGTAGCTGCAAATGCATCTACAGGTAAGGTGCTATTTAAGGCAGGATCGATTACACCTGCATCAGTAAAGCTAAATCTCGAACATGACTCAGCGCGCCCAATCGGTCGCAGCATCGATATGTCATCAGATGGCACTGGCATGAACGCAACATTTAAAATTAGCCAAACATCAGCGGGTAACGATGCACTCGTAGAGGCGATGGATGGCCTACGCGATGGCTTCTCAGTTGAAGCTGAAGCAACAGAATTTGAATATAACGAGGATGGCACAATGGTAGTTAGCGAGGCCAAACTCGTTGGCGTTGCACTCACACATAACCCTGCATTTGATGCAGCACGCGTAGAGCGCGTAGCGGCTACTGAAGCCGATGATGAAGTTTCTGAATCCACCGAGGATGCAGAAAATACACCCACAACAGAAGGAGACGAAGTGGATAACACCGTCACAAACGCGGAAGCCGTAGAGTCGGTAGAAGCCGCAAAGTCAGTCACAGCATCTGCACACGCAGTTGCATACACAAAGCCACGCCTGGACTTCTCAGCTCCAAAGCATTTGGAAATGACAATCAAGGCAGCACTGGGATCAGATGAAGCTCGCGCATACGTAGCCGCAGCGGCAGATACCACAGATAACGCAGGCTTAATTCCCACACGCCAGCTTTCAACCGTAATTAACGGACTCGCAAATGCAACACGTTCAAACATCGATGCAATCAGCCGCGGCACTTTGCCTGATGCTGGCATGAGCTTTGAAATTCCAAAGATTACACAGCTTCCAGGTGTAACAGTGGAATCAGAGGCGGGAACTATTGAAAACGTTGATCAGAACTCAGAATTTCTTTCAGTGTCAGTGGCTAAGTACGCTGGCGCTCAGACCTTCTCAGTAGAGCTTTTCGATCGTTCATCCCCACTCTTTATTGACGAATTGATGAAAAATTTGGCCGCGCAATACGCTAAGGTCACAGATACTGCGGTTAACGCAGCACTTATCGCTGGCGCTTCAGCTGACGGTACAACAATCACAACATACCCAACAGCGGCAGAGCTTCTAGGCTTCATCGCTCGCGGTGCAGCTTCAGTTTATGCAGGCACACAGGGCTTTGCAAAGAACATCATTATGAACACATCCCAGTGGTCAAATGTGATGTCACTCAATGACTCAGGCCGCCCAATCTATAACGCTTCACAGCCACAGAACGCAGGCGGCGTAGTTCGCCCTGACTCAATTCGCGGCAACATCGCAGGACTTGACCTCTACGTAACAGCTAACACAGCTGCAACTACAGATACTGATGGATCAATCATCGTGGTTAATCCTGAGGCGTACACATGGTACGAGTCACCTACTTATCAGCTTCGCGCGGATGTAGTAGCTACAGGTCAAATCTCAATCGCTATGTACGGTTATGGTGCAATCGCAACCAAGATCGGCGCAGGCGCATTTAAGGTTAACAAGGCCTAATAACTAATCATCGGCCAGGTGCGCTCCCGCGCTTGGCCGAGCCGAACGAGAGGATGGACTCATGCCCAGTATTGTGACAGCGACACAGTTGCGATCCGTGCTGGGCGTGAGTTCAAGCCTTTACAATGACGCATATCTAAATGAAATAATCAACACTAGCGAGGCAGTAATTTTGCCTATGCTGGTGGCCAATACTTCGGCCGTCAATGCCTATAAATTGTCATCCAACGTGGCTACCTATTACACCCAGCGCGAGCATCATTTTGTAGCGGGTCAATCGGTCATAGTTGCCGGACTACCAGCGCCATTTAGCGCGACAGTCACAGTGCTAAAAATTCACACTAACACCGATGCGATGAATCGGGTTTATTACTTTACAGCTGCCATTACAAATGCTGATGTATCAGTTCGCGACATTATCCCAAATGGAACAGCCACACTTTCAGGCTATTCAGCCGCTGAGATTTACGCTGGAAACGATGCAATCGAATCAGCGATTTTGGCAGTATCAGTCGAGGTATTCCAGTCACGCGTAGCAGCTGGTGGCCAAATCGAAGGCGTGGATTTTGCCAGCACGCCATACCGCATGGGTCGCAGCTTGACTAACCGGGTATCAACTTTATTAATGCCGTTCCTCGATGTCGAGACAGTGTGTCAATAAATGACAGCTTCAACCCTAGCGGGTACACGATCAACTTTAGCTAACGCCTTCACATCGCTGGCGGCTACTTGTTACCCATCAGTGCCTGAGTCTCCAATCCCACCGGCAATCGTCATCGTGCCAGCTTCGCCTTACCTGGAGCAGCAACTCATAAACAAAGCGACTATCAAAGTCAAGGCAAATTTTACGATCACAGCAATCGTGTCATATAACAGCAATCCTGCATCCCTGGATAACTTGGAGCAGCTCATAATGGGAATTCTTGCGGCCATCCCCGCAGGATATGTGGTTGGTAATGTAGAAAAGCCAACCCCACTTGAAGTCGGCGCTAGTACCATGCTTTGCGCAGACATCAACGTAAGCACGACCTACACACAGACAAACTAAGGAGCAAAAGTGGCTACAACGATCATCACGGGTCGCGATCTAACTTTGACGATCGCTACCACTTCATACGATGCACAAGCGACATCAGCAGTACTCGCTAATTCACCTACTATCGAGACATACCAAACACTCGATGGCAAGGCATACAAGCACATCGATGACCAATGGACATTTGACGTGTCAATGCTTGCAGACTGGGGCGCTTCAGGATCGCTATGCGAGGCGCTTTGGACAGCTTGCGAATCTGCACCTAACACCACACTAGCGGTATCACTAACGGCAGTATCAGGCGCAGTTTTTGCGTTTAACGTAATGCCAGTGTTCCCAGCGGTGGGCGGTACAGCACCTGATGCACAGACAGTAGATTTATCATTTACAGTCGTGGGCACACCAACCGAAACATTTAGCTAGAACTAGACAGCGGGAGCAAAAATGAAACTACCAATTACGATCGAGTTCAATTCGGGCGAGGTTGCCACTTATGTGGCAGCCCCACCTGAGTGGGTAAAGTGGGAAAAAGCCACAGGCAACATCATCAGCCAGGCGCAGGAAAAAATAGGCCTATCAGACCTAGTATTTTTGGCGTATCACGCTATGAAGCGTGAGGCAGCTGGTAAGCCAGTGAAGTCACTCGAAATTTGGACTGAGACAGTCGCAAATGTCGAAGTAGGCGAGGCAAACCCAAAAGCTACCCAGTCGGAAGCCTGAGCCGAATTCTTTGGGATTTGGCAATTACCACAGGATTACCGACAAGCGAATTTGTGAGTGCTGAGGATGTACTTACAGCACTGGAGATATTAGAGAGGCGAGCCGATGGCAAGTGAGGGCATCAGTTATGACAAAGCTGAATTACGTGCCATCGCTCGATCCTTTAAAGCTATGGATGAGGAAGCACTGGCGCAAGCCAAAACCAAATCCAATGCCCTTGCGGAGTTCGTATCGGATAAGGTTAAGAGTGCAGCACGGGCAACTAGAGCCATACCAAAGGTATCAACTCGAATCGCTGACGGTTCAAAAGTTTCTAAATCATCCAAGTTCGGCGAAATCTCCTACGGGTTCGCGGCGCAGAAATTCAGCGGTGGTGCAACCACACGTGACCTTTGGGGCGGGGCAGAATTTGGCTCGAATAAGTTTAAGCAGTTCCCCGTATGGTCAGGTCGTGAGGGTCGCGGTTCGCGTGGATGGTGGATATATCCAACTTTGCGCAGTGTTCAGCCTGAAATCATCAAACGATGGGAAGAAGGATTTTCTGAGATAGTTAAGAGGTTCGATTAATGGCAGGCAGTAGAACGCTAAAACTCACCATCCTGGGTGATGTCGATAACCTCAATAAGTCACTGAAGGCGGCTACGGCTGACGTAGATACCTTCGGCGATAAGATGACTAAGGCCGGTAAAGTGGTCGGCGCTGCGCTTGCAGCTGCGGCCGCTGCGGCTGGTGCTTACGCAATCAAAATCGGCGTGGAAGGCGTTAAGGCCGCCATCGCTGATGAGAAGGCACAAACCCAGTTAGCCCTAGCACTTGAAAACGCTACAGGCGCAACCAAAGAGGCTATCGCCGCTACTGAGCAATTCATTTTGCAGACATCGCTGGCCACAGGCGTAGCCGATGATGAATTACGCCCAGCACTGGGCAGACTTGCACGATCCACTGGAGACGTAACTCAGGCGCAGGATTTACTTAAAACCGCCCTTGATGTCGCTACAGCTACAGGCAAGCCTTTGGAGACAGTGGCAAATGCGCTGGGTAAAGCCTATGACGGCAACACTGCATCCCTGGGCAAACTAGGCATCGGCCTATCATCAGCTGAACTTAAAACCATGTCATTTACTGACGTGCAGGGGAAGTTAACAGATTTATTTGGCGGCGCAGCTGCGGCCAATGCAGATACCTATTCAGGCCGTATCGCGCGTATGCAAATTGCATTTGATGAGGCTAAAGAGACTATCGGATTTGCCTTATTGCCTATCCTTGAAAAGCTGATGAAGTTCATCAACCAAATCGCCTTGCCTGCCATTAATGCCATGTCTAGCGGCTTCGGGCTTGATAAGGGCGGCATCGGCGGTGCGATTACTACTTTGGGTAATATCATCGTTAATACCTTCACCCCAATCATAAACGGCCTACTCAAAGCCTTTGGGTATATCAAAAATGCAATCGGCGATAACCTGGATACCTTTAAAGAATTCGGCGGCTACATCGCCCAGTACCTTGCACCAGTCATCGGCACAGTATTAGGCGGAGCGCTCCAGGTAGTTGGCAAAGTAGCTGGTGGAGTAATCAACGTAATTGCCAGCGTGATCGAGGCCATTAATGGACTTATCAGCGGGGCTATTGAAGGTATTAACAAAATTATTCGTGCCTATAACGCCGTGCCTAAATTGCCAAATATCTCAGAAATTTCAGCCCCTAATATTGCAGCCCCAACAGTGCCGAAAACATCAACACCATCACTGAGCATCCCAAGCGTGCCAACAATTAAAACACCATCAGTATCAGGTTCAACATCAGGTACATCATCGGCGGCTGCATCAGCATCTAAGGCTGCCGCATCAATGGCCACATATACACCGACAGTTACCATCGGTGGCGCACCGGCTGGATACGTACAGACTGGTACAACAGTCGCACCTACAATCAATATCGGCGTGGCTGGTGATCCTGAAGGCGTAGCCCGTACAGTCATCGATGTACTTAACCGTTCATATGGTCGAGGCGCACTAGGAGCTGCGGCGCTTACGCTATGAGTCAATGGACACCTGAGTGGCAGTTAAATATCAATGGGGTCGAGTACACAAATCTAACCCTGGCAAATCTTACAATCGTCTCAGGCCGTACCGATATCTATAGCCAACCCCGCGCAGGTTATGCCACAGTCGAGATTATCAATCTCAATCTGACACCTATCACCATCGATGTAAATGATGGTCTCAGTATTCGGGTTAAAAACTCAGCTGGCACATTTGTGGATATATTCGGCGGTAACGTCACTGACTCGATGGTAGAAGTCTCATCGACCGGCACAGGCGGCGTTAACGAGTCAATCAAGATTACTGCGCTAGGCGCTTTGGCTAAACTGCCTAAAACCTTAACTGATGGCGTACTTTCGAAAGATTATGACGGCAATCAGATTTACACAATTCTCAGCGAGGCTTTATTTAACACCTGGGCTGAAGTACCAGCAGCTTTAACCTGGGCTACTTATGACCCGGCAACCACCTGGGCAAATGCTGAAAACTCAGGGCTGGGCAGTATTGATACACCTGGCGATTACGAGCTTATGGCACGATCATCAGAGGCCACAGATATGTACTCGATAGTCTCAGCACTGGCCACATCAGGACTCGGCTATATCTATGAGGATGCTCAGGGGCGCATCGGCTATGCAGACTCAACGCATCGCAGCCAATACCTAGCCACTAACGGCTATACCGTTTTATCGGCCAATGATGCTTTGGCCAGTGGGATTAAGACTATTAGACGGCTTGGCGATTTACGCAATAAGGTAACAATTCAATGGCGGTCAGGTGACACCACAGCACTTGACCAAACATCTATTGACCAGTACGGCTCGCAGGCCAGCATCATCGCCACCACCTTGCATAACTCAGCTGATGCGACCTTACAGGCTAATTTTTATCTAGGCATCCGCGCATGGCCTCAGGATGTATTCGACTCAATTACCTTCACCCTGGGTAACTCAGAAATCGATGACACAGATCGAGATGCGTTACTTAACGTATTTATGGGCTTACCTGTAGATATCACCGACCTACCCGCAAATATGGTTAATGGCCGTTTTCAGGGCTTTGTCGAGGGCTGGACTTTCAGGGCTGGATATAACCGCCTTGACTTAACTCTCAATGTGTCACCTACCGCTTTCAGCTTGCAGTCGATGCAGTGGGATGATGTGAGTGTCACTGAGACTTGGAACACTATAAGTAATACACTGGACTGGAATAGCGCCATTATCGTGGCATAAGGAGACAGCATGGCAACTACGACTACGAACTTTGGGTGGACTGTTCCATCGGACACCGATTTGGTCAAAGATGGTGCGGCCGCAATTCGCACCGCTTTGGGTGGCGTTGACACATCGATGGTCGATCTCAAGGGCGGTACATCAGGCCAGGTGCTATCAAAGGCATCAAATACTGATATGGACTTTACCTGGGTCGAACAGGATGATACAACTCTTTCATTTAACGCACAGACCGGTACGACTTACACGCTAGTAGCATCAGATAGCGCAAAGCTCGTTACCACTTCAAATGCTTCAGCTGTAACAGTTACGATCCCACCATCAGTATTTAGCACAGGCAACCAAATCAATGTCCAGTCAATCGGCGTTGGCCTGACTTCATTTGCGGCTGGTGCCGGTGTAACTATTACATCGACTGGTGCGACAGCAGCTGCGCCTATTCTTAGAGCGCGTTACTCAGCCTGCACAATTATCTGCACCGGCTCAAACACCTTTACCGTGATCGGTGACCTTTCATAGTCATGGGCATCCTGGGGATTTACGCATCACAAATAAGTGGTCATTTATCCAACCCGCAATATGAGTCGATAGCGAGCGCATCCGGTAACGGCAGCTCCAGCACGATTACTTTAAGCTCTATTCCATCGACCTATAAGCATTTACAGTTGCGTATCTTGGCGCGAGATGCTCGCGCAGTAACTTTGGATACTATGCAAATGTGGTACAACGCGGATAATGATGGAACACATTATTCACGCCACGCATTAAGAGGTAACGGATCAACTGCCAGCGCACAAGCAGTAGTGCAATCTTATGGAGAGTGGCACGAAACAGGACAAATTCCAGGATCAAGTGCTGGCTCAGACATCATGGGAGTAGCTGTTATTGACATACTAGATTATGCCAATACAAATAAATATAAAGTAATTCGCTCTTTATCCGGAACAGATGCAAACGGCTCAGGTTCTATTAGACTTCTTTCAGGTTTATGGAACTCAACAGCAGCAATTAGTTCTATCACCTTTGAAAATAACGGTGCATCGGCATTTACATCATCTACCCGGATCGCGCTATACGGGATTAAGGGGTAATCATGGCAGTCACTTATGAACCATTAGCTAGTACAACCGTGAGTGGCACTTCAACTACTCAAATCGACTTTACTTCATTTTCGGGCTATACCGATTTAGTTATCATTAGCAACGCAAGAAATTCAACCAGCGGTGGAACAGATTATTTTATGAGGTTCAATTCGGATACTTCCTCTAATTATTCTTACACTCAAATTATAGGCAACGGATCAAGTGCCGCATCAGATTTAGCAAGTAGCGCAGCTCGATTTAACATCGGGTATGTGGCTGGTACATCGGGTACAGCCGGAACATTATGCAGAATCAACATTTTTAATTATGCCAATACAACTACGAATAAATCAATTACATATAATTGGAATAGTGAAGGTGCGGATGCCAAATATATTTTGCATGGCGTTGGATTATGGCGTAAAGCACCTGAAGCAATTACCACTATTAGCATTTTTACAACTACCGGAAATATACAAGCAGGCTCAATTTTTACTTTATACGGAATCAAGGCGGCATAATGGCAAACACATTTGAATTAATCGCATCCTCGACAGTTGGCTCAGGTGGTGCCTCGTCAATCGATTTTACTTTAATTCCTTCAACATTTACAGACCTATGCATTAAGACCAGCCTTAGAGCCTCAGATAGCGCAAATAACTGGTACTTAGCTAAAGTGACATTTAACAGCGATAACACATCAGGCAATTATTCTGCTCGTTTCGTTGGTGCTTTCGGTTCTACTGCTTATAGCAGCACATCTAGTTATTACTCAGGCTATATACCATCAGGTGCAAGAACAGCAAGCACCTTTGGAAATAATGAGATTTACATTTCCAATTATGCAGGGTCTAATCAAAAAAGCATTTCAACTGACAGCGTTACAGAAGGTAACGGATCATCGTATGAAATCTTAGGGTTATGGGCTGGCAAATGGACTGGCACAGCCGCAATCAGCTCAATCAGTATTGCCTCAGATACTGGCAACCTTGCACAGTATTCAACCGCCTACCTATATGGAGTAAAAAATGCCTAACCCAACCCGAATCGAAATCGACTGTTCAACAGGTATCGAAAGCATCATCGAATTAACTGATGCTGAAGTAGCTGAGATGGAACTTGAAGCCGGATTAGCGGCACAAGCTGAACAGGATCGACTAACCGCTGAAGCTGCAAAGGCTGCGGCCGCTGCATCAGCAGTCGGTAAGCTCGAAGCTCTAGGCCTTACAGCTGACGAAATTGCGGCACTGCGCGGATGAGCTATCCAGCAGGCACAGCTGCCCAAGCCATCGAGATAGCCAAAGGCGAAATAGGTTATGTGGAAGTACCGGACAATAAAACAAAGTACGGTGCATTTACTAAGGCTGACGGCCTACCCTGGTGCGGTTCATTTTGTAACTGGGTACTTGCCCAGGCTAGCGTTAAAGTTCACTCGGTAGTAGGCACAGCCGTAGGCGCACATAAGTTTAAAGAAATCGGCCGCTGGCATGAGACACCAGTACCAGGCGATTTGGCATTTATGGACTTCCCGCACGATGGGGTTGATCGTATTAGCCACATCGGTATTGTAGTCAGCGTTGATGGTAAAACAATTACCACCATCGAGGGCAATACTTCAGGCACTGGCGATCAACGTAATGGCGGCATGGTCATGGTCAAGCAGCGAACTATAGGCAAAGAGGTGGTCGGCTTTGGTCGGCCAAAGTACGTGCCATATAAGGGCGATATGCCAACGGTTGAAATCCAGGCTGAAGCTAAGAAAACCAAGAAAAAGGATAAAAAATGAATCAGCTAAAACCTATGGCAGCATCCTGGGCACGATCATTTATGGCCGCTGGAATTGCGGTCTATATGTCAGGTAACACTGACCCAAAGGCTATTGCCACAGCTGGCCTCGCAGCCGTATTGCCAGTAATTTTGCGTTGGCTTAATCCCAACGATGCAAGTTTTGGTGTCAAGGGGAAGTGACCCAAAAACTACTCCGGGTAGCCCTATCGTTATCGCTTTCTGTAGGGCTATCCGCGTGTGGTCGATACCAGGGATGGACTCGCTATGACTGCCAACTCTATGAAAACTGGCAAGCGCCTGAGTGCAATACGCCGCAGTGCGAGGTTCAAGGAATCTGTACTAAAGACATACTTGGAGAAGGAATCTATGACCAAGCCCCATAGACGGCTAAGTAATGAGCAGTTAAAGGCTCGCTTGATCGTATTCATCGGGGTATGCCTGGCTTTGGTATTTGCCGTATCAGTGATGGGCATGCTTTACGCACTGATATTTGTAACCCAGCCAATCGGGGCACAAGCTCCAAATGACAAAGCGTTTATCGATATCCTGACCACGCTGACAGTGTTTCTGACTGGGGCGCTTGGCTCGGTACTAGCCTCAAATGGGCTAAAGGATAAACCGTCTCAAAATCCATCCGACACGCCCAAAAATACGCAGGATAATTGACGTACTTGCCTCAATGCCTCACAGTTAAGGCAGGGAGCGAAGCTAAGTAGTTCCCTGAACGGGAGCAAAAATATGTACACGATCACTGAAGTAGCCGCATGGATGCTATTAGGCGTAGGCACTGGATTTGTCGGTGGCTATACCGCAGGCCTCAAAGAAGGCAAGCGTGAAGGATTTATTCGCGGCAAGATAGCAGCTCGCAAGAATATGGAGCAGCGATAATGGGCTTCTTAGACAATTACGAGACGGTCAATCAAAAGGTAAAGCGACTCCACGCCACCTGGCCAAATAACAAAATCCACACATCAATCATCGACTGGAATCCTGAGAAGGGTTACATCCTTATCGAGTGCCGGATTTATCGTCATTACGAGGACAAAGAGCCGGCGGCCATCGACTTCGCACATGGCATGGTGGGTGCATATAACGCCCAAATGAAGCGCTGGTATGTAGAGGATACAGTCTCCAGTGCCATAGGCAGGTGTGCGAGCGTAATCCTGGGTGCTGACGAGAAGGCCTCTAAGGAGAATATGGAGCAAGTAGAACATATGCCTAAAGCCTTCATCGAGGATGATCCCTGGAGCAAGCCAATTTGGGATGAGTCAATTCCTACCGTTAAAACAGCCATCAAAGAAATCGAGTCACAACTCGGTGGCGAACTCATCGCTGAAGCGCCTATTTGCAGTCATGGCCACATGATCCTGAAGGAAGGCGATAAAAACGGCAAAGCCTGGCGTGGACATTTCTGCACCGAAAAGACTAAAGCTACTCAATGCGCACCGATTTGGTACGTACTCGGTAGCGATGGCAAATGGAAGGAGCGTATGTAAATGGGATACGTAGAAATCCTCAGGGATGGCGAGTGGCTTTACTGCGACAAATGCGAAAAGCCAAAGGCGAAGCACGAAGGCTCATACATCAAAGCTGATGGGTTAGCGTTAATTTGGTTATGCCAGGAGTGCAAATGATTAGGGTGGATTTAGATAACGCCACGCAGGTGGCAGTAACCCAGGCAGGACTACGCCGTGCCATAGACTACATACCGCAGTGGGAAGGCGTGACGGTCAAGCGGAATTATCAGCATGATCGAGAGCGGTTAAACTTCCCCGATTTTGTCGCGCAACAAAGTCAAGCATTTGGGGCTGAAGTTGCAGTGGCCAAATACTTTAGAAAACCCATCGACTTAGCAGCTGATAACTTTAAGATTAAAGCTGATGTGGGTAATAACATCGAGGTGAAGTGGACTAAATGGCAAAACGGCTCACTGATACTTACAGAGCTTGACCGCAAAGAGGACATCGCCATCCTGGTAACTGGATCGATGCCTAAATACTATGTCTGCGGATGGATACCGATAGCGGTAGCCCGTAGGCCTTCACACCAGCGCAGCGATGGGTCATGGTGGATAGGCCAGGCAGACCTACACCCAATGGCTAACTTTTCGAGGTCAATCTATGCAAATCAAATATGAGTGCCGGGTAGAAAAGAAGCTAACCACGCAGACCATTTGCAAAGTTGCAGACACACTGCCGCCTTACGTTGAAGTCATCCAGTGCAATAGCTGCGGCGTAATGGGCGTGGCCATACTCGACAAGGAGACAGCGTACAGTGGCGATTTATGAGTTTAGATGTGGAGTCTGCGGCCAAGTAAAGCAAGTATCGGCTGGGATAAATGACATCTACCCGATACCTAATTGCGATAACTGCACGATCATCATGGATAGGGTATGGCAGGCAACACCCATACACTTCAAAGGCGATGGGTGGGGTAAGGACTAATGCTGATATTTGACTTCTTTGCCGGTACTGGGTCAGCTACTCAGGCATTTGCCGATGCAGGCCATCGAGTAATTAAGGTTGAAATCGACCCATCATTTGAAGCCGACCATCGAGATATTCGAGAGTTAACAGCTGAGTATTTAGTAGCCAAATATGGTACGCCCGACTTCATTTGGGCATCGCCACCATGTCAAAAATTTAGCGTGGCATCATGCTCAACATACTGGCATCCAAATGGTCAGCCTAGAGATGATCGAGCATTTGAAGCCTTGAATTTAGTTAAGTACACACTCGATTTAATTGATGAGCTTGCACCGCTTGATGGCTTTATCATCGAGAATCCGCGCGGGATGCTACGCAAGCAATCAATCATGGCCGATTTGCCCAGGCGCACAATTACGTACTGCCAGTATGGTGATACACGCATGAAGCCTACAGATTTGTGGGGTTATGCCCGTGCCTGGCAACCACGTAAGAGCTGTAAAAATCGGGATGCTTGCCATACAGCTGCACCGAGAGGATCGAGAACGGGCACGCAAGGCATGAAAAGTGCAAAGATAAAGTCGCAGATACCGTATCAATTAGGGTTGGAGATATTAAATGCAATTTCATAGCCCTGTGGATAACCTGTGGACAACACGCCGTAAGCCCGCTCAAAAACGTGTGGATAACTTTAAACATTTGACAGCCGTGCTACGCTCAATCGCTGCAAGCGAGCGCCTGAAGGCGTGTAGCTCGCTAAGGCGTATTGTGCTTATGGGGAATCTATGCCTATTACTAGGCGCTAATCTGATAAACATGCAACCCGCACAAGCTAATGAAGCTGATCATTACAAGCTATACGCACACTCTAGGATTATTAACTATGAGCAATATAAGTGCCTTAGTCATATCATCTATAAAGAGAGTAGATGGAGTGTTAAAGCTAGAAACGGTAGCCACTTCGGACTAGGCCAAATGAGAAGCCAGCACTACCGTAACCTGGATGGATACAGGCAGATAGATGCAACCATCAAGTACATCAATAATCGTTATGGCTCAATGTGTAAAGCATGGGCATTTCATAAGAGACATGGGCATTACTAATGAGTGCATTAACAGAGAGTGGTAGTACACATCGATGGCGCAAGATAAGGCAGCGCATCATCAACAGAGATCGTGGCATCTGCCAACAATGCGGTAATGAAGGTGACAGTGTTGACCACATCATCCCACGCAATCAAGGTGGCACTGATGATGACTATAACCTGCAACTATTGTGCAGAACGTGTAATTCAAGCAAAGGGGGGCGAGTTTTTAGTACACCCAGGACACCCCTGACCCTTCCTGGGGGATTTACCCCCCAAAATGAGTC
>JACCDZ010406981.1_pt1 | contig 15991 bp, 29 predicted proteins | sample 7449551 | NCBI WGS metagenome assembly JACCDZ01 (sample SAMN15323452, study PRJNA562643) | freshwater metagenome | isolation source: river surface water | place: USA:Blue River Watershed | collected 2017-08-18 | reverse complement strand
TTGTCTATAAAAAACTCCTTCAAGATAATATCTTTTATATCCATTTGCCCATTCAAATACTGGTCCATCAAGTCGATGATACTTTCCTTCTTTAAACCAATATTTTGTTCCATCTGATTGTTCAATCGCTGGCCCATCATGTCGATGACATTTTCCTTCTTTAAACCATTCTTTATCACCATTTGGATATTCCGCAATCCCTGTATAATTCTCTGGAATTTCACTAGATATTTCTATTTTTATTACTTTCATTTTTCAATCAATCCTGGGATGTTTGGGTACTCAATTATTTTATCCACGCCAAGAAGCTTGTACCACATAATTCCATACCTTCCTCGGTAGGAGTCGAGAATAACATAGTCTTTTAAGTTTACTTGTCTATAATTTTCATCTTCAAGATACCACGCTTTGCTTCCATCTGACCATTCAATTGCAGGACCATCAAGTCGATGGTATTGTCCTTATTTATACCAATGTTTTGTTCCATTTGAAAATTCTACTGCTGGCCCATCTTCTCGATGCCGCTCGCCATCTTTATACCATCTTTTGCTTCCATTTAAAAATTCAGTAATCCCTGTAAAATTATCTGGGACTTCTAAATTGTAGTTTACTTTCATGATTTTCATTTTATTTGACAACAGGCAGAGAATACCTCTTAACTCCATGAGCTTCAAAAGCAATTATTGTTTTAAGCGCTTTTAGCTTTTTATCATTCCAACAGAGTTTACAAGTTTCACATGAGATGTTATCATGAGTTTGATTTGGGCACGGAACTGCTTTATAGTTTCCAAGCTTAAAAGCTTTTTTTCCATTTGGGAAGCTTTTAACAACAACGGCAGAAACGTAACCTTTTGCAAACGCATGCTTAATATCAGATTCTTTGTCTACGGAAGCCAAAACAGAAATTTTGTTTCCCCAAGAACTTCTTCTAACATCTTTCCATGCGTGAGTATATGTCCAAACAGGATAGTTCCATCCTTTTGTTGCCTCCGAAACTTTTACCGCAGCGGCATTAGTACGGCAATCCCCAGCGACATGTAATCTCAATGGTCTTTTATTTAAACCTTGCTTGATTGCGTTTTTTATTAGTGTGGCTTCTTGTCTTGCGACCCCAAGAGCATCTAAGTTTGATTTATCAAGTTTAGAACTATGTATACCAACAAAACTAAGTTGGGCATAGCAACCTTTGTCTTTTAAAGAACAAGATTTGGGACAACTGTTTTCTATTGATGAATATGTGGAAGAAACATTGCCAAGTTTGGAATTAGAACTTTCCAACACTAGTTTAGCGGCAACTGAATTAGTTAGTTTTTTAGACTGTTTTTTAGAGACTATAGTTTTTCTTGTTTTGTTATTGTTAGCCATGATATTGCACCAAACCGAACAATGATAGATTCCTGTTCGGAGTAGATTTTTGCGGCAGCCATCTTACGAATTATTTCAAAACATTTTTCAAATGTTATCTCTTCACCTTTATGTTCATCAACAGGGTTGTAAAGAACTATCTTATGCTCAAAACCTTTTGACCTCTTAAACCTAACCCATTCAGGTGAAGACTTCGATAGTTTAGATTCCATTTGACTTTTTCCATTCTACCAGATAGTGCTTCTCAACTAATTGAATCTTACCAAGAAGTTTCTCTTCGTTTATAATTTTATTATGAGCCTCAAAAGTATTCTTTGAAGTGAATTGTTTCACAATTACATCATTGTGAATTAAAAAGTAGGTTTTCATTTTATGATTAGTCCTGGAATATCTGGGTATTCGATTATGCCATCTTCAGCGAGAAGTTTATACCACATAATTCCATATTTTCCTTGGTAGTGATCAAGAACAACATAGTTTTTCAGGCTTATTTGACAATAAGAATCTCCTTCAAGAAACCACTCATTTAGTCCAATTGTTTGTTCTATAGCAGGACCATCTAGTCGATGAAGCTTTCCTTTAACCCACCATTCTTTTGTTCCATCTAAAAATTCACATGCTGGGCCATCTTCTCGATGAAGTTTTCCTTCAATCCACCATTGTTTATATCCATTTGAAAATTCAACTGCTGGGCCATCTTCTCGATGATAATCCCCTTCTTTAAACCATTCTTTATTTCCGTTTACAAATTCACTGGCTGGCCCATCAAGCCGATGCCGTTTTCCATTTACAACCCAATGTTTGTCTTTGTGTTTGGAAAAAACAATACCAGTATAAGTTTGAGGAACTTCGCACCAGAAGATAGCGATCATAGTGTTCATTTCCATAGTATTCATTTTGTTATCAATCCTGGAATATCTGGGTATTCAATTATTTGATCTTTGTCAAGAAGTCTATACCACATAATGCCACATTTTCCTTTGTCGTGATCTAAAACAATATAATCTTTTAGGTTTATTTGATCATAGAAAAGATTTTCAAGCCACCATTGTTTTGTTCCGAATGAGTATTCTATTGCTGGTCCATCTTCTCTATGAAGATTTCCTTCCTTGTACCATCTTTTTGTTCCATTTGAAAATTCTGCAATACCAGTATAGGTTTTTGGAACTTCTCTTGAAGATTCTATTGTTAGAATATTCATAATAATCTATTGCACCTTGCACAAAATTCCATTAAAGTATCGATAGTATCAATATCGATAAGTTCTTTAAACCGTTTTGGTCTGCAACCAATTTTTGAACAAATAAATTTAAATATAAATTTATTAAATTGAAAATTAGGTATTTCATACCTATTATCTATATTTTTTTTAGATATATTTTCTTTCCAAATCTCTGAATCGAATAAAAACTCTGAATCAAATAAAATTTCTGTTTCGCGTGAAACAAATTGATCATTACTGATTTTGGAATAGTCATTGCCACAAATAGCACAAGTATAAAAATGTATTTCAGGTCTTAATATTAATGAATTAATATACCAAAAACCTTCCATTTTACTTGTATTGCCTCGACAACCAAAAACTCTACAAAAGAATCCTTTTTTTGGATCTAGTTTAATCAGATCATTTGATGGGATATTTCTATATGGAATTTTATTTGTCATTTTTATTTTCCAAACTTAGAAACCAAGAAAGCTGAATAAGCTAGTTTTAAACTAACCTATTCAGCTCTCAAGAATCATTCTTTGATGATTTATTCAGTCTCGTTTACCTCGGGTGAGATAAGCTTTCGCAGTCTTTTTGACTGCCGTCGGAATGGCGTCGATTGTCATCATTGCCTGGGCAATTCCGAGGTTTGCTTGGCGAACGTTTGGAATCACGCATTGGTGCTTCGCATTCGCTCTACCTTCCGTGGCAAGACGATTTTCTGAAATCATCTTTCCTTGTTCTTTGCTGAAAGAATCGCATCCATGAACTGAGACACGATTTGTTGCAATCGCAAACTCAACCGTGGCCTCTACACCACGAACTTCCGTTACTTTGTATGAAACAGTAACGGTACGTTTTCCTTCAGTCATAAAAAATCGGCGAACATTGCCGATCATAAACGTGAAGTTTTTTGTAGCCTGAGTATTGTTTTCGGTGTTGATATTCATCTTATATTCTTTCCTTCTGTTTTTGTTTTGGACTTAGTTGACTTATTTTATACTACTGTTTAACAGTTGACACGTTGTTTAAAACATGTTTCCCATATTAAACAGATTCATGTTCGGCGGCATAAAAACCACCCTGGTTTGATTGTTTGCAAGAATGCTTCTTTGGGCTTCGATTGCGCGAAGTTGCAAGACTTGCGGAGACAAAGAAGCTCCTATGATTCTGTTTGCATTGGCTTCCGCCTCTGCTTCAATTCTTTTCGTTTCGGAGGCAGATCGAGCAAGAATCAAGTTTCTTTCTGCATTACCTCTTGCCTCGGCCGCTTGCCTTTCAGCCTCTCTAAAAGCGGTCAGAGCAGATTGTTGTCTCTGTTGTGTTTGCATTCTTTCTCTTTGCAAACTTGCGATACTTTCATCAAGAGAGTTTGGAAGATCAATTGATCGAATCAAGATCGCATCGAGAATGATCGCATTTGTAGAAACTCTTTGCTGCCGAAGCATTGTGTGAATCTTTGTTCGAATTTCATTTTCAAGATTCCGTTGTAGGTCTTCTCGCCTATCAACAAGATCCATTGCAATAAAGTGTCCAGCAGAATCTCGAATCGCAGATCTTGCTGGGGAGTGAATTACCGTTTGTGCATAATCCATTCCAAAGGATGTGTAAATTGGAATCGCATGATCTGGATTCAGGTGAAATTGAATTGTGCAGTCAATGTTTACCGACAACTGATCCCGTGTCAAAACAGTAACCGTACCTTCACCTGTTTGTTCGTGATTGTTGCCGTTTGCCGCGGGCGGCGTACCAATCATGTTAAAACTTTGAGTTCTTGTTGAAAGAACCCTGTAATCCATCATAGGGCCTTCATAATACGTCCCAGGGCCATAAGACCCTTTCACTTGGCCATAATCTACAAGGACTGCAATATTTCCTGGCTCAACTGTTTGACATGCTGCGGAAAGGGCGACTAGAGCGAAGAGACTAGACTCCATGAAGTTTTTCATTTTTTTCCTTTTAGATGTTGGAGGATTGTTTATTGTGGTGCTGAAACTCGGACTTGAACCGAGAACGGAAGGTTTAGAATCTTCTGCTTTACCTTTAAGCTACATCAGCGTTGTTTGCCCGTCCCCTGCGACGCATTCACTGTAACCACGCTGCGACCGCCGTCAACGGCCCGCCGCTTAGTCGTTAATTCTAAACATGGCGTTGCCTCGTCTTTCCAGGTGCTTAAATTTAATCTTGAAACTATCAGACTGAAAACCGCCGAACATTAAAGCGTTGGCCAAAATCTCGGCAAGACCAACGACAAGGTGTGTTAGATGATTTTTATTTAATTTCATAAACTGTTCTAACTCACAACTTTTTAGAGTATGAATATCAAGATCATGTCTAATAAGCTCTGCAACCTCTGTTTCGTCTGGGAATATCTCCAAGTAGCGTTTATAACTTTCTTCTGAGTGATTCGGAAAGTGTACTTTTCCATTTTCATCTGTAACCATGCACCATGGTTTTCCAATATCATGAAACCTTGTATACTTTCTCAAAGTATATTCAGAAGGAAGTGATGAAAGTATTTTTCGTTTATTTTCAATAAACCATTTTGGAAGAGGAATTTCTGTTCCTGTTTCTTCTCCGTTCAAGATAGGTGTCAAAACATCAAACAAAGTTTTTTCTACAGCCATTCCATGATCTAGGACTGTTAGACCTTTTGTTTGTAGGCATGACTGCATCTTAGCTACATAATCGTGAATTAAACCTAAATCTAGTTGTTTGGATTTTGATGACGGCTGCCCTGCTAAGCGAAAGCTCGAACAAAGTTTTTTTGCTTTGTCGCATGGTTCGATAGCAATCGCAGTTATTCCATAACCAATATCAGGTTCAACGAATTCGTAGAATTGGACTTCATTCTTTTTTAGCTTCTCACGGAATTTATAAAGTTCAGCCTCGTTTAAGGCCGCCACAACAACAAGAGAATTCGATCCGTGAATAGACCATTGTTCAAACGCTTCTCTGTTTTTTGCGGCAAACTCAGCAATGCTATGAGCAACTTGCGGAATTTGATATTGTACTCCAAGATCTTGTCTTGTTACAACATATAGTTTGTTTTGTGACTGATTTACCTACATCATTTTATTTATCCTTTTTCCTTTTTTTTCTTACCAGCTAACGCTTATTATGTAGTCCCCAGGTTCAATAAGATTTTTTCTTACAAGATCATTCAGCAGCAATCTTGCCATATATGAATCCTTTTCATCTGCAAGAAATAGTTTAAGATCCTCTTCATCATAATCTTCTATTATACCATCAATTCCATTAAATGAATAGACTGAATCATTCTTCATTTCTTCTGAACCTGTAACACTAAATGGACGACCATAAACAGATTCGACAAAAGAATTGAAATCTCGATAAGAAATTTTTAAATATGTTTTCTTTTCGCACTTTAGTTGTTTAGTCATTTGTTTTTCCTTCGAACCACTTTGTTTTTTGATTGTCTATTTTATAGAGAATTCTATCCTTTGTAAGAATTTTGGCAAAGAAGACTTCTGTGTTTATTTCCTTAAAGAAGATACTTCCCTCGTCCAAGGTAATAAAAGAATCCTTGATCCTATCTATACGCCATATATCAAATTCATAATATGTAGGCGGAAGATTTACTAAAGTACATTCTGTGTCTTCATGGAAACATATATAACAATTGTTAATTTGTACGGCTCCTAATGAGCAATCTTCACTGAAAACAACAACAAAATTATCTTTAGTTTCTGGATCAAGAAACAGATACCCAGCATCATTGATTAAATGAAATGGCTGTTTAGTGTTGTTTATGAATGTGAACAACTTCCATTCAGGCGAATCTTTTGGTAAAAGAAATAGTATGCTTTTTACAAAAGCAATGTTGAAATATTGATCAATATGTTGGAAGAAGTTTGACAGATACGGATAGGTTAGACTTAGGTGATATAAAATGTGTTCCATCAAACAAGCTCAACTTTGCTTTTTGTTTTGCAGCTTCCACATCTAGAGCAAATACATCAATACTCATTCTACGTTTTGATTCTTTTTCTGTATAAGTTACTCTGTATAAAACTTCTTTTGTTTTTATTTCTTTATTTTCCATTATCTTCCTTTTTACTTTCTGTTGAAAACAGAAGAGATGTTTCTAAAACCGTCAACACTATGAAACATGTGCTAGGTTCCAATTGAAATGCTTTAGCAAATAAAAATGCACACATTAAATTTAGTATTGTGAATATTAAAAACCAGTAAATAAAATTAAGAATTCTTTTCATGATGATTCCTTTCTAAATTAAAATATGTAACTGGTTTGCTATTTTTAATTGCAAAATCTACTGTTAGTCTTGTTCCGCTTCTGCCTTCAGTAACAAGGTAAGCGTATAATTCACTACAGTTGTTTACAAGCCATTGATCACGTTTAAAATATTTCCATTTTTCATATGGTCCTGGTGATACTATAATCACTTTTGAAGCACCCTCTTTTAATATTTCAAACTTTTCATTGCCTTTTAAATGATTATCAAAAGGTAGAATAGCATTGTATTCTATACCTTTTATCAGGCAGATTTCAGCAACCAATAAATCAAAGCCAAGAGCCATGCCTGTGTTTACAACAATAGGTTCGTTGAGTCTTTCCAAAAATTCAACAAAATCGTTTGTTATTTCATCTTCAGAATGTTCTAGCTTTCTGTGACCTGTAACCGAAATAGCTTTTTTCATGATGGAACCATGAGTTTGAGAATTTTTACTACCAAATATAACAGTAGTAAAATTCCAATCGCAACAGTCCCAAACATTAATTCAACAATTACTTCACTTATTGTTTTTGGGGGCTCTTCTTCTTCGTGTTGCATATTTCACCTTATTTGGTTTATGAACGGGCGTATGTGTTCTGAATACTCAGTTTTTCTTGTAAGTTTTCTGTGCGTTAGGTTTAAGCACCCATAGAATCCAGAAATAATCGCGGCAACAGTATCAGTATCTCCACCAAGTAGAATAGCTTCTCTTATGGCTTCATGAATTGAAAGATTCCTATTCAGTTTACAGTCTTCAAAAAGCTTAACGGCTGTGATTGCTGTCTTTAATCCTAAATGTTCTTTTCCTGCAACTCTTAAAAGAGTTGGAACAATATCTGGGAAATATGAACATTCCTTCTGTACGAGCGTATAAAGGCCATTGACAAGAAGGTGTTTGGATTTATACATTAGGATATGTGAAGCCACTGCTACTATCTCTGCGGCGTCTACAGCGGTATCCTTATGGGTTATTTCTGCTTGAAATCTAGCAAACTTCTTAACAAGGTCTAGCGACGGCAACATTCCTATTGGAACAGCGCGCATACAACCGCCATTAGAAGTAGACTTGCCAAAAGCGGCAATCTTCTTAAGAAAATCAATCCAATCTCTTGAAGATGACATAACTTCATATAAGCCTTTTGAATATCCCTTTCTTGGACTCTGTTGAAATTCAAGAAGAAAGAAATGAGAAACAACTCTGTCATCAAACCATTCAGATTCAGGTTTTGTAGTCATTAATTTAATTAAAGCAGAACTCATTTGAGAGTCATCAGTATACATAGCTGGAGAAATTTCATCTCCAAAAACAGGATGTTTAACAAACTTAGGAAGTTCATTTTCCTTCCAAATATTTTCTTTTACAAATTCTTCGGTTGTGTATTCAAACCCCATCCCTAAAGCATCTCCTAGTTTAATATGATTGAGAACAAAATTGAAAGGAAGTTTCTTATATGGAAGAGAACTCTTTGGTGGTATTGATGATGACATTTTTATTCTTTCTTTTAGTCGATTTCACAAACGTTTATTTGTTTAATGTTCGCCGCAACTAAAATCTCGTACACGTCTTTTCTGTCTAAGCCACCAATACCACACCCAATCCAAGGTAAAGAAATCTCTTCATAACCAAGAAGATCAATAACTTCTAAACCTGTTTTAATCCATTCGAGCTTTGCATGTGCCCCTGGGTAATCCTGAGAAGCGATGTTTAAAATCGTTCGGTCATTCTCGACAAACACAAGAACATCCCCAGTCTCATAACTCTTTTCTTCACAAACTTTTTTATATTCAAGAAAGTTCTTTGGGTAAAGTTTTCTAAATACAGCCGCAATGCCTGCGGACATTGACCCGTAGATATTACATCCGTGTCCAATTACTTTATTGGACGGATCAAATAGGTCTTGTTTTTTTATTGTTACTATTGACATTTACTATCCTAGTTTCTCTTCAAGCACTTCTTTCGGAAGGATCGGTGCTGCCAACAATTCCCAACCATAAATCAATCTTGTAATAAGGATATACAAGTGTTCTCTTGCGGTTTTAATTGGAACGAAAACCGCACACACAATTTCTTTGCCAACCATATGTTCACCAAGAGCAGGTTTACCTTCAATAACAAGAGCTACATGTTGTTCATGGTTGTCAATATCAACTTGTAGTTTAAGAGTTGCAGCACTTGGTGGAATATGTTGTTTAAACTTTGTTGATAACAACAGGTCAAGATCATAACTCTCAATATTCGCTCCTCTCGGTTCGACTTTTACGAGATGAAAGTTTTTGTCTTCGAACATTGCAGTATATCCTTTCCAGGAGTGTTGTTGAGGAACTTTAGAAGCCCATCTTCTAGTTCTTCTTGTGTCTTAAACTTTAAGACCATCTCCCCATTCGGCCTGTAAAGGATAAACTTGTAACCTGAAGTGTTAATGTTTAACTCATAAAAATAACAACACTCTTCCATGTTAAACAACACGGAAATGTGTTCGCTCACGTCATCTGTGGTTTTCGTGACAAACTCAAGGTCGTGCATTTCCAGCGGTTTCATGGTGAGTCCACCGTAGCCACGCCCCGCGCCCGCCGCAACCCCCATCGAATCCAAGTTTATTCTAGGATTGAAACATGCTTTTTGTGAAGCAACCTTGTATGTTCTGCATCCCATTTAGCATCGTGATGACCACTAAAGTCAAGATCAGGGAAGAAATGTTTCAGTTGGCCAGCAAGTCCTATGTTAACATCTTCAGGTATAATTCCTAGTGTTCGTAGCAATAAACCTTGAACTCTTGTATCATGAATATCTCTGGAAAAATACCAATCAAATTCCTCTGATGAAAGGAGAAAGTTTTTCACTCTTGGAATATCAAAATCAATAATATTTTGTCCAACAATTCTCAGTTTTTGTTTTACGGATGGTACATGTTTTGATAAAAAGCTTTTAAGTTGCTCCGCGCCTTTTTCGTAAGTTATTGCAGTTTTTGTATGTTGTCCAAGATCAATTCTATTAATGCCAAGTGCATTGTTTTGAATCAAATAAATGTCATCAGCAGGTTTAAGTTTTAGGTCTATTGTTTCAACGATTTCCAGATTTTCATCTAGAATCATTCCGTATAAAGTTAACAGAGAGGTATTCTCGGCGAGTCCGCCAGTTTCAGTGTCAAAACAGAAGTATTTCATTTGCCGCATCATATAGCGCCGAAGAGTCTAAGGCAAGTGGCAATCGCTCCGACGAAAAAGATGGTTTCAAACACATGTGTAAGTTTGTGTGTCAAAAGTTGCTCGTTTACTTCTTTCGTTTTTGGCTGTGATTGAAGTTCAGTAATCTTTTTATTGACACTAAAAAAACTGCTAACTATTCCCACCATGCTAATGAATATAAAAAGAAATATGAGGGTGTTGACTGTTATTTTAGAGATTGCTACCATCATTGTTTTCTTCTTTCTTATTCTGTTGATCTGATTTTTGTTTCGGTAAAAACGTTAAGCAGAAATTTATTAAAACAACCAGGATTAATGCTAAACCTAGTATGATCGGCGTTATTGCGAATTCCACAGTCTCAACCGTAATAGCGCCGCGCTGAGTGTCAAGGGCTGAGATTCAAATGTTTACGCATGGGGCGTTTAGGCTGCAACGCTGCTTTATATGATCGCGCCCGCGCGTGTGCAGAGAGAGCCCTTGCCCCGCGGCGAAAACCTTAAAGGCTTGGCGAGGCAATCGGCAAACGCGCCGCGTCGTGCCGTTGACACTGTAATTCGCTGGCGCTACACTGTGTAACCTGCCCAAGCGTATCTAATAACCCCAATCCAAAGGACCAATCTCCAAATCATGGAAATCCGAAAACTTCTGATCGAGGGTTTGAAGCAAGTAGTAGTGTTTTACGTTTTTCATGTTATTGGTGTGTTGGTTGGTCTTGGAATGATTATTTCGCTTGGTTGGTTGTTTGTTCAGTACCTCCTTGTTCTATCCCACTAAAGAAAGGAATCGAAGATGGATATAAAATCATTCGAAGACTTTATCGACAGAGAGGCTGCTGTAAATAAATTTAAACAATGGTTGAAATATTTTGCTACTGGCATTTGGGTTCTGATTATTTTTGGGCTTATGGGTTTTGCAGTCTTGTTTTGGTTTGGGTATCAAAACCTAGAGAAATTAAAACAGGAGCGGCAACAAACTATAATTCAGGTTCGTAACAGTGGGGTTGGACAAGAAATACACAAAGGAAAAAACATCTAATGCAAGATACAGAAAAAAAAGACAAAAATGATATTCTAGATCTTTCTTCGAAAAAAATAGAATTTAAGCTTGATAGTATTTCAAACAAAAAGCTGAATAAACAAATAAAACAAGGAATAGAGTCTGGGGATATTCTCCGTGCCGACTTGGGTTTTGGTGGATTCATTTTGTATATCACGAAGGACTTTGAAGGCAACTTCAATATTTTTAATGCTGCAAAGAACTACACCGACGCCGCGCCAACATTCATAATTGATTATCTGCTTGGAACAGACGAAATTGCATACATTCCAGTTGTTGTGCCAATCAACGCCTTGATTGCAAGAGTTGGAACGCGAAAGAAAGCATTGGAGTATATTCAGACTAAAATTAACGAAACGAAGGTTGGGAACTGAAATGAAGACAGTAATGTGTTTAACAATTAGAGAAGCAAAAGAGGTTCTGAAGTTATTTAAAACGAAAACGAATTTTTCAATTAAGTTTCAAGGCGAAAAAAAGACACAAATGTTTGTTAAAATAGCATCCTTTGTTAAAAGGGGTAGATTTGGAGGAACTGATATTTTATTGAAATCTTCAAGCGGCAAACACTACAGAGTATTTGATAGACAATCTAAAGTTTCAAACATTGGCCCTCTATCTCCAAGCTCAGGAATAAATTCTATCTTTAACATTCAATGTATCGAAGATAAGACAGAAAAGCACATATCCCTATCTCCTTCAACTCCAAAACAACCATATAAATTAGAAGTCTTGCAAAAAGATAAAAATGTTACTATTTTGACTATTACCGAAGAATCAGAGAATTGGGATAACATTATCCAAAAACTCATATCAAAAGAAATAGAACTAAAATGAAATACATCCATATAACTGATACCCACTTAGACCACTTGTTTCCACAAACCAATGGTCTGACGAAGGAACAGTTGATGAAACAGCACGTTGCTCTTGTCGAAAGTTTCATATCAAGACTTACAAGCGAAAACGAAGTGCAAAATTATTTCCTTACAGGAGATATAAGCTCAGGAGAACTTATTGGATCACATTTAAGAATGTTGGCAGAAGGTTTCCTTAAAAAAGGAAAACGTCTGTTTTTCATTTTGGGCAACCATGACTATTATGGTTCATCTTTTGCTTCTGTAGAGCAAGAAGTTAAAAATCTTGCAGCAGATAAAAAGTACAAAAAGACTTTGTTTTATGTCAATTCGAAATCTTGGTTTGATAAAACTGAACGAATTCTCGTTGCTGGGTCAAATGGTTGGTATGATGGAGAATACTCTCCATTCACATATAATTCTGTTGAAATGAATGACTACTATTTGATCAAGGAGCTTAAAGAAATTCGTTTAAAATCCAGAGATGAGTTATTCCTTAAAAACAAAGAATTAAGTAAAAACTATGTCGCAAGTCTTGTTCAAGATATCGAGTTCGGGATTCTCGGTTATAATCCGAAAAACATAGCGGTGTTAACACATGTCCCAGTTTTTATGGAGCTGTCAACATACAAGGGAAAAATATCAGATGATGTTTGGATGCCTTGTTTTAGTTCTAAGTTCATGGGAGATGCTCTTTTAAACTTGGCTAACAAATACCAAGAAATTAATTTTTATGTGTTTTGTGGGCATAGTCACGGAGAGGCTAATTACAACCCATTGCCAAATCTTAGTTGCCGCACTGGCAAAGCAAGGTATGGCATCCCAGAAGAGTCAATTTACAAAGGAGAAATTTGTTGACATGTTTTGTTGTGATTAACATTGCGATTTTTGTGTTTGTGACACTAAAACACTTCAGCTTAAACTAGGATTGTCGCCCCTTGACAGAGTTCGGCGCGCTGCTTAGGGTTGTCCACTAATCCAAGCGAGTCAAGCCGCCACGGGCTCAAAACCACGAAATAAGGATAAAAGAAATGCCGACAGAAAAAGAATACCTGGAAATGGCGGGAGAAAAAACGACTGACATTGCTTCACATTCAGAAAGTGAAATGCAAGAGTTGATATGCTTCTATGTAAAAGAAGTTTATGGAAACTATGGAACTTCCATAAAAGTTCTTAAAGATGATTCGGTTGATGGTCTGTGGATAGCTTTTTTGCAAGAAAAGAAAACGACCCTTTACGCGGCACCAACACTACAAGAAATTTATGATATGGCTTTTGAAGAGTATGAAGGATATATTCTGTATGATTATAGATTGAATTCAAACCAATTTGACTCCCTTGATATAAATTAATTTGAGAATTAAGCAACCCACCCCATAATACGGAATAGATTCATGAAAACCATCAAAGTAAAAAACTACGCAGAAATTCCAAAAGGTTTTACAGGAATTGTTGAATTTCTGGATGGAGACAAGTGGTGGTATAAAAACGGCAACCTTCATCGAGAAGATGGACCAGCAATAGAATGGTCAAACGGAACCAAATATTGGTACCTTGAAGGTCAAGAATATTCCAAAAAAGAATTTAATGAAAAGACCAAAAAACCAGCAGCAAAAAAAACTGCCGTTAAAAAACTAACAGCAAAGAAAGCTGCTGCTGCGACAAAACTGTTGAAATTGGGATGGGATAAACTTGTCCCAAAAAACTTTACAGGAATAATTGTTCGACCAGATAAAACCAGATATTGGTATAAAGACGGCAAAATTCACCGAGAAGATGGGCCAGCAGTTGAATACGAAGATGGAGCAGAATTTTGGTGGTTTGAAGGAAAACGGCATCGAGAAGGTGGGCCAGCAGTTGAAAAATCAAATAGATACAAGGAATGGTATATGAATGGTCTTCTTCACCGAGAAGATGGACCAGCATGTGAATATCCAGGTGGAACCAAACATTGGTATCTTGAAGGTCAAGAATATTCCGAAAAAGAATTTAATGAAAAGATCAAAAAACCAGCAGCAAAGAAAGCTGCCGTTAAAAAAACAGTAGTGAAGAAAACAGCAACTGTTCAAGTATTGAAATTAAAGATGGATGAATTAGTTCCAAAAAACTACACTGGAATTATGGAACGGGCAAATGAAACGAAACATTGGTATAAAGAGGGATTGTGGCATCGAGAAGATGGTCCCGCTGTTGAATTTTCAGATGGGGAAAAGTGGTGGTATAAAGAAGGAAAACGTCATCGTGTAGATGGACCAGCAGTTGAATGCTTTGATGGAACAAAACAATGGTTTCTTCATGGTAATCTTCACAGAGAAGATGGTCCCGCTGTTGAATTTTCAAATGGGGACAAAGTATGGTATAAAGAAGGAAAATGTCATCGACTTGATGGGCCAGCGTGTGAATGGGCAGATGGAAGGAAAGAATGGTATCTTGAAGGAAAGAAGTATTCCGAAAAAGATTTTAATGAAAATTTAAAAACCGTAAAAGTAAAAACAGCCGCGGAAATACCAGATGGATTTACAGGAATAGCATATTTCACAGATGGAAGCAAGGGCTGGCTTAAAGATGGAAAATACCATCGGGATGATGGTCCTGCGCTTGAATTTGGAAATGGAAGAAAATGCTGGTATAAAGATGGCGAATGTCATCGAGAAGATGGGCCTGCTGTTGAATACGAAGATGGCAGAAAAGAATGGTGGCTTAAAGGACGCTACTGTTCCCAAGAGGAACATTCTTCTCTAACGAAACCAGCGGATAAAACGCCACAAACAACAAATAAGCAAAAAGTATTGCAGGTAGTGGCTTCAGATTCAAAAGAAGTCGCATTAAGGATTGCTGTACAGAAAATAAACCTGTTGTCAAAGTCAATTTTGTTGAAACTGTTTCAAAAAACGAAATATTCAAAGATGGAAGATATTTTAAATTCAGAAATTGGCAAAGCAATGTTGAAAACAATTACTTCGGCACTGCTCGAAATGTTAAAATCGAAGTTTGACAACAAGTATAAGTTGGTTCTTGATGAAATTTCTAAAGAATTTAGAATTCAAGCAGAAACAGATTTGTCTGTTGAGCTTTTAACTAAAATCGAAGAATATTTACAAAGTTCTCCAACTATGAGTTTTATTCAAACAAGGATCTCTGTTGAAAATTTTAACAGCGAGCAAATTGAAGTTGATAACAATCAAGAAGTTGAAACAACCTTATTAGTTTCAAGCAACAACAGCATGTTAAACTGAGGGGTTGACAGCGCCGTCAAGGTGGCTATCATTCGGCCCATGATGGAAAAACTAAAGTTAGCGTTTCAAAAAGTTCTTATGTTTCTAAAAGAACGAACATTATTGGTAGTGTGTATTGTTGCCGCTTTGGCGGTTTTAATAGCAATGGCGGTTGCCGCAAACAATGCTAGAAATAATGAATTAACAATCTCTCCAACACCAATGGTTAGATTGGTCTCAATAGAAACATCATCCTCTGATGCGTCCGTTGATGCTCAAGATACTTCTGTTCAAGAATAATAATCAAAAGGAAAAGTAAAGAAAATGTCAACTGTGATAAAAGAATCAGAAATTCTGTTAAAAGAAACATATAAGTTGCCAAATGATCTGTTTAAAACAGATGTTGGGTCTCCTGGTGCAAACCAGCAACAAGAAACAAAAAACATTAAACTTCTGCTTAATAGTTACGGTTGGACAATTTCACCAGAATTGATATTTCATCTTGAGTCTCTATCGAAAGACTCCTTCTGCAAACACAGAAGTTTAATTGTTGATTTTACTAAAAAGATTACTGGTGTTGATTTTTTATTTACTCCATTGTTTAAAAACTTTCCAAATATTTCATATGCTGATTATTATAAGTTTTGGTTTGATTCTTTTCATTATCCAAAAGTAAGATACAACGAAGGTTTTAATCTTTTGGAAGAAAGAAAAAAGTTTGAAGAAAACAAAGAAACTATTATGGAATCTTATGTTTCGAACTTTAAATGTGTTTCTTTGGGCGGTTCTATTCAAGAAGAGAAGGAATCGTTCCTAAAATCTAGATTGGGATCTAAGATTCCATTGTCT
>JACCDZ010045621.1_pt1 | contig 15992 bp, 30 predicted proteins | sample 7449551 | NCBI WGS metagenome assembly JACCDZ01 (sample SAMN15323452, study PRJNA562643) | freshwater metagenome | isolation source: river surface water | place: USA:Blue River Watershed | collected 2017-08-18 | reverse complement strand
TTATCGCAACTATGTTGACGATGATGCCAACCGTGGTTGTTCTGTCGGACTCCACGCAGGTACTCTTGAGTATGCTCAGGGCTTTGGTGGAACCAACGGCACTCTGGTAATCGTTGAGATTGACCCTTCAGACGTTGTGAGCGTTCCTCACGACTGCGAGTGCCAGAAACTCCGCACTGCTCGTTACAAGGTGGTTGACATCTGTACCCAGCGTCTTGACCTGCCGGTGTACGATTCCCGATTCGATTCTGGTGAGGATGATGACGATTGGGATGATGACGATTACTGCGACGATTGCGAATGCAATGAGTGCGAGTGTGACTGGGAGGACGATTCTGATGATGATGAATCATTCCTAGAAACCTCGGTAGCAGTGAAAGACTTGGTAGGTTACCTATTCAAGAAAAACTACGATGACTTGGCTCTTGTAGTCGCTCGCCAGTTTGCTGATGTCGAAGATGTGACTTGGTCTCAAATCCATGACATTGAGCGAGATGTTGATTTCCTCCGAGACATTGCCGAGGGCATTGGTTAGGGGTTAGGGGAAAGAGGGGGAGAAATCCCCCTCTTTGGAGCATCAAAATGAATAATAATGTTTCATGGAGAGAACTTATTGAGCGCGAAATGCATAATAAGAATGATTCATTTGATAATATTGAATTCAGCATCTCGCGTGAAGAAAACTGGCTTGATTTAGAGTTCTCTACAGGTTATGGCGCTCCATTTACATTATGGACTAAAACTAGAGTTTATTTTCCAGTGCAACATGATAACTCTGAATGGTGTGGCTCTGCTCCGAGAAATCCATGCGAAGAAATAATGAAACATTTTGGTGATTGACCCGGGCCAGGCCCGGGGTTTGACAAAGCCTTATTTCTATACTAAAAAAATAGGGGGCATCTATACTAGTATCAAACATTGAAAAAGGAAACTTATGCCAACTAGTACTCTTGACCTCTTGATTCGTAAATCACTCTCCACCGTCGTTGCCACTGGGCAACCATTCACTCTAGCCACTGTACTCAGTGCTATTCAAGTTGTCCCACCGGGATTTGTAATCGACACTTGCAAGGCAAGCGATTCCCTTCTCAAGGCATTCTTTACAAGCCCTAGCGGTTATAGCACTGCTAAAATCAATGATGAGATTGTCTTTGTCCCAAATGGTATGAGTACTTGGGACGCAGAGAACATTCTCTTTCCTAAGCCAACCCCTGTTGCGAAGCGTCGTATTTTCTACAACTTCTGCAAGCCTACAACCCAAGGTCGTATCCGCGTCCCAGTCCGTGTGATGAAGATGGTTGCTCAACCAAAGTCATCTGTTTGGATGGTAAAGAAGGGCGAGACTGCTCGCATCTACTCTTATCGCCCACGTACTGCTCATCCTAACGAGGCTGAAAAGTACTCCACCGACTGCTACGGTAACCTCCTGTTCCTTGCTCCAAATCCAGATAAGGATTATGCCTTCTCTGTATCTCGTGGAGTAATCACCGCTTCTCCGGTGTAACAGGAGTATTGGGGAGGGTTGGTGGTTCCCCTCCCCTTTTATACTAAAATTCGAAATTCATACTATAATAATATAATTTAAAAATCGAGGTTTATTATGTCTGATACTGTAAAGCGTTTTACTTTTCATGAAACTCCAGGTCATGGATATCTTGAAGTTCCTATTGATTTCCTCAGAGAACTCAGTATTTCGCAATTGATTTCTGGTTACTCTTACATGGGAGAGGATTCCAATGGCGATACTGTTGTTTATTGTGAAGAAGATTGCGACATGGGTATTGTTTGCACCCGAATGGAACTTGATGGCATCAAGTTTGAGATTGAGGACGTGTATGAAGAAGAAGAGGATGGACGCTGGACAGACCAGTTTGAGTCCTACGATGGAGATTTCAGTGACTTTGGCGAACTAACCCAAAGGACAGAGGGTCTCGAAGAATTTCTTGGTCTTGGCGAAGATGAAGAAGAGTGGGATGAGGAAGAAGAAGAGGAAGAAGAGGAAGACTAAGGGGGTTCGCCCCCTTTTTTTATTTTCAGTCCCGGGGTTTCACAAAGCCTTATTTCTATACTAAAAACTGATTGTCTAACTATAATGGTATGACTACGATTTACTCTACTCCTCTTCTTCAAGCACTTACTTCCACAGGCAAGACAAAGTTTTGGCAAGGTCATGTTTCTACTGATGGTACAAACTATTACACCTATACAACCTATTGCCAGAATCTTGGCAAGGTTGCGCCTAAGATTGAGTCTGCCAGTGATTTGTATGCTCTAGAGGGGCAGAGTATTTCAAAGATTACCCAATCTGCCTATGTGACTATTCTAGGAAAGAACATTAGCCGTAGCAATGAAACAACCCCAAGCCAACAGGCTGTTTTAGAAATCAACTCTACATTCAAGACTCAAAAAGACAAGGGTTATTTTGAGATTGGTGAAGAGAGTGTAAAAGATAATGTTTTACCAATGCTTGCTTATCCACTGGGTGACAAGATACATACTATTGATTTTCCTCTTACTGTTCAGCCAAAGTTTGATGGTGTGAGATGTTTGACAAATGGTACACGAATGTGGTCTCGCAGAGGTAAAGACTTTGACAGTAAGATTATTGGTCATTTGCTCGGTGTCGAATGTGGCGATTACATTGTTGATGGCGAGTTGATTCTTCCTGAAGGCTACCCTCTTCAGGACACTGTCTCTGCTTGCAAGAAATACCGTGAACTATCATCTAAGTTACTTTATCGTATCTACGATGTGATTTGCGAAGACTCTTGCTACACAGACCGCTATGAGATTTGCCGTAAGATTGTAGAAGCAACCAACAATCCACAGGTTGTTCTTGCTCCTGCTCATACTGTAGAATCCCACGAAGAAATCTATCCCTTGCATGAAGCATTTGTAAAAGAGGGCTGGGAAGGCACTATGATTCGCCTTCACAATCAAGGTTACAAGGTTGGTCAACGTACTAACCAACTATTGAAACTCAAAGATTTCCTAGAAGAAGAGTTCAAAGTGGTAAATGTCATTGATGGCAAAGGTAAGTTTGTTGGAGCCTCTATCTTTATTTGTGAGACTCCAGAAGGCAAGACCTTTGAAACCTCGCCTATCGGCACTATGGAGTACCGTAAGGAACTATTTGCAAAGAGAGACCAACTCATTGGTACTTATTGGACTGTAAGATTTCAAGCATACACTAAAGATAAGATTCCACAGTTTGGACGGGCAATAAACCAAAGAGAGGCAGACATCCAAGGGTGAATACTGAAATAAAGAAATTAAAATTCCGTGTTTATGAAATAGAAAACAGTGATGATTTAGGAGATGCCATAAATGAATTGCTGAGTTACGGAGCGGAAATCGTAAACGTACTTTCTATTGACTTAGATAACTCAGAAAGTGCAATGTTTGAAGTTATGGTTCCAGAAACTAAGATACAAGGCTTTATTGTTGATGTAAGAATGCAAATGTGTGTCTGAATTATTTTCAGGATTTTGAACCCCAATATAGAGGTATATTATTATTAATTAATACTTTATTAATATACTGAATATTGGGACATGAATTTTATCCAACAAAGTCTTATTTCTATACTAAAATTGATTTTTATGTACTATAATAAAGTAAGAGGGCGGTTGGCGCAGTGGTAGCGCAGTAGATTTACACTCTATTGGTCGGGGGTTCGAATCCCTCATCGCCCATTTGGAAGAGTGAGCAGAATGGTATTGCAACCGCCTTGAAAGCGGTCTCGCCCTTGACGGGGTGTGCGGGTTCGAATCCTGTCTCTTCCTTTTTATTTGGAGAAAAACTATGACACTAAGCGAAGCAATAAACGAATTAAAAAATAATAAAGTTGTACGAAGAACTAATTCGAATAAGTCTTATTGCTTTGATGCTAATACTAAAAAGTTTGGCATTATGATTAAATACAATATGCATGAAGGTGTCAAGTACGATATTAAATATTCAGAACAAGACACGATTAGTTTCTATGCTGATGATTTTTTAGCAGATGATTGGATAGTAGAATAAATGACAAAATCACAGGCAGAAGAAATTAAAAATAGAATAGAAGATTTAAACAAAAGATATGCTCCTATTAAATTAAATTTCAAAATGTATCCAAGTCATCATCCTCTTGATGATGACAATTGGTTTGTTACTATAGTTTACAATTATACGCCAGATGAATGGTTTACTCTTTTTGGTATGAATCACAGTTATGCTCAAGTGATGGAAAAATTGAATGGTGTGGAATGGGGTTTTGAAGCAGTACAAGCATACCAAGAAGAATATGGCAATTTAAAGTTTTTGGCTCAGTAGCTCAATTGGTTAGAGCACTGCCCTGTCACGGCAGAGGTCGCGGGTTCAAGTCCCGTCTGGGCCGTTTTATTAATTAATAATCATGCGCGAGACTAACCGTTGGTTGCATTTAATGCAGCAATCTTCATAGATGGGATCCTACGGCTCGGGGATTATTGATAAGGCAAAAGAGTAAGATCTTTTGCCTTATGTTTTCAGCCCCCGGGTTTGACAAAGCCTTATTTCTATACTAAAAATCGAAACAGATTCTTTATACTTGAGGTAATCAAATGACAGTAAGATACATTTTGAAGTGTTACAATGATTCATGCGAAAACTTTGGCGGTTTTGTAAACGAACCAGAGTTTGATTTTGAAAATGAACTTGATGAGCAATCATTCAGCGAATCCTTTGGTCATGGTGGCGAGGTAGATGAAGACTATTGCCCTTACTGTGGTCAGTTGGCTACTATGGAAGATTCTATAGAGATTACAGGTGAGGTTTTCGAAAGTGGTACATGAGCCTGATGTATTTACTTTTGATTTACAAGAGTTAAATAATTCTGTAGCATTTATTGTTAGTTTGAGTAACATATCTGGGAAACACGTAAAAGTCAAAACAACAGGTGCTCTTGCTGTGTTCAAGAGTTTGGAGTCTTTCGAAGATTACAAAAAGATTTCTGATGTCTGTTGTGATTCAGCACCTTATGAAGCATCGTTCACTGTTATCAATAGTATAGCACAAAAAGAATCCAATGGCGTGTTCCAGATAATGACTTGATTTTATACTAAAAATCAGAAAGCCCCCTTTATTAGTATGATAAACATCAACACAAACCCAATCGCTGAAAAGCCATCTGTAAAATCGAGAATCTCGGCATTCTGCAAAACTTATCAAGATGCATTGTTGCCTTTGTTATTTCTGTCCATCTCTCTTGTAGGGATTATAGCAATTGCAAATGAATACAGCAACACACAAAAGTTTGCTCGTGGTTTGTACGTTGAACAAAATTTCGAAAGGTTCATGAATGGAAACATTACTCTCAGTGACATCGAGATTTTGAACAAACTCGGAGAATCGAAAAGTCTCATGAGCGACTGGCGTTATTACAATAAAAACAAGTAGAGTATTTCTATACTAAATTTCGTATTCAAATCTATTATTATGTAAGATAATAATAAGTAACCCCCGGTGGTGGAACGGTATACACGACGGACTTAAAATCCGTTGGCGCAAGCCTTACGAGTTCGAATCTCGTCTGGGGGATTAGGGAGAGGTTAGACAGTGAGAGAAATCTCTGTCTTGTCGTAGAAGAAATTTAAGGATGTGTGACAAATTGGCTCTGGATAACTAGTCTCCAACCAGACAGCACATAACCTCTCCCTTTAATTTGGGTTGGTAGCTCAGCGGTAGAGCAGTGCCCTTTTAAGGCATTGGTCGTGGGTTCGAATCCCACCCGACCCATCGGACAGACTGATTACTCAACAAAGTCTTATTTCATACTAAAAAGGGGGCTTCAGTTCTTTATTAGAGTAGGGGCGATTAGCTCAACGGTCAAATCAGGATAGTCACTAAGGCACAAACAAAATGTTCAAAGTTATTATTTCATTTTTCTCTGTTATTCTAGTATTATTCTTAATAAGGATTAATAATTTAAACAATCCTATTATTATAAAACCAGAATGGCATAATTTTGAAACATATTTTCCAACCCCTAGTGTAATTATTTTAGAAAAAGAAAGTAGTGAATATCGTATTCACTACTTCTGTGCAAATCATAAATTGGTAAAGGACAATCCATATGTAAATTTTGAATATGAACAACCTTGTGAAGAATGCCTTAAAACTAAACTTTATTCTTCGTTTGAATCTGCTGAATATGTTGGAGGTAAATGGGAATTTTTTAGATATCAAGACAGTAATAAAAAACAAGTAGTTGGTACTTTCATTCCTGATTACTGGAAAAATCCATTAACAAAAATAAAAAATTATGATATGTTACAAGCAACTAGCAATCATGGATTAACAGTTGATGACATTGACATTAAACTAATCGATAAGACCTCGACCCATACAATTGGCACATACAGAACCCATGTTTCATTTCAAAAGACCAAAGATAAAATAAATTATCTTGATAAATGGTATTATAAAGTACCAAAATTTGATATATCAAAATTAAAATCAGTTGGAAGTGATTTCTTTGGAATAAATTATAAAATCGAAGATTACAAATAAATCAGCATAGATAAACCCCAATCCTTTGGTTGTTGGTTCGAATTACGCCGACAACTTGCCAGCATTATTACTCAACAAAGTCTTATTTCATACTAAAAAGGGGGCTTCAGTTCTTTATTAGAGTAGTAAGCAAGGAGTAGATAATGACAATAGATGTGCCACTACGCATTGAGCGTAACGCTGTAGCCCGTGAAAAATTTGGTGTGACTTGGGATAAGTTGGCTGAAGAGTATCGCTCATGTCTGATGTTGTTTAAAGAGCCTGCTCGAACAGCGCAGTTACGAAAAGAGAATTTTGAAAGAGACCCAAGACTCAAGGTGGTCAAGTATGACAAAGCACATAATGTTATCAATTACATTCCTCTTACGGTATCGGGGTATGTACATTTCGAACTACTTGAACTATATTACAACCGCGATGGTACTCGTAAGCGTTTGAAATTAGGCATCAATGCAATTATTGGTATAGTTTTACTTACGATTTTATTCTCGATTCCATCATTTACCGTTTTCGTTTCAGATGTTATTTGGTATCGAATGATTCCTGTACCTTGGACAATGCTAGTAGGATTCATTACTTATAACTTATTGAAACCATACATACCGGCTTCATATTGTTGGCCAGAACGCATAATTAAGAATGAATTCGACCGTTATGACCTAGAAATTCAAAAGTATGATAGTCAAATCCAAAAAGAGATTGAGGCGCACGACCGATGGAAGCAAAATTTAAACACACTAACAATTGAACGTGAAGCGTTAGAGGCGAAGTTTTCTGAGATTGATTCAATTTGTGGAGGCAACTCGTCTATTGAATTAAATGTGTAATGTCAAAATTTGATTTTGATGGTATGATAGATAAGTTGCAGAAACGATAATCTATCTTATCATCCAGGATTATTACTCAACAAAGTCTTATTTCATACTAAAAAGGGGGCTTCAATTCTTTATTAGAGTAGGGGCGATTAGCTCAACGGTCAGAGCAGGGGACTCATAATCCCTTGGTTGGGGGTTCGAATCCCTCATCGCCCACTTTATACTAAAACTTCGAGGATTATCTTTATTAGCATGAACAAAACAATCAACTTTCTTGAAACCATTCCTGAAGACCGCCTTTTGATTATTCTCGAAGGATTTCGTGTTGCTCTCAGTGACTCTGATACTTATGATGACATTGCAGAACAAATGGATTTGAGTGATAATGAACTTTATGAACTGCGTGAAATAGTTTGTAACTTTATGAATGTAGCGTAGGTATTATTTGAATAAGCACAAATAATGAAGTTAAGGACAACTTCATTATAAGGAGAAAGCAATGCCTAGAAAATCAGCAGTTATCGAAAATGTAGAAAGCCCCCTTAAAGTATTAACAAAGGAAGATATTAAAGAGCAATTCTCCATTGTTGAATACACAAACTTAGCCAAGCAGTGTAACCTTTTTGAATTAAAAGATGCAAAACAGCATTATTCGATTTGGTTAAAAGACAATCGTGGCGACATACATCTGCTTATCAAAGATAAATCCTCCAAAACTTGCACTTATCTTGGTTGCCTTGATGGTGTAAAGTTTGATGTTGTCCTTGACAATAGTTTTTTTGACACAGTAAAGAATTATTTTAAAGAGGGCAAAAATGAGAACAACAATTCTAGTAACAAGTTTAGCATTGCTAACAATTCCAGTGTTTCTATTGGCGAGAAAGTTACAACGTAGTAAACAAGAAATCTACGACCCTTACAGAGGGATAATACAGTTTTGAGAATTTGAGTACCATTACAAATAAGTATGGTACTCAAATTTTTTAAATTATCCCTGTGGATCTGTACAGCCCCTCTGTTAATGGTTTTTGTCATTACATGGATCCTGGTGTTTGGAGGATTAGCTGCTTTACTATTTTGCATTGCCATTGGTTTGTTGATCGCCAGCCTTGCATCAATTGTAGGCTTTCTAATCTACATGCCTCTTGCACAAATGGTCATGGAGACTTTGGGCGACAGTGGGCTTTTAGACATACTATCCCCAGAATGGGCTTTTTGCTGGTGGCAAGAGAAATACAACGAAATTCTATACTATAATCCTGAAGGCTTCCTATACTAGTATGGAAACACAAACTAACAATCTTAAGAAGTTTTATTTTCACGCAGAGGGCGTGTATGTTTATGCGTATGATGAAGATTATGCCAAAGAGGTTTTTGCACAAGAGTTTGGCGATAGCAACTCAGATTGTGAAGACGAGGGCGAGTTGAGTTATCAGACTATTGATGACTTTGATAGCAAGTATACACTTGTTGCTAAAAATGATTCTAACGAAGAAGATTGTATGAGTTATTTCTATGACAAGTGGGACGATTGGGACTTGGTAATCGCAAGAGAGCAAAGTCACCCCGGCACAGTTTGGTCGGATTTTGATTCTGGCGAAAAGGTATGTGGTATCTATCAAATAAATGTCATTGGATACTTTATTACTACAACTCCCGGTGAAAAGGATGAAACCTACGGTCACTACAACGGTCACCTTTGCTAGCAATAAGACTTTGCTAGCCTCCCGGCCTGACCGGTTTTTATACTAAAAATACAGCAACCTTCTATACTAGTATGGTAAGTAAGAACATCATCGAAAAGATTCAAAAGTTGCTGACTCTGGGTGGAAACAACCCAAACGAGAATGAGGCAACCAACGCCACTCGCATGGCAATGGATTTATTGGCTAAATACAATCTTTCAATGTCAGAGATTCAAAACACTGATACAGAGATTGTTTCTCATGAGGATTACAAGCCGGGGGGCAAGTCTTTTCCAACATGGAAGACTGTTCTATTGAATGCTATTTGCAAGGCTCACTTTTGCCAAATCATTCTTCGCCCCGGTACTGGAAAATACATCATTGTTGGTAAAGAAACCAATAGAGAAACCTCTAAGATGATGTTCACTTATCTTTGTAATGTCATCAACTTTGAAACCAAGCAGTTTCTGAAAAATAAAGATTACGACCGCTCATACGGTAAAACACAAGGCAATGCTTTCAGAGTCGGTATGGCAAAACGCTTGGCGGTTAGGCTTCAAGAAAAGCAACAAGAAATCATTCGTGAATCAAAAGAGAATGCACTGGTGCGTGTAGACCCTTATACTCTTTCACTGAAAGAGAATGACAACTACGCATTCAGCAACTTTAGGGTTGGCGGTTCTAAGCGAATGAACATCAACCCCTATGGTTCCGCTTATGGAGCAGGGTATGATGCAGGTGGCAAAATCGGCTTGAATGGCTCAAGGGCTATAACAGCATAATAAGGCTTTGCCACCCTCTGGGGCAGGCAAAAAACTATACTAAAAATTATCTACCCACCTTTATTAATGTAAGTTGGGAACTGCAAAGTTCTATACTAAAAACAAGAAAACACACTTTATGAGTGTAAGGAGAAAAAACAAATGACTGCTGTATTCACTGATTTCGATTCATCGATGGCTTCCCGCATTGTTGTTGATTCGGAGGCAAAGCACGTAGATGTTACGTTCCGTTCCACGGACACAACCTATCGTTTCAACTTGAACGATGCTGACATCACAGACATTGTTTCTGTAATCGCCTCCCGCTCGAAGGGTCGCCTCTTGCACCAGTTGCTCGACATCAGCAATGGAGTTCGCCTCCCAGATGTTCAGGCAAACAATGTTGCAGTTCCTAACGTCACTAAGAAGACTGCTAGTGCATCTAACACAAAGAACAAGATGACCACTGCTAAGCAGACAAATTCTAAGACCTCAAACAAGAAGGTCGCAACTCGATAGATAAAAGGGGGTTCGCCCCCTTTTATTGTTTTCCAGCCCCCGCCTCTGGCAAAGTCTTATTTTTTATACTAAAAACACAAACGTAGTCTATAATGGTATAATGTCAAATGCAATCACAATCCCAACAATCTTTGATGATGTCAAAAAGACTCTAGATAACTTTTCTGCCTCGAATACTTATTCAGATGGTCGGCGTAATAGTTCTATCGATGAAGATGTTGCTATAGACCTTCTCAAAAAGGATTTCAACATAATCATTCCTCCGCCTCGTTCTTGGTTTGATGTTGCAATCGTAGATGGTTCAGAAACCTATTATTGTAACATCAAATCTTCAACATTCAAAGCGGCTGATAACTTTAGTGCAAAGTTGGCAATGCTGTATTGTTTTACTGATATTGACATTGCTGAGTTCAACCAGTACAATCCTTGGAGCAAGTTTGAAAGTTGTTTGGTAAAATACAAAGATGTAGATGTTAATCGAAACTATTATATGATAGTAATAAACAAGAATGATGGCTCCTGTATCATTCAGAGTTTAAAAACATTGCAGAAACTTCAAGCGAATGGAAATAACTTACCATTTCAAATAAATTGGAACGATAATAAGACGTGTGTTTTGAGAACTCATAAAGACGCTAGAGATTTCATAATCGGAACTTATAAGTCAAGTGTAAAGAAGAAAGTAGAGCAACATAAAAATGTCGATAACATATAGCATCTATAACCAGGATTGTATTGAGAAGATGAAGGAAATGCCTGAGTCTTCTGTTGATTTGATTCTTTGTGACCCTCCATATGGAACTACTAGTATCGACTGGGATAAGATTATAGATTTTGATGAAATGTGGAAATGTTATGAGCGAATTCTCAAACCAAAAGGTATAGTGGTTCTATTTGGCTCACAGCCATTCACTTCATTATTGATTTGCTCTAAGATGAAATGGTTTAGATATGAACTTATTTGGAATAAGAACAAGTGTGGCTCACCGGGTCTTGCAAAAATTAGACCTATGAAAACACATGAGAACATTCTTGTTTTTAGTAAAAACACTGGCACTCTTTATAATCCCCAAATGGAGCAAGGGGAGCCTTATAAGAGGGAATCTAAGAACCCCGATGGTTATGTGGGAAAGGCTAATAATCATAAATATGGTCTAAAGCCTCGCAAGGGTTTCGAAAACACTGGTGTTAGATACCCTAAAAGTGTCCTTAACATTTCAAGAGATTTTTCTGCTCAACAGCAACTGCATCCTACTCAAAAACCTGTTCCTCTTTTAGAGTGGATTATCAAAACTTATACTAATGATGGCGATGTTGTTCTTGATAATTGTATGGGGAGCGGTTCAACTGGCGTGGCTTGTGTCAATACTAATAGAAACTTCTTTGGTATTGAACTCGATGAGAAGTATTTTGAAATATCAAAAAACAGAATCGAAGAAGCAATTAAAAACATACCTGTTTCTCTTGAAGAGGAATAGGTATGGGGACAGCCCCGGGGTTTGACAAAGTCTTATTTTTATACTAAAAACCTACAGTTATTCTATACTAGTATGAACACCCCAACACTTGAAACCATCTTCGACAACATGAGCCTTGATTCAATCAATCGTTACACCGATTATTGGGAGTCAATCAAGCCAGAAACCACTGACGAGATTTTCCGTCGCTGGCTATTCGCCTATACTTCCATCCACACCACATGGGAAGGCAACATCCGTGGCTACTCTGCTATCAAGGATTTCGGCAAGTGGATTTTTGACAAGGAGGCTCTTCGCAACCTTCTTATCGGTTCACGTTGTGGTATGCACAATGTACGCACTGATTACATCTGGGATTTCGCAAAGGATTTCTTTGAGAACACCTCGGACTTCATCAAGTCAGACGATGAGTCTTGGACTGCTATGCGTGACCGATTGACCAACCGCTTGCGTGGTATCGGTGTAACCAAGGTTTCTTTCACAATGGAAATGTGTTTTCCGAATGAAGCCAAGGTTGTCTGCCTCGACACGCACATGATGCAACTTTATGGCATGGATGAGGTTCGCAACACAGGCAAACACAAGAAGATTTATGAGACCAATGAGCAGGACTGGATTGACCGCTCTGCTGGCGTAGAATCAGCCCCATACATTACCCGGTGTTTATTCTGGGATAAGAAGCAAGGGCATGAGGATTCTCGCTACTGGTCTCATGTGCTGGAATCGTAAGTTATGCCGGAGGGAGAGGGGTGCTTCCACGGCAACCCCGCAGAATTAAGACTTTGCGGGGCTCTCCCCCAGCCACGATTCTATACTAAAAATTTTATCTATTTCTATACTAGTATGACACCAATACTTACACCTGTAGCATTTCCAAACCAAAGCAAGCCATACATCTTCAAAGGTGTTTATCTCGACCATCGTAATGAAAAAAGCGAGCAGGTTGTTTTTGTCAAAGTGTTCAAGTTTAGTGAAGATTACATATCTTTCACTACCTTAGACTTCCCAGGGTTTTTGTATCACGATACTAAAAACGTAGATGGACGAATATCTGATTTAAAGCAAAGATTTTTTGAAGGCACTTGGTTTGAAATAGAGTAACATCTATACTAAAATTTATTTACTGGTCTATAATAAAGTGATTACAAAGTTGACACCTTCCATGGCTCTCCAAGTTGAATCAATTGGGGGCTCAAATGATTTCGAAATCTTCACTAGCCATTATAAGGCTTTCACTAGGATTTTGAATCTTTTTATAATGAATAAATCGAACGCTCCTATGGCAAACATGTTAGAGATGTATACACAGGTTAGTGAGTATTTTGAATCATGCATGGTGGAAAACTCTTGGGACACAATTCTTACTTCTGATTACATAGATGGGATGGTGTGGTTTTTTAATGAATGTTGCCCCGAAGGATTTATTTTTGATGGAGAAAGGTACGTTGAGCATGGATGACATCGAGAATGAAATTTTGCAATACGAATTTGATTTTGACATCGAAGATAAAAGTAAAGAAAATGAAATCGATTTTTCTCTTGTAAAAGAATGCTGGGACATTTATGATGAGATGTCTCTAGAGCGCATGGACTACGAATCATACTAAAAATTTAGGGGGCATCTATAATACTATGGAATTCAAAACATCTTCTTTCGGCGTTGCTCGTGTCAAAACTTCCCAATACTCTGATGGCAATCTTGCTGTCCTTCTTGAGGACGAGTTCGGCTCTCCTATCTCTAAGTTGTCGGTTAATATGCCAGACAGTGCATACCTGTTGAGCGAGAATCAGTTCTTCGCAAAAACCTATTCTGAGAACGAAGAAATCGCTCAGGATGCACTGGCATCTGGTTTGTTCCGACAAACTAAAACTATTGTAAAAAATGGTTGGGTCACTTGTCCTGTTTGGGAGATTGTGACCCCATAATAATCTGTATAAATAAAAAGTATGCAACCGTAGCTCAGCGGATAGAGCAAATGCCTTCTAAGCATTTGGCCGCAGGTTCGATTCCTGCCGGTTGCGTAAATGTTCCTCAATAGCTCAGCGGTAGAGCATTCGGCTGTTAACCGAACGGTCACTGGTTCGAATCCAGTTTGAGGAGTTATGGCCTGTTAGTCGAGCGGTTAAGATGCCTCCCTTTCACGGAGGAGACCAGGGGTTCGAGACCCCTACAGGCTATCTCTGGTGGTGTAACGGTAGCACAGAGGTTTTTGGTGCCTTTAGTTGGAGTTCGAATCTCTACTGGAGAATTGGCCTAGTTAGTTCATCGGCTAGAACGGCAGTTTTGTAAACTGCATGTGGCGGGTTCGATTCCTGCACTAGGCTTGGGCGGTTAGCTCAGCTGGGAGAGCGACGGTTTTGCAATCCGTAGGTCAGCGGTTCGATCCCGCTACTGTCCATTATAGTTTGCGGGAGTAACTCAGTGGTAGAGTGTCACCTTGCCAAGGTGAAAGTCGCGAGTTCGAATCTCGTCTCCCGCTCCCCCCCCCAGCCCCGGGTTTCCACAAAGCCTTATTCTATACTAAAATCCCACACTAGCCCTATACTAGTATGAACGATAAGCCCATTGACCCCTTTACTGGTTTTGCTCTTGATTGTTATCCTTACACTTGCCAGAAGTATGGTACAGAAAAAACAGCCCTCCTTATTGAAATCTGTTACCGTGCTGAACTCTCTCCCTTAGAATCATTCGGCATTGTTGAAGAGTATCTACCTCTGACCAATGAAGAGCAAGAGAAGCAAAGTGAAATGATTGAGAAAACAATGAAGACAATGTTTATGCTTCAGCCAGAACTCAAAGAACAGTTTGAAGAGTTCAAGAAAAAACTTAATCTGGAAACCCAGCAGGACTAATCTATACTAAAATCACAAGGAAGGTCTATAGTAGTATGAATACAACACTCAGAGCCTCTGGCAAAGCAAACGATTGGATTTTTGACAAGGTCGAAATCATCAACCCAGGTAGCAACTTTGGGAATACGTTCCTTATCCACGCTGGCGTTGGAAATGTATCTACGCCGTTTATCATCGAGGCTTATCACGAGCAAGACGCTATCGAGGCGTTTGCCGATTCCAGATTCGGTCATTTGATTCTTCTCGATGAAGAAATGGCTGAAGAGGCTCTTCTTGATGGCACAATCGATGATTACCTCTACACTGAATCAGGCTATGTTGACCTGTCTTATTTCTCAATCGATAAAACTGAGAGATGTATTTATTCTGTGAGTTCTGAAGAGTTTTGGAAACTGGAGATTTAAAATGGAAACTGCAACTAAAGACACTATCACAATTTCGTACGCTCGTTTTCGTGGTTTGGTAGACAATTTTCTCAATAAAACTTGCGGATTGGGAGTTGATGAATTACCAGACTTTGACCTTTGGAATTATTATAACGAAAATGAGTTTATGACCAAAGAACAATGGCTTGAACTTGCCAGCGATGCAGGTAGGGATTTGCTCGCAGAAGAGGGTTTTGATTTCGATGAATAAACCAGCAAACAAGGCTTTGCTGGCCACCACCCCTGACCCGGTTCTATACTAAATAAAAAGGAGGGCTTCTATAGTAGGATGGAAACAAACTTCAAAATCGAATACCCATCTGCTGGAGCCACATACTGCAACTATGTCTACGGTGTGTATGAGTATGGTGTTTATTCAGAGTCGTCAGTCCTTGCAGGTCAAACTTGCAGGATTTGGGTTGATGAGTTTGATACTCTCGAGGAAGCAAAAGCCGCTTATCCTCAAGCGTCATTCAATGACTGTGGAAGCAGTTATCAACCCCTAAGCCTTTCCAGTATTGCTCCTGATTGGTTTGATGAATCAGATGCGGGTGAATATTGGGATGATGATTATTAATTATAAGGCTTTGCCGGGAGCCGGTCCAGCCCCGGCCCCCTTTTTATACTAAAAATCCCATAGCCTCCTTTACTAGTATGGATACTGAATACGACTGCTACGAATACGAAACGCTCGCTGATGAAATCGCCCTTGAGATGGCGAGCGAGGCTCTTGTGGAGCAATTCCAGTTGGATGATTCCAACTTCGCCGATGACGAAGAGTACTACGACGAAGACCCCTACGACGAGTGGGAAGAGGTCGAGCGTCGTGAGACGGTAGGTATTGAAGCCTACGCTCACTGGAATGAGGACGCTCGCCTCATGTGGTGGATGGAGGAAGGCAGGTTCGGTTAAGGCTTTGCCA
>JACCDZ012005615.1_pt1 | contig 15996 bp, 17 predicted proteins | sample 7449551 | NCBI WGS metagenome assembly JACCDZ01 (sample SAMN15323452, study PRJNA562643) | freshwater metagenome | isolation source: river surface water | place: USA:Blue River Watershed | collected 2017-08-18 | reverse complement strand
TACCCGTGCAGGACGCGCAGTTCTCTCTGCTCGCCGCGCTAAGGGCCGCGCAAAGCTCTCTGCGTAAGGTTAAGAGCAGCTAAGGCATATTCGTGCTTGCTCAAAGCGCACGTTTAACTGCAAGCTCTGATTTCGCTCGCGCTACAAAGAGCGGGGTTCGAGTTACCACTGAACATTTTGTTGGATATCTCTACATCTCACCTGTCACAAATAATGACTCGGCCAAATGTGGACTCATCATTAATAAATCTGTCGGCGGATCTGTTGCTCGCCATCGCCTAGCTCGAAAAATTCGCCACGCGGTTGCGCCAATTATTTCTACCCTTCCAACCGGCTCACTTTTAGTTATCCGCGCACTGAAACAAGATGGCGATAAAAACATCACCTCTGAAATTTCTGAACTTATCTCAAAACTTTCCGCAAAGAGTGCAAAGGTGGCGAGTCGATGATGCGTCTACTTCTTGCAATTCCTGTGCGCATCTACCAAGCATTCTCATCTGTATCTTCACCGCGTTGTAAGTATTACCCATCATGTTCTAACTATGCGATCACAGCAGTTCGACGCTACGGCGTTAAAGGTGTGGGCATGGCGGCATGGCGGTTGATGCGCTGCAACCCATGGTCACATGGAGGCGTTGATTACGTTGATGAATACCTCGATTCTGCAGATGCTCGTAAGAGCGATAAAAAAGAAGTGGTGGGCGCTCTCTAATGGGTTTTATTCTCGATCCTCTCTATAACTTCGTATCCGGAGTTATTGTCCTTATCCATAAAGGTCTAACACCGATATTTGGAACAGATTCTGGTGTGACATGGACTCTCTCAATCATGGGACTTGTAGTTCTTATTCGAATCATTTTGATTCCACTCTTTGTTAAGCAGATTAAGTCTCAGCGCGCACTGACTGCGTTGCAGCCGCAGATGAAAGAGATTCAGAAGAAGTACAAGGACGATCGCCAGAAGCAATCAGAAGAGATGATGAAGCTCTACAAGGAGCATAAGACCAATCCACTTGCATCATGTTTTCCAATTCTTGCGCAAGCACCTATCTTCTTCGCGCTCTTTACAGTTCTTAATGGAATCGCAGCAAAGACCGGTGAAGGTGTATCAGCGCCAATCGCACGCGGGTTCCTTAAAGGCGAGTACTTAGATTCAGCAGCACAAGCAACATTCTTCGGTGCAAAGATTTCACAGACCTTCTTAGGTTCACCTGATACAACAGTAAAGATCGTCACTGTTCTTCTAATTATCTTTATGTCAGCGACAACGTTTACAACACAGCGCCAGTTGATGGTTAAGGGCATGCCAAAGATGGATGCAAGCAACAATATGATGTTGCAGCAACAAAAAATTATGTTGTATGCATTCCCAGTAATTTTCGCTATCTCAGGTGTTAACTTCCCAGTCGGAGTTTTGATTTACTGGTCGACGACAAACTTGTGGACATGGGGACAGCAGTACTACGTCATTAAGCGAAACCCAACGCCAGGATCTCCGGCGTATGAAGAGCTGCAGCGAAAGCGCGCAGCAAAGAACAAACTCGACGCTAAAGCGGGGGCAACCAATGAGATTGACCAGACCGAAGAGCAACAACCTGAGGTTCAAGGCCAACGAAAGCAACCGAAGAAGAAAAAGAAGAAGAAATAACGGACAATTACTAACAAAAACTTTTTAATCACCATAAAGGGGACATTAGATGTCAGAAGCTACTGAGACTGTAGAAGCAACCGAGCCAAAAGAGGCAAAGGCGCCAAAGAGTGTGGCAAAGCTTGAGGAAGAGGGCGATATCGCAGCCGATTACCTCGAAGGTCTGCTCGATATTGCAGACCTCGATGGAGATATCGATATCGATGTCGAAAATGGGCGCGCATCTCTTGCAATCGTCGGCGGCAAGCTCCGCCACCTTGTTGGGCCAGATGGCGAAGTTTTGGATGCTATCCAGGAGTTGACCCGCCTAGCGGTTCAGACCTCGACCGGAGATCGCAGCCGTTTGATGCTCGATATCGATAGCTTCCGCGCAGGCCGCCGCAAGGAACTCACCGCTCTGGCTGAGAAGATGGCGGAAGAGGCGAAGACCACCGGCAACTCAATCAAGCTTGAGCCTATGAACGCCTTTGAGCGCAAGATTATCCACGACACAATCCAGACCTTGGGGCTGACCTCAGAATCAGATGGCGAAGATCCAAACCGCTTCGTTGTCATCTACCCGGCATAGCCTGTTTCACGTGGAACATTCAGTAGAGGGGCTAGTCGGCCGCTACTTCCCAGAACGACAAGCGCAAATCCGAGCATTTGCCGACTTCTTGGCGAGCGCGGGCATTGAGCGTGGCCTCATCGGACCCCGAGAAGGGGAGCGGATCTGGGATCGCCATATCTTTAACTGCCTGCCGGTGACCAAGCTGTTGCCGCAAGGGGCTTCTCTCTTTGATATTGGTTCAGGGGCGGGACTACCCGGCATAGTGGTAGCCCTAGCCAGACCTGATTTGAAGGTCACCTTAATCGAACCCCTTGAGCGTAGAGTCGGATTTCTCAAGGAGGCTGTCGAGGGCCTTGATATCGAAGTCATCCGCGGACGAGCCCAGGATGTTAAAAAGAGCGCAGATTTTGTCACCGCCAGAGCTGTTGCCCCGCTTGATAAGCTCAAAAAAATGGGCTGGCATATGGTCAAAACCGGGGGCGCCCTCCTTGCGATGAAGGGGGAGTCGGCAGCTGCCGAGATGGAGGGCGTGAAGAACGCCGTCCTGCATGAGATTGATTTAGAGGGGATTGGGCTCGGTCGCATAGTCGAGCTGCGCAAAGGTGCTTAGATTCGTCTATGGCTGACGAAGTTTCACGTGAAACACCCGCGAAGGTAGTGGGCGTTCGCCGCCTCAAAGAGGCGATGGCTAAGCCAGCCTCTACCCGGATCTTTACCGTGGCCAATCAGAAGGGTGGGGTCGGAAAGACCACCACCACCGTCAATATCGCAGCCGCAATGGCGATGGGTGGCCTTCGAGTCCTCGTTATCGATTTAGATCCACAGGGCAATGCATCGACCGCCCTCGGCGTTGAACATCGTGATAACGCCGGTGTCTATGAAGTTCTCATGGGCAGCGCTGCGATGCCTGAAGTAATTAAGAAAGTTTCAGGCTTTCCTGTCCTTGATTGTGTTTCATCAAATACATCACTTGCGAATGCAGAAATTAATTTAGTTTCAATGGTTGCACGAGAGTTGCAATTGAAAGCCGCAATTGATGAAGTGAGTGCAAATTACGATTACATATTTATCGATTGCCCGCCATCACTTGGTCTATTAACAATTAATGCATTTGCTGCTTCGAAAGAGTTGTTGATCCCTATTCAAACTGAGTACTACGCACTCGAAGGTTTATCTCAACTACTTGAAACCTATTCGGTTGTGAAGAAGCGCTTAAACCCAAACCTAAATCTTTCTACGATTGTCTTAACTATGTTTGATTCACGCACACGTCTATCAAATGATGTTGCAGCAAATGTTCGCTCACACTTTCCGAATGAGCTAATTGACATTCCAATTCCGCGCGCAGTACGTGTATCTGAGGCGCCTTCATATAACCAGACCGTGATGACTTACGACCCGCTATCGCCAGGAGCAATTGCTTATATGCAGGTTGCACGCGAAATTGCAGAGCGCGGAAAGCAAAAAGATATCGTCTTTGATTCCAATGTTGTCAGCATTAATTACAAAGGCGGTATCGCATAATGGCAACTAAGCGCGGCGGGCTCGGCACCAACCTTGATTCACTCATTCCAACTTCACTCACAGTTGCTGGCACAGAAGTTGCGCAACAGAATGAAGTTCTGGTTTCACAGATTTCTCCAAACCCACGTCAACCTCGTACTGTCTTTAATGAAGAGGCGATGGCAGAGCTCGTTGCTTCAATTAAATCAATCGGAATTTTGCAACCACCAGTAGTACGTAAAGTTGCTGAAAACAAATATGAATTGATCATGGGCGAGCGCCGCTTCCGCGCTGCAAAGATTGCGGGTTTTACAAGCATTCCTGTCATTATTCGACAGACCCCAGATAACGAACTACTTCGCGAAGCGCTCATTGAAAATATCCACCGCAGTGAACTTAATCCTCTCGAGGAAGGGGCTGCATATGCTCAACTATTGAGCGATTTTGGCTGCACACATGATGAACTCGCTCTCAAATTGGGGCGTTCGCGACCGCTGATCTCAAACACAATCCGCTTACTTAACTTGCCAGATTCTGTGCAACGTAAAGTTGCAGCCGGAGTTATATCTGCAGGACATGCTCGTGCTCTCTTATCTTTAACTGATGCTGCAGAGATTGAAAAGTTAGCAACTCGGATCGTTGCTGAAAACCTCAGCGTTCGCGCGGTTGAGGAGATCATTACAACCCTCAAGCCTGCGACAAGTAAGTCCTCCAAAAAGGCGGTGACTAAGGGTGTATCGGGAGCAGGTCTTGCAGCTGCAGAATTATTGAGTGATTACCTCGATACCCGAGTTACTGTGCAGGCGGGAACAGGCAAAGGCAAGATTGTGATTGAGTTTTCAGGAAACGAAGATTTACAACGTATCGTTGATTTAATCGAAGGCTAAAGCGAATTAATTAAGCGCGGTTCCGCGACGCTTCATCTCTTGCTTGATTACTCCACCGAGGGCCTTAACGCCTTCACGAATTCGCTCTGGGGTTGGGTGGCAGTATGAAAGACGCATTGACCAAGAGCCAAGACCATCTGCATAGAATGCATTTCCTGGAACAAAGGCAACCTTGGCAACAATCGCCTTCGGCATCAACGCTTTGGTATCAATCTCTGGAGGCAAATTAACCCAAACATAGAAACCCCCACCAGGCTTTGTCCATGTTGCTTCCTGCGGGAAGTGCTCTTCAAGGGTTTCAAGCATTGCATCGCGGCGCACCTTATAGAGCTCGCAGAAACTTGCGATCTGATCGCGCCATGGTTGATCGGCCAAATAACTAGAGATTGTGAGCTGTGTGAAGTTTGAAGGACATAAAATTGAAGATTCGGAGGCAATTACTAACTTATCTTTAAGTGATTGCGGTACTAGCGCCCAGCCGACACGTAGACCAGATGCGATTGTCTTTGAAAACGAACCGAGATAGATAACGTTCTCAGAATCTTCTGCACGCATCGCATTCGGTGATGGCTTATCAAAACCAAGCAGCCCATAAGGGTTATCTTCAACAACGAAGATCTCTTCTTCGCGGCAGATATTAAGGATTTCAGTGCGGCGATCAGCTGGGAGACAGACGCCAGTTGGATTCTGGTAATTGGGAATCAAATATAGGAATTTAATTTTGCGACCAGCAGCGCGCACGCTCTTGATAGCAGCACGTAGTGAATCAGGAATTAGGCCATCATGATCCATCTCGACATGAACTACAGATGCTTCGTATTGGCGAAATGTTCCGAGAGCTCCGACATAAGAAGGCGCTTCAACTAATACAACATCACCTGGATCGATAAAGATACGAGAAATTAAATCAAGTGCTTGCTGTGAACCGGTTGTTACAACAACATCGTCAGGGTTAGCGCGAATTCCTTCGAGCGCCATCACATCGCAGATCTGTTCGCGAAGCTTTGGATGTCCTTGACCACTGCCGTATTGCAGAGCTTCTGATCCGTTGGTGAGAATTAGTTGGTTAACAACGCCAGCCATCATCTCCATGGGAAGAGCGGAGAGATTTGGCATTCCACCAGCGAGTGAAACTATCTCTGGGCGGGAAGCAACTGCGAAGAGCGCACGAATTTCAGATGGCAACATTCCGGCGGCTCGTGTGGCAAATCTCTTTTCGAGATTCTGCGGAGCACCGGTCTGATAGCGAATTGAAATGTCGGACATGAGGAGAAGTCTCCCATATGGGCGTCAGTGGTTGTGATGGATTTAGCGACGGATACCTGCATTACGCAGGTCTGAAATACGTAAAGTTCCAGTCTTTGCATCATCTTCAGCAGCTAAATAGAGGCGCTGGATTGCAATAACAAAACTTTCAGCAATGGTGTCGCGAAAGTCTGCTTGAGAAAGGCGGGCGGCATCGCTTTCATTGCTGGAATAACCAAGATCAACTCGGACTGCTGGCGCTTTTGTCAGACGGAGAGAATCCCAAGTTTTTGCGTGAGTTCGACAGTTGATGAAATCGGTACGGGCACAGATCTCGCGCTGAACCAACGAGGCAAACTTTTCGCCCACAATGGAGTGAATTCCATGTTGATCGCTGCCATAAAAGAAGGTGGCAACGCCGCGAGCTTGCGGGTTCTTGTGGTGATCTACATGCAATGAAATCAAAAGATCTGCGCTGCTCTTATTAGTGAATGAGATTCGCTCAGCTTCACTTGGATTGTTCTGAGTTCCGCGAGTAAGAAAGACGCTAGCGCCAAGTGCGAGCAAGCGACCTTCTAGGCGCTGTGCAATGTCATAGACAATCTCTGCTTCGTGCTTTTCTGAACCTGGATCAAGAACGATTACTTTATTGGCAAGAGCTGGACCGCGATTTTTCTGTGCCGCACTTTCACGAAGAGCGGCAGGTGCACCACCTGAAACTATCTTGGTAAGGCGCAATAACGCGATGATTGTGGCAGGACCACATTTACCATCAACCTTAACGCCTACAGATTTTTGAAACTCTTTTACGGCAGATTCAGTGATCTCACCAAAGATTCCATCAACGCGACCACAATTAAAACCCATCTCAGTAAGACGAGATTGCAGCGCTGCAACGTCATCTCCACGCATCATCGGAGATGGCTGTAAATGAAGCGAGCGATCGCCTAGCTTCCAGCGCGCTTCATCGAGTGCACGCAGAGTTGCTTCATTGAGTTCGCCGGTGACATGCAACCCGCGTTCTTGTTGGAAAGAGCGGATCTCATCAGGAGACATCTCTTTCATAGATTAGTAATCCCATTAACCCGCAAGGGTTGTTGAATTAAATGAATCCTTCGAGCTCTTTAAGAAGAGCAGGCTTTGGCTTTGCGCCAATAATTGTCTTTACAACTTCACCGTTAACGTAGACGTTAAGCATTGGAATAGATGTAACTCCGTACTTAATGGCGATTGCTGATTCTTCGTCAGTGTTGAGCTTGACGATCTTCAACTTATCGCCGTGTTCGGCGGCAATATCATCGAGAATTGGAGCGATTGCGCGGCAAGGTCCGCACCATTCAGCCCAGAAATCCACGAGCACTGGCGTGCTGCTCTTGAGGACTACCTGATCGAAATCTGCTGCTGTGACCTTAGTTGGTGCGCTCATTTTTACTCCTATTTATCTATTCTCGTTATCAACTTGGTTAGGTTACTAGTGGGATAAGAATTTTTCAGCGTCTAACGCCGCCTGGCAACCAGAACCTGCAGCTGTAATTGCTTGGCGATAGGTGTGATCCACCAAATCGCCACAAGCAAAGACGCCGGCAAGGTTAGTTCGCGTTGAGCGACCTTCGACCTTTACATAACCCTCGTTATCGAGAGTTACAGAAGATGTAACAAGTTCAGAGCGTGGAATATGCCCGATAGCGACAAAGAGACCTGTGAAATCGCGCTGCGTAACTTCACCAGTCTGTGTATTGCGAAGCTGGAGCGCTTCTACTTTATCTGCCCCCAACACATCGGTGACTTCAGTGTGCCAAAGCATCTCAATCTTAGGGTTGGTAAGTGCGCGATCTTGCATAATCTTTGAGGCGCGAAGTTCGCCGCGGCGGTGAATCAAGACAACCTTAGATGCAAACTTTGTTAAGAAGGTCGCTTCTTCAACTGCTGAATCTCCACCACCAACGACTGCAATTGTTTGATCGCGGAAGAAGAAACCATCACAGGTTGCACACCATGAGACACCGCGGCCAGATAGGCGCTTTTCGTTCTCTAAACCAATCTCGCGATAGGCAGAGCCCATTGCAAGGATGACAGCGCGCGCTTTAACGGTATTTCCTGAACCGTCTTTAACAATTTTGATATCGCCAGTTAAATCCATTTCGACAACATCGTCGGTTATAAGTTCGGCGCCAAATCGCTTTGATTGTTTACGCATGTTATCCATGAGATCTGGCCCCATGATTCCATCGATAAATCCTGGAAAGTTTTCAACTTCGGTTGTATTCATCAGTGCGCCACCTGCGGTGACTGAACCTTCATAAACAACTGGATTGAGCTGAGCACGGGCGGCGTAGATGGCTGCTGTGTAACCTGCAGGACCTGATCCAACAATGACGAGTTCGCGTACTTCAGTGCTCATGTGCGCAGAGTACCGCGTGTGCTCTTCTTACTTCTTACGAGCACGCTTCCATACTTGCGTGGCGAAGGCACGCAACCCTGCGATTTCACTCACTTTAAGTGCACGCGCGCAAAGCAGATATGCCAAACCACTGCCGAGAAGGAGAGCGAAGAGTCGGAGCGCGCGAATTGTCAGAGTTGTCTCTTCATATGCCCAGCCAAAGTATTGAGCGATAGCGAAGAATGGCAACATTCCAAGGAGCGAAGCTGCAAAGAGGCGACCATGCTGTCCTGCAAATTCAGAGACCTGTAAGCGCCCCACATGCTTTTTCAGCAATGAAATGGTGATGAATAAACCGACGATGTAGCTAATCGAGAAAGCTACGCCAAGACCGACGGTAACCCAATTGCTATCAAGAGTTGCTAAGAAGAGATAAGAAAGAGCAACCGAGATGGCGTTGATGATGATAATTGAAGTAACTTGAGTCTTTGTGTCTTCAAAGGCGTTAAAGCCACGGATAAGAATTAAGTTAATTGAGAATGCAACTAAACCTAAGCTGAGTGCGGACAATACAAAACCGATGTATCTCGAATCTTCAAGGCTAATTCCCATATATAGAACTTCAGTCATCAGTGGCCCAAAGAGCAAGAGCGCAACCGCGCTCGGCACCGTCACAACGCCCACCATACGAATAGCGCGAATTAACTGTTTGCGGACTTCTTCAAACTCTTTAGCGATTGCCAACTTTGAAAGATGCGGTAAGAGCGCTGTCACGATAGAGATAGTGACAATCGAATAAGGCAGCAACATGATGTAGTAGGCGCTTGTATACGGTGTAAAACCCACTCCTGTTTCAATTCCAGCTTGCGCACTTCGCACCGCCGCGCTGGTTGCAACGTTAACAGTGACCAAGTAACCCAACTGCGAAATTAGTACATAGAGCAAGGTCCAGCCAGCTAAACCAAATGATTTACCAAGACCTTTGATTCCAAAATTTAAACGAAGCTGAATTCCCGATCTCTTTACAACAGGGATCAAGATGAGCGCTTGAATCACTACGCCCAACGTTGTTCCCCAACCAAGAAGCTGCACCTGGAAATCAGTAATTGAATCGATGGTGATGGTGTGCTGGAAAGCCAAGATAGCGGCAAAGACGACGATGACAACTAAGTTATTGGCGATTGGCGCCCACATAAGAGGCGCGAAGGATCCACGCGCATTGGCAACCTGACCGAGCATTGTGAAAAGACCAAGGAAGAAAATTTGTGGAAGGCAGTAACGAGTAAAAGCGATGGCGATTTCACGCTCAGTTTCAAAGCCCGGCGTTGAAAATTCAGGGGCATAGATTCTGACGAGTGCTGGCGCAAAGATAACTCCGATTGCAACGAGCGCCAGAAGAATTCCTGAAATTGTTGTAACTAAACGGGATGCAAAACCGTGCCCACCATCTTCATCGTCGAACGAACGAACTAATTGCGGGACAAAGATTGCAGTGAGCGCTCCACCAACAAGCAAGTTGTAGAGAATATTGGGCATGGTATTCGCCACGTTGTAAGTATCGGCAAGAAGTGCGGTACCAAGAACTGCAACAGCAAGAAGCGCACGGATAAAACCTGTAATGCGAGAAAGAATGGTGCCAACGGCCATAATCCCCGAAGCGCGAAAGAGTTCGTTATTTTTCACTACGACTCCTTCGGATGCGGCGGACAGATTGAGTTATCGCACCTAAGAAGAGTAGAACGGCAGCCGCAGTTGTAAACCATGCAACACGCGAATCGATAATGGTTGCATTCAGTTCAAGCTTTGAGACTTGGCCAACAAGCAGACCCTTTGAGTTAATGAACTGTGCCAGAACTAACGTTGAACCAGGTGCAATCACGTCGACTGGGACAAGTATCTGCTGACGTGATTTTGGCGCCAAGGTAATGTTGTTGACATTCTCAATCTGGATACGCGAGTTCATAGGTATCAGTGAAACACTAACCACAGTCGCGGTATCTAAGTTATTGACCAGCGTTATCGGAAGCTTGGCGCTGCTCGATGTAATTTGGTATCGACCAGCAGTGACTTTTAACTTCTCAGAAAGTGCTGCCACAGCCTTATTGTTGCCATATGTAAAGTAGGCACGTTCTTTCTGTGTCAGCATGGGATTTAGCGGAATAGCTAAACGCGCACGGAGATCAACTATTTCTGCCGCCGTTGTTAAAGTATTGAGGCCAGTTAACAACCTACGATTTTCTGTGTAATCGTCGATAAATTCATTACTGAGCCTGGAAGCTCCGGTAGCCCAACCATTCTGGGCAAGCACTGGGCGTTCAAGATAACCTTCCAGCTTACTTTGTGCGTATTTCGTATAGAAAATCAGCTCACTGGGAGCAATCCGCTTTAACAACTTTTCATCGGGGTTGCCATAAGGAAGAGCTACGACTTTGTTATCGGCGCTTCCAATCTTCAATCGGTATAACCAGTTCTCGGCAGCAATAACTGCTTCTGGTGTGACTTCTTCAGGATCACTCTGTGCAAGTCTTTGAACTTCATCAATGAGCGCTGCATCAACAACATATGTTTTAGAAGAGTTTGGAGGAGTGAATATAAGTCTTCCTAGTTTTCCACCTGGAAGTAGTGATTGCACAAAATTATTTTTGCGCAAAGACCCATCTGAATTTAGGTGTGGCTTATCAGTAATTCGAACCACCGGAGTATTGGCCACGGATGCCGGAATAAAAATAAATGAAGAGAGAAAGGTAACGACCAGCAATTTACTTGCTAGTGCGATTCTCATAGCGCGCTCAACTCTTGAGTGGCGTTGGTGCGCGCAATTAACTTCTTTTCATCAGGATAGGCAAGCCGTTCTACAATTTCAGTCAATGGAAACCAGGCAACCTCATCGACTTCAGTTTCTTGCGCTGCCAGAGTTCCGCCATCTTCACGGAAGAGATAGTGATGGACAGTTTTGTGAATTCTCTTTCCGCCAGCCATAAACCAGAAATCAATAACGCCAAGAGATTTTTCGATCTTTGATTGAATTCCAGTCTCTTCAGCAACTTCACGCAGAGCTGCTTGTTCAGGAGTTTCACCCTCTTCAATATGTCCCTTGGGTAGCGACCAAAGGATGCGCTTTCCTGAAGCATCTTTAATATCGCGACGCCCAATTAAGAGGCCTAACTTTCCAGATGTATCTACGACCAATCCACCTGCGCTGACTTCATCAACGCGCTTTGCATAAGGCGGCTTATTCTTTGCGCTCTTCGGCGCAGCCTTTTTTGGTTCGCCAGGGGTGGTTGATTGAGGAGACTGCGGAGAGCGGTTCGATGGGCGCTTGCGCCTACGTTTCTTCTTCGTACCTTCGCTGCCCGCACTAGGTGCCGGGGTCATGGTGCTAAGCCTACGCGACTACGCTTATCTATTGTGAGCGCTGAGAAGGTTAATTTGGGAGCGGAATTGGCTATCCGCTCTCTAATCGAACGCGCTCCGCTAGCAAGTTCACTGGCGCAAGCATTTAAAGCCGAGGGCTTTCAGTTAGCCCTAGTTGGGGGCCCAGTGCGCGATGCGATTCTTGGAAGACTTGGCAACGATTTAGATTTCACGACAGATGCACACCCACATCAGACCAAGAAGATTCTCAAGAGCTGGGCTGATAACACGTGGGATACCGGAATTCTTTTTGGCACCGTTGCAGGAAAGCGCGGCGACACAACTGTTGAAGTAACCACGTATCGCACTGAAAAGTATGACGAAGGTTCCAGAAACCCAGATGTTGAGTTTGGTGAAACCATTGAAGGTGATTTGTCGCGCCGTGATTTCACAGTTAATTCAATGGCGCTTGAGCTCACTGGTAAAGAGCCTGAGTTTATAGATCCATACGGCGGCTTAGATGATTTAGTGAAGAAGGTGTTACGTACACCAGTAAGTGCTGCGCAATCATTTAGCGATGACCCACTTCGAATGATGCGCGCTGCCCGTTTTGCTAGCCAACTTAACTTTAATATTGATCCCGAAGTATTTACTGCGATGTCCACGATGACGAGCAGAATTTCAATTATCTCGGCAGAGCGTATTCGCGATGAGTTCGTCAAGATGTTGATGTCAGAAAATCCACGTATTGGAATTACTGCGCTTGTAGATTCAGGTTTGGCAGAGATGGTACTTCCAGAAATTCCTAAGTTGCGCCTAGAAATTGATGAACACCACCACCACAAAGATGTCTACGAACATTCAATTACAGTGCTGGAACAAGCCATTGCACAAGAAGAGCGACTTGGTGGACCAAATCTAGTTATTCGTCTAGCGGCACTTCTGCATGACATTGGTAAACCAAAGACACGTAATCTCATTGCAGGTGGAGGAGTTTCATTCCATCACCACGAAATCGTTGGTGCACGTTTAGCGAAGGCTCGAATGAAGGCGCTCCGCTTTGATAATGAGACCATTGATGCAGTCGAAACTTTGGTAGCGCTGCATTTGCGTTTCCACGGCTATGGCGACGGCGAATGGACTGATTCTGCAGTGCGTAGATACGTGCGAGATGCCGGCGATTTACTGACACATTTACACGTACTTACACGCGCTGATTGCACGACTCGTAACGCTAAGAAGGCTGAACGTTTGGCTCGAACATATGACAGCTTGGAAGAGCGCATCGCTAAATTGGCTGCGGAAGAAGAACTTTCCAAGATTCGCCCAGATCTAGATGGCGCACAAGTCATGAAGTTACTCGGGATCTCACCATCTGCTGATGTCGGTAAAGCGCTCGATTTTCTGATGGAGTTACGAATGGAACACGGCCCACTTGGTGAAGAGCGCGCGACCGAAGAGCTAATTCAGTGGTGGAAAGCTAGACGGCATCCCTAAGAAAGAACTTCTTTGGGCGCAGTAAGACTGTTGCAGCAGCTGCCCACGCCAGCGATACGACTAGCGGCAACAACCATGAATCACCAGAGAGCGGCAGTATCAGGGCTGCAAATAGTGAAGATAGAACAATGGCGCCGTTAACAACAACATCGTAAACAGCAAAGACGCGACCACGGAAGAAGTCATCAATCTTTGACTGTACTAACGCATCATTGGTCACCTTTAAACTTTGACCACAGAGCGCAGTAAAAAATGCAGTTGCAGCAAGCAACACAGGATTGCGATCGATAACTAATAAGAGCGCGCTGACACTAGTTGCCGTCATGGAAAGCCGCATCCAACGATGACGTCCAACTTTTGCAACACCGCGTGGAGCAATCAGTGCACCGATAACAAAACCAATTGCTGCGATGCTGAGAGTAAAACTCAAACCTGCGAGCCCTGCTTCACTATCGGCAGGATCGTTAAAGGTATTTCGCTCAAGTAAGAGAGCGGTCAACGTCAGCGCGGTTAAACCACCGCGATGGATTGCAACAGCGACAATGCCACGCGCTGCATCGGTGTGGTTACCCAAGAAGGCAAAGCCTTCACGCATCTCACGTAAGCCTTGTGTGAAGCTGGCCTTCACGATCTCGTGTGGGCGTGGACCAATCTCAGATTTTGCTAATAGAGAGGTAAGAAGCGCCGCAATTAAGTAACCCCCAGACGCAGCAACAATGAGCGCGGCATCAGAGTGATCTGCAGATGCTGTTGCATCAACAATTTTACGGAGACCCAGACCAAGTCCTCCTCCAAGTACAACCCAGACCGAACCACCTGTGACAGCAAGAGCATTAGCTGTAATCAGGTTTTGTGGAGTTGTCATCAAAGGAATACCAGCTGAAAGTCCAGCCAGGATAAGTCTATTAACGCCAAATGCAATTAAAACAAAAGCTGTGATAACAACTCCGGTGTAATCGTTATAGATAAGGAAAGCGATAACTAAGAGGTTTGCTGATCGCGAGAGGTTTGAAAAAAGAATTGCGCGCTGTCTAGAGAAGCGATCTAAGAGAGTTCCAACAAAGGGTCCAATGACTGAGTAAGGAAGGAGAACAACAGCAAAGGCAATAGCAGCATTGGTGGCGCTGGCTTGGCGTTCAGGTGAGAAGAGAACAAACGAAGCCAACGCACTTTGAAATAGCCCATCGGTAAATTGCCCAGACCAACGAACACGCAGCAATCGGAAGAGCTTCTTATCTCTCACCAATTGCCACAGTGTTAACTGTTGGGTTAACTGTTGGGTCATACGAGAAGCGTAGTTAATGAAAGAGGATTATTCTTCTCTTACTATGAAAACAAAGCGAGGATTCATCGATTATTCACTCGATAAGCGGGCAACCCTGCTCGCACTCTTTCGCGGAGTTGTTGATGCATGTGATGCAGATCCATACTTAATGCGCGCTGCTAAATATCATGGTGAGAAGGCAGATAGAAAGTGCCCAGTCTGCAAGAAGGATTCTTTAGTTGAACTTCGTTACACGTTTGGCGATCAACTTGGCCAATTTTCTGGGCGTATCAAAAACGATGGCGAGCTATTAGAGATGGAGAGAGAATTTGGCGAATTCTCGGTGTATGTCGTTGAAGTGTGCCGTGAGTGTTCATGGAACCATCTCTGCTCCACCTATCTACTAGGCGATGGCCGTGAGCGTAAAGCACCAAGGAGACAACGAACACTTGAGGATGAGGACTTTGCCTCGCCATCGATGCGGTAATTGCCTAGTAATCTGCGAACATGGTTAAACCACTTCTGATCCGCGCTGGTGTATTTATCGCCGGATTTAGCTTTGTTGCAGGAGCAACGCTCTTCGCTTTTGCCTGGTTTACAGTTTCTATTCCTGACCCAAATGCTTATGTAAATAGCCAATCAACAATTATTCAATATTCCAATGGCGCAGAAATCGGTCGCATCGGAACTCAGAACCGTCAGATTCTTCCGCTTGCCAAAATTCCACTTAAACTTCGTTATGCAGTGATGGCTGCTGAAGATCGCGATTTTTATTCCAACCGCGCATTTAGTGTTACAGGTATTGGGCGTGCGCTACTCAATAACATCCGAACTGGTGATCTCAATAGCGCTGGTGGTTCAACCATTACACAGCAATATGCGAAGACGGCCTTTTTAACGCCGAGCCGAACAATTCAGCGCAAGATTAAAGAGCTAGTCATCTCTCTTAAGTTAGAGAATGCGATGACAAAAGACCAGATTCTAGAAAATTATCTCAACACCATTTATTTTGGCCGTGGCGCATATGGCGTACAGACTGCCGCCCAACAGTATTTCAATCGAAATGCAAATCAATTAACGCTTTCTCAATCTGCAGTGGTCGCAAGTATTTTGCGCTCCCCTGGTCTCTACGATCCATTCTTCGGAGACAAAGCGCAGAAGGAACGAAATAAGGCTCGGTTAGAAGCCCGCTTCAAATATGTATTAGATGGAATGCTGGAAAAGAAATGGATTACTGAGGCCGAGGCAAAGGCGGCAAAGATGCCGCTGATAGCGCCGCGCACAACTTCAGGTCAACTCAGCGGGCCTAAGGGCTACATCATTGATTCGGTTCAGAAAGAGTTGAGCAAAGTCGGCTTTACGCAAGAGCAACTACTTGTTGGTGGATATGTCATCAAGACAACTCTTGATCAACGCGCGCAGACATCGGCAGTTGATGCGGTAAATCGTTTAACGCCAACGCCTGCGCCAGCAAACCTTCACACTGCCCTCGTTGCAATACGTCCAGGCACCGGTGAGGTAATTGCTATGTATGGAGGCCGTGACTATGTAGTGCGCCAATTAAATGATGCAACCCAGTCGATTGCGCTAGCCGGCTCTACCTTTAAAGCCTTCGCACTTATCGCAGGGCTCGAGGCAGGAATTCCTTTGACATCGATGTGGAATGGTG
>JACCDZ010079626.1_pt1 | contig 16000 bp, 14 predicted proteins | sample 7449551 | NCBI WGS metagenome assembly JACCDZ01 (sample SAMN15323452, study PRJNA562643) | freshwater metagenome | isolation source: river surface water | place: USA:Blue River Watershed | collected 2017-08-18 | reverse complement strand
TTCCAAATGGCAGCGGACAAACGGGTGCGTCTTCTGGAGACGCGGTATCCAAAGCGCTTTGTGATGACCTGGGCAATCAACTGGCTCAATCCCAAGCCAACGCCATCAACCAGCGCGCGGCAATCAAGAGCTTGTCCACATCCCTGTCCGAGTTCGGGCTGAACAGCATCCTTGGGAAGGCGACCAACGGAGCGCAAGTTCTTGGAAACGTGCGCAATGTGGCCACTGAAGCTGCGAAGCAGTACGTGCAACAAGAGACGAACAAGCAGATCAATCCCCAGGCGCAATCGCCTTCGATGAACACGTTGCGTTGAGGTAGTGGCAATGAAGAAATCCTGCACTCAAATGATCAAGAAGGCTCCGATCGCCGTTGCCGCGGCTCTCACCATCTCGATGGCTCCTGCGCCTGCATATGCGTACAGTGACGCGGCGGCGATCATCGGCTACATCGCCTCAACATTCACCCCCTTCCTGACCAACATGATGGGTAAGTGGGGCCAAGCCATTCAGTCTGAAATCCAAAAGACTGCGGACGAGCAAATCCGAAATGCTCAGGCCATCGCCAAGAACGAGCAGGATGAGCGCCTGCGTCTGCAAACGATCGAAATCAACGAAAAGCTGCAGCAGCCTGCGCTGACATGCGCCTCCATGGCTATGAGCGACAACCTGAGCAAAATCGATGCTCGCGTTCGTTACGCTGCGCGCCAAGCTTCACGTCAGCAAAACCAGGCTGTCATCTCCAATAAGAATGCCGGTACCGCAGTCCTTGGCTCCTACGAGAACGCGATGCGCAAGTATTGCACCGAGGCAGACGAAGCCATGGGGCGCTGCCGTGTGGCGGACATTCCAGAGCCAAAGTTCTCTGGTGCTGACATCAATGCGGACATGGTGTTCACCAATGCCGGAGACCCAGGGTCCAAAAGCTACATGCCGGGCCAAAAGACTGCGGTGAACGATTACATCAAGCGCATCACTGGATCCGTATTGCCGGAATCTCTGGCCGCGCGTGATCGGCGGTATGAGTCAACGAATGCAGGCAAGGCCTACACGGACATGGTGCGTCGCTACGCAGCCTTCATGTCCATGGCCAACTACTCGCTCAACTCGATTGCCGCATCTCATGAGCCTGAACCAGGGCTGGGGGAGCGGACGATGATGTCCGCTCGCGTCGGGAAGGACGCTTCCATGATGGCCGTCATCGACGCCTACGTTCAGGAGAAGTTCTCTCCGAACAGCATCAAGGACCAGGCCAAACAAGTACATGCCGAAGTCATCTTGCGTGATATGGCCCAGACCAACGCCTTCCGCTTGTATATCGAGTACCAGAACCTGAACCAGACACAGCGAGTTGAAGCGATGAACGCCATGCAGCTGGCGCTGATGACGGAATCTCAGCTCAAACCGCAATTGGCGGCGCAACGCGCTGCTGCCACCAGGCAGTAAGGGGTGCGAATGTCCACCAAAGCAAATCGGCTCCTCGCTGCCATCACCGTCACGATGGCCACGATGGGCCATGCTATCGCTGCACCTGCACAAATCAATCTTGTGTGCCCTCCCACGGCCAATGTGGCGGGCGATGCGCGAGCTGTCATCCTCAACGAGATGGGCGCGTCCGGAATCAAGCAGGTGCCAGGCGATTGGGCATGGATGAAGGGGATGCTCGATCAGGGTGGGCTGCCATCTGCGCCCATTGGAAAGCTTTCGCAGATGGCCAAGGCCTCCTTTGAGGCTGAAGCGGCGCTTCTCAAGCGCGGCAACCTCATCTCCGCTTTGATGATCCATGACGGATCGAAAACGATTGCTGACTACGCTTCATCGCGTAACAGCGCCTCGATTCATCGGTTCATGGTGATCTCAGTGCAGCCCACCAGCCATCCGAGCACAGATCCGAACGAGGTCGGCCACGACCATGGTGACGCTGGTATCAACCAGAAGATGGCACTGATCTCCAAGCGCCTGGCTGCTGTCAAAGCAGGCCTGGGGCCCTTCTACACCGATACGGCAGCGAAATACTTCATTCGCGCGCATGCCTATGACGATGAGATCGCTGTGCGTGGAGCCACAAAGTTGCTTTGCAGCGATGGCCTGACATCCACACAGTTGTCGGCCATTGTGAAGGGCGCCAACTACGTCAAGCACGGTGTGATGCCATCAGCACCCAAAGCGACTGCGACGCGAAAATGAATAACGCGGCCAAGCTTTCCTTGTGCGCCAGCGTTCTTTGCTTGGTGGCCTCCTCGTTCGTGTTCACCTCGCAGGCTCAGGCCAGCACTTGCATCACGCCACCAGCGAGCTGCCGCGTGACATCGAAGTTTGGCAATCGGCTTCACCCAGTCCAGAAGAAGTGGAAGCTTCACCGTGGTACGGACTACGGTTGTGGGATCGGCACGCCATTGATCTCAGTGGAGAACGGCGCTGTGGCCCGAGCCTCCTTCGACACGGGTGGCGGCAACTTCGTCGTCCTTCGCGGCACCAGTGGGCGCGAATTCAAGTACCTGCACCTGTCGCGCTTTTCGGATGCGGCCGCGCGTATGCAACCTCTCACGCGCGGCCTGGTGGTGGGCAATTCCGGCAACACCGGCAAATGGACAACCGGGCCACACCTGCACTTTGAAGCATGGAGTGGGGGCACCCCCATTGATCCCCAGTCACTGATGTGCACCGGCGATGAGCAGCCCCCAGCAGAGGACGTGGGTGACCCCCCCCACGACAACCCCGCCGAGGGGTCTGACGAGCCCGAGGTGTACCAACCAGAACTTGGCGATGGCAGCCTGTTTTCGATGATCGAGAACATCGTGGGCGCCAAAGCACTGAATCCCGACTACCCGGCACAGCTGGCAAAACTCGGGAAGGAGCGCCTCTATTCGGAGCTGGCATATCTGGATGCGGCTTCACTTCGGGTCAATGCTGAAAAGAGAGCCAGCCTGGAGCGAATCGAGGTCATGAAAGCCCTCAGGCAAATCCTGATGGTCGAGGCCAATCTGAAACACGAGCTGAGCAAGGCAAAAGCCAATGCGATGCGCAAGTGAAACGTTGAGCAAATAGGAGCCAGTCATGAGCAACGGACCAATCTTTACAGGTACGCAAGACGACGATGCTGCCCTCGAATTAGAAATGGCCGACATGCCTTCCTTCGAGGGCATTGTGGATGCACCGGCGCTTCCATCGCGCATGAAAGTCGTGCCCCTGAATTCGCGCGTCAAACATGATTCCGCCCCTTCCGATGCCACTGGTCCCAACCATGAGGCAGTCGAAATCGGAGCCACGACTGGCGAGGCCAGCCCACCCAGTGAGCCCGAGCCACTGTCGGCTGTTGTTGGTCGTGTGAGATCAGAATCTCTGGGGCCTGAAGCCTCTTATGCTGACGTGAGCCCTCTGAGCTTTGTCATTGATGGCGTCGAGGCAGCACTTGCGCGCCTGCCTGGGGCAGATGAGGAATCGAGACGGCTTGCTGTGGACCTCTTGCGCCAGGAGCTGGCTTCTGAAATTGCGATCCATCCAGACTGCATGGGAAGTGATGAGCAGGCGCAGATCGCCCGCCATCAGGTTCTCATGGGCTCCATCGAGCGTTTTGGCAAGACCTGGTCCACACTCGTCACAGAGACGGGTGGTCGCGAGCAGCAGCTGGCTGCGGACATGTTCAAGCTTGTGAGCACTGCGCTCAATGGGCATGCTGGGCGCATCCAACTGGCTCTCGATACTCAGAGATCCAGGGATGAAATGCTTAAACTCGCTCAAGCAAATGGCCAAGCGGCGGCGGCGCCGACATCGAACATCGTTTCGCAGGCCATTACGGCAATGTGGAATGCTGGTGCTCAGACCGTGAAGGGTGCCATTGACGGCATCAAGAACCTGGGTGATCAAAAACCCAAGAAGGTGACATCTGCAACGCTGGCGCCAGAACTTCGGCGCGAGCCGGCCATGGTGCCAAAGCCGACACCTTCAGCCGTGAGTGAGAGCATTGAGCCCCAGGCATCCACTTCTGATGTGGACATGGCGCAGTGGCGCGCTAAGCGCATGGAAGACAGCCTGCGTGAGGCCGAACGCCTGTCGGAGGAGTTGGCGCTGAACTTGGGTGACGCAGACTGGGAGGCTGGGCGCGGGCGTGAGCTCACCGAAGATTTTATGAAAGCCATTGAAACAGTCAACGCGATGGCTGATGACAATGCCATCGATCCAGCTAAGATGGAAGCAATGACGGATCGCTTGGAAGGTATTCGAACTGCAACCGAAGATGCGGCCGGAAAATCTGCGACCGACAAGATGAAGGAGCAGATCAAGGTGATGACAGATTCCCTGATGTCTCTCGTCGACAAAGTTAAGGCCAGTGTGCAAGCCTTCCTTGGCGTCCAGGCCCAGCCCGCAACGCCAGCGGCCCGAGCAGGTGCTTCGGAGCCCCCGGCATTGGAGTCGGGACAAACGCACCAGACTCCGATGACGCGCCGGGCGCCCAAGTTGACATGAAAGAAGTAGACCAATATGACAATGCGCCAAACCTTTTCTTCCTACGAACCTACGACCCGATCAGCGTTGGCTGCGTCTGATGACTTCATCGAAAAGATGGAGGGTTGGAACAGCGCGCGTCGTGCTGCGGAGAATAAGCTCCGCGACTCGTGTGCAAGCCTGGCAGGCGGCACCAAGCCTTCGAGCTTTATCAGCAAAGACGCCTTGAACATGAGCGTGTTTGGAGTGGTCTTTGACAAGGCCCCTGCAAAGGGTTTCTTGCCCGCACCCTCGACGGTGGCTGTTGCCGCCAAAAATGCCGGCATGAAGGGCATTGCCTACATTCCCGACGTCAAGACAGAGGAGGGGCGTTCGGTCTTCAAACTGATGACGCAACTGTCATCGGTGTGTGAGCAGCGCCCTCTGCTGAAGATCAAGGGCGTGCAGGGCCTGCGCCTGGAGGGGCGTCAGCTCATGCTTGCCGGTGCGGTCAAAACCAACGATGGGGTTCGTGTTTTTGCCAGCCCTCGCAGTGTGGCCAACGGGGCAGAGCTTGTGCCCACCAAGCAGTCGGTGATCTCCGCTGCGCCTGGTTCACAGCCGGCCAAGACGGTTGCGCCGGGGATCTTTCAACGACCGAGCCCATACAATCTCAACGATTGAAGACGTCCCCCAATGAAAAAGCCCGCTTGTCGCGGGCTTTTTTGCGCTCATGTGGAGAGGGCGAGCCGAGCGCAGAGGTCGGGGCGCGCGACCCCGCGCGACATCCCTCCCTCCCCAGCCCTATCGAAACAGAGGTTTGCGTGAGGCGCCCTGGGTAGGCCGCGCCGATTCATTCACTGAGCCTGGCTGTTGGTGCATTTGCTCCACTCGGGGAAAGAAGCGACGGATCGAAGGGACAGGCCTTTGGTCTGGCTGAACAGCCATCGGTGGCTCAATGCGACCGGCGGCCTCAGGCAGTGAAATCTCTTCCTGCGCTTGCACAGCCTTGCGGGTGTTCGCACTTGGGGCGCCAGTCTGCCTGCGTACCCTCTGCTCCAGGACATCAATGATTGCCTCCACCTCTTGTCGAGTTGACCCTAGCCCTTGTCCTTTGAGGGTGTCCCTGATGATGGCGGCCATGCAGACGAAGTCAGCTTCACGCGCAAGCTCTGCGCCAATGCGCGGAGCATTGGGGAAAAGATCAGCTGCCTCCTTCATCTCGGATTGGAAGGCAGCACGCTGTTCGGCCACGGCCAGGTCGTACTTTCTGGCAGCCTCGCTGATCAGGTACTTTGAGAGGGGCACAGGCGACTTCATCACGTCAGCAAATGCGTCCGCACCATGAGCCCTCACGAACTCATCTGGATCCATGCCGTCGGGTAGGAACGCAACGGAGATCGACTGGCCATCCTCCATGGCAAGGGCCGCCTTCTTGACGGTGCGCATGGTTCCCTTCTGACCGGCCTCATCGCCATCGAGGCAGAAGACCAAGCTGTTCGTCATCCCCCACAGGGTCTCGAAGGCCAACTCGTTCGCATCAGCACCCATGATGCTGACGGCGTTGTCGAAACCGTATTGGTGCAGCATGACCACGTCCATGTAGCCCTCGACCGCGAGAGCAAAGCCAGATTTGCTGATGCCGGACTTTGACTCGTGAAGGCCGTACAAGGTAGCGGACTTGTTGAAATAGCTGGTCTCAGGGGTGTTCAGGTACTTCGGTGGAGGTTTGCGCTCGGGGTCACCTGGCTTGGCCACAGGTGGGCTGCTTCGCTCCAGGGTGCGGCCGGCAAAGGCAATGACCTCGCCATTTTTCTTGCGAATGGGGAATGTCAGGCGCCCACCCAGGTAGCTGCGGCCAGACTTTTCACTGTAGAGCCCGGCCTTCTTGGCATCGGCAATGAAATTGGCGTCGACCTTCTCAAACTCGTTACCCCAGCAGTACCCGATGCCGAACTTTTCCACGATCTCAGGACTGATTCCACGCTTGTGCGCGTACTCCTGCGCATTGCGGCAGCCGGCAAAAGCTCTGCGGTAACGATCGAACGTCATGTTGAGCACTCGCTGGGGACCATCGACCACTCGTTCTTGCAGCAGACCCAACTCCTTTGCCAACTCCATCTTGGCATCGTTGTAGTCCAACCCGGTCATGTGGGCACGAAAGTGCACGACGTTGCCTGTGGCACCGCACCCGCGGCAGCAGTAGGTTCCCTCGGAGGGGTTGACGTACAAGGATGGCGTGTCGTCCTCGTGGAAGCAGCACTTGCCAACCATCTCCTGCCCACCACTTGCGGGCTTGAGCGTGACGTAGCTCCCGAGCTCTTCATCAAGGGGCTTGCGTCGCTTGATTTGGGCGATCAGTGTCTCACCGCCGGCGGACGAGCCCTGGCGAGCGCCACTTTGAGGCCTGTAGTTCGTGTTCGAGCTTTGCATGTGTCACTTTCAAGTGCCCCTTGTCGACTTCGGCTGTATGCGGTACCTTGATGACAAGTGGCTTATAAGATATCGTGTCTGCAAACAGAGTACCTGCACAAGCTCGTGCCATCAAGCCAGTGCAGGCGTTGAGATGTCCGCAAAGTGTTTATGAGTAGGGCGCCACGGAATAGGCGCCATTGAAGTCACCCTGAATCCAAACACACAAAGCGAAACCACCAAGATGAATCGGACACAGCCCAACCAGGTCTCCAACGCAAGTCTGCACTCACTCGATCAGGAGTTCGACGCGCTTTTTTCGGATGGCATTGATGCCTTCGATGAGCACGAATTCGCTCGGGCATGGGCCGCCATGGGCGTGCATCGCGATCACATGTTGATCAACCTGGCGCGCAAGTGCCGGTACCACTATCGCAAGCACAAGAGTGACCAGGTGATGGCCTCCGGCAGCACCCTGGCGGCGCCCAGCACTGCCGACGATGTGCCTAAGCTCACCGAGCTGCTCAACATCGCGTGTGAGTTTGCCTTTCGCTATCTCAGCAAACGCCAGATCGTCTTCTTCATGGACGTGCTCGCACTTGCTTTCGAGGCGGACATGGACGACTTTGACACCTTCATCTGGGTGATGGGCGGCTGCGCTGCTCAGTGTCAGAGCACCACACCAGGTCGCGTGGAAGCCGCCGTCACCGGCGTAGCGGGCGTCCATCGCCATGACATCGAGCGAATTGCTGAACTCGATGCCCTGGATAAGCAAAGCTGACGCAAGGGGGAGAAGTGAGCACCAATGAATCGGCAATGGATTCAGCCCAAACGCCCGCATTCCCAACCGTGGTCAACATCTCAATGACTGTTGACGCGATCAACAGGTGCCCCTCGAAAGTTCGAGCTCAGATCGTTCAACTGTGCAACCAAGAACTCAGCAGGCAGATTGCCAAGGTCTCACCTAGCATGAAGCGATTCGGTGAGGCCATGGCCATGAATTCAGCACAGCTTGCAACCGGTGGTTTTGCGGCTGGGATCGCTGCGATGCCTTGGCACTGCATCAAGAGTGCTCAGGACTGGCGCGAGGTAGATCGAGCACTTCAATGCGTCGATGCCCCGGAAAAGGCCTTGGCCGCATGCTTCAAGGACATCAAGCCGATGAACACGTTCATAGCCGCATCGCCCGGTGAGGCTCGTGCCGCCTACCTGGCCAGGGCCGAAGGCGTGATCCATGACCTGCGAATTGAGAACTTGGTCTTCGACGCCGCCATCATCAACCCATGCGAGCAGATCGAGGCCTTTGCTTTCGCCGCAAAGTTTGGTATCTCTTCACGATACGTCTGGATCGCATCTGCAGGGAAGGTCCCATCCCTGTCAGTCATGAAAGAGAACGCGCTGATCCACAGAGCGGAACCCTCTGTGCGCACGGAGCCAATCGTGCCGCCGTCAGCGGCTGTCACCAGACGCATTGCCGGGCTCAAAAGGGCATGAGCCTTCTAACCATCACAGCTACCAACATGAACATGAACAACGAAGCAGTCCAACTCTCCGAGCCTGATCAATCATTCGGGGAATCGGGGGCGCATGCAGCCCATGCGGGGGCCGGTGAATCGACCTTGGGCTCAAACGGGTCGTTCGATTACCTGACGCTGGCGCTGTTTGCCGAGCGCCCGCAAGCAGCAACACAGCTCCTGCGGTCCCAGCACGCGGAACTTCAGGTCGCATTCGAGCGTCTGCGTGCACTGGCCGAAGGTGGCGCAGAACAAGCTCATGCAGCACGTGTGCTCATGACGAAGATCGTTGCCAACGTACAGGTGACGCTTCAGTTGGAGCAAGGTGTCCTCGGCAAGCAGGTGGCCGGGGACCCGCGTACGCGCGCCCTATTCGACCAGTTCCAGCGTGAGCTGGCCCCAGCGCGCGGGATGATGAACGAGTGGGCCCGAGCCTACCCGACACCTTCGACCATCGCAGCAAACGCCACCGAGTATCGAGCATCGACTGAGCGCGTGCTTCGTGTGCTGGAAGAGCGCTTTCGCCATGTCCAGCGCGACCTCTACGTCGAATGTGATCGGGTCATCGTTCAATGAGACTGTCCGACCGACTCCGATTGCATCGCCAAGCTGACCTGATGCGCCAGGCTGCCAGCCAGCCAAAGCGAAGCATTGTGGATCAGCTGGGGGAGAGTGCCTACCTGAGCGTCTTGGCCGCCAAGAACGATATGGGCATGGCCCGGCTGAGGATGGGGGCGCTCCTGTGCGTGCTGGAGGAGTCGGGTAGTTGGCGCGGAAAAACTGCCGCCAGCAACTTCCGCAACTTCATGGTGGAAGAGGGCATCGAGCCAAAGTCGGCCTACCAGTACATGCAGGTCAGCCGCAAGTTCGTCATCGAACTCAAGTGCGAGGAGTCACAGCTCAAGAAGCTGGCCATGTCGAGCATGCGCGCCCTTGTTGCCGCCTCGAAGATTGCCACCCCAGAGAACGTCGACCTGATCATTGACGCCATCTCAACTTTGCCGCGTCCTGAGGCGATCGAAGTCTTTGAGGAAATGGCCGCTACTCAGCAATCCAGCGCCAGCATCGAGTCGCCCGCTCAGCTGCAGCCCCAATCGAAGCCGGTCAACAAGCTGATCAACGGGATCGACGACTTGACCATGGATCAGCGCTCCGAGCTGTATCAGCGCTTGCGAGTTCCGGTTCGCACGCAGCGGCGCTTCGGCCACTAAGCGGGGGGCCCAGTCATGAGCCATGTGCACCTCATGCGCCAGGAGCGAGAGCGGGTCAACGATCTCATCGCCAATGGGCAGGACAGCCCCCTGTGGGCCAGCGCTGACTTCACCCTCATCGACGTGGAGGCCACCGGGCATGATCCGGATCACGACCAAGTCGTCGAGATCGGTGCCGTGCGTATCAATGCAGGCAAGCTGGGTTTCTTCGAGACCCTGGTCAACCCCGGCATCGAGATCCCGCCGGGCGCCAGCGCGGCACATCACATCACCGATGTCATGGTCCAGGGGGCCCCAAGCATCACACAGGCGGCCGCTGACCTGCGCAAGTTCGCAGGCACGTCCACCCTGGTGTCGTTCAATGCCGCCTTCGAGGCCGGCATGCTTGATCGCCACCTGGGAAAGCCCGGCGGCCGAGTGGGGCCGATGACCGGCGAGTGGATTTGTCTGTGGCGCGCGGCCAGCCATCTCTGGCCCCATGCCCCCGGGCACTCCAACCAAACCCTGCGCTACCACTTCAAGACCGACATCCGCGATCTCCCCCCGGAGGCCATGCTTTGCATGACACCTGGTGAGCCACTGATCGCGCACCGGGCCCTGCACGATGCCTTGGTTTCCATGTGCACATTCAGGCGAGCCCTGGCTGACATGCATGCCACTCATGGCATCGAGGACCTGGTCGAGGTCAAGAAGTTCTGCGACCGCCCGATCCACATCGAGTGCATGCAGTTCGGAAAGTACGCTGGAGTGCGAATGCGAGAGATCCCGCTGGAGTACATGAAGTTCGCTCTGGCGAGATTCCATGACATGGACTGGGATCTGCGCACGGCCCTGAAATCAGAGCTTGAGATTCGAGGCCGGGCCACTTCGCAGGACACAATCTCTGCATGAGTTCATTGAACTGAGCCTGTTTCCCATGATCGACCACGAAAGACACTCTGCCGAAACCCGCCTCAAGGAACTGGGTGCCCAGCTTGGCGAAACCGAATCAGATCTCGCCAAAATGCTGGCGCTGGATGACGTCGGTCTGCGCCGCGCACTGGATCAGCTTCGCCTCAAGAGTCGCCATCCTGGAGAGGCGGCCTGGCCGCGCTCCAAGACCCTTGTTGTCAAGCAACTCAAGGCCCGCCTTGTTGCCGGCGGCGCGCTGAATGTGCGCACCTCTCTGACAGATGTCGCTCAGCACCTGGCTGAAGCCTACGTGATCGAGGTCGCTGACGATGGGCTCGTTGAGGCTGACAAGATCACGGACACGGTGCGCGACCTGATTGGAGACCTGCCCGTGGCCGTTTACCACCACACATCGAGCGCATTGCTTCCCAAGATCGCAGTCCAGGGCCTGATTGTGGGGAAGCAGACCAACTTCTTCAACACGCAGGCAGGTGTCTACCTGTCCACGCGCCGGGCCGGTGAGCCCGTGGATATCTACTCGAAGCGTGCCGCCCATGTGTACGGTGGTGATCCGGCTGTCATTCGGGTTCGCCGGCGGCTCGACCAGCTCGTGCCCGATCCTGATGATGCCGATTTGGCCTGGGCACAAGGGGTCCAGTTCATCAGCCAGCCGGTACCGGCCAAGGACGTGCTCCTCAGCAAGAAGGCAGCGCCAGCTCACACCGCAGCTCACAAGCGCCCCCGCCCCTGAGTGTGATGCGCACAGCGCGATCCATGCGGGCGGGCGGACTTGATAGAGCCCATCTTTCACGATATCAAATGACCAAGACAACGGTCATTGGATATGGACTACACACTGTACGTCGCTGAGAAGCCATCCGCTGGCGAGGTCTTCGCGCTCTACCTGTCGCGCAAGACTGGCCAGCCCGCGCAGAAGATGCGCGATCACTACCTCATTGGAAAAGACATCGTTGTTGGCTGGCTTCGCGGCCACCTGGTAGAAAACGTCAACCCCGAAGTCTATGACCCCGCCCTCAAGGACTGGTCTGCTTCGGCACACATGCTGCCCTTCATCCCCAACCAGTTCCAGTTGGCGGTCAAGGAGAACGTCAAAGGACTTTTCTCGACCATCAAGCAGCTGGCGCTGAAAGCGCGCGAGATCGTCAACTGCGCCGACCCTGATGACCAGGGCGAGTTGCTGTCGGTGCAGTTCCTGCACTTCATTGGGATTCACAAGCCGGTCAAGCGCCTGATGGCGGTCGACCTCAGCGACAAGGGCCTCGATCGCGCCTTTGCATCCATCAAAAGCTCCAAGGAATACGAGGGCAACTTTTACTCGGCCCTGGCCCAGTCGCATGCGGACTGGCTGTATGGGATCAACATGACCCGGGCGTGCACGCTGGAGGTGCGCAAGAAGGGTGCGAACATTTTGCTCAACGTCGGGCGAGTGAAGACCCCCTTGTGGGCCATGATCGTCAGGCGTGAGCTGGCCATTCGCAACTTTGTGCCCAAGGACTTCTACAAGCCCTGGGTCAAGATGCAGGCCAAGCCTGGTTTCCGCGCCAACTGGATCCACACCGCCGACGACCAGCGCCTAGACAGCGAAAAGCGCCTGGTGGACCCTGCGGCCGCCGATGCCATCGTCAAGGCAGCCAAGGCCGCGCGCCAGGCCACGGTGATCAAGGCCGAGACCAAGCCGGGGCAGGAGGCGCCTCCGCTTCCCTGGGCTCTGAACACCTTGCAGACCTATTGCTCACGCAGGTACCTGTGGAGCCCGGCAAGGACGTTGGAGATCGCCCAGAAGCTGTACGACAAGAAGCTGGTCAGCTACCCCCGTACGCCGCTCGAATACCTGCCCGAAGACCAGCACTCGCTGGGCCCAGGGATCTTGACCTCGCTGGCCAAGGCTCCTTTGCCCACGGCATACGCGGGGGCATTGCGTGGCGCCAAGCCCGAGATCAAGTCCAAGGCCTTCAGCGACATCAAAGTGGGCAAGGCATCTCACCATGCCATCGTTCCCACCGAACTGAGCAACCCTGCGGCGCTCGCCGGTCTCGATCAGGCCGAGCAGGCGATGTACTTTGAGATCGTCAAACGCTACATCCTGCAATTCTGGCCGGCGGCCAAGGTCAGCCTGACCGAGATCGTGTTGGAGTGTGGTGGGGAGCGCTATTCGGTCAAGGGCAAGCGCTACGTCGACGAAGGCTGGCGCAAGGCATTTGCGCTCGACACCAAGTCAGAAGGCGAGGAAGAGGGCGCCGAGCCAGAAGACGAGGACGTTCAACTGCCTGAGGTCTCCGAAGGCATGGTCTTGCCCCTGGTCGACTGCGGAGCAGACAAGGGCACCACGACTGCCCCCAAGCGCTACACCCAGGGCACGCTGCTGACGGCGATGACCAACGTGCACAGCGAGGTCAAGGATCAGCGAATCCGTGACCGACTGCGCGAGAAAGAAGGTCTGGGCACGGAAGCCACGCGCTCGGCCATCATCGAAGAGACGGTCAAGCATCCATTGTTCACCCTCGGGGGCAAGAACAAGCAGGAGATCATCCCGACCGAGGACGCCATCAAGTTCATCGAGATCCTGCCCGACTCGATGACGGCACCGGACATGACGGCGCTGTGGCAAATCTTCTTTGATGGGATCAAAGAGGGCCGCAACACCTACGACGACTTCATCCTGCAGCAAACAGCCTGGCTTCGCAAGATGGTGGCCAACGTGGGCAAGTTCTTCGAGACCGCAAAGTTCGAAGGCAAGGGCGGTGGCTCTGGCGCGATGGAAGTGCACTTGACCGAGTTGCCGTGCAATGCCTGTGAATCGCCCCTCAAGCGCATCAAGGGCCGCTATGGGTGGTTCTTCGCCTGCTCCAACGACGCCTGCAAGAAGATGTTCAAAGACCTCGAAGGCATGCCCGTCGAGCGCGAGGCGCCGGTCAAGAGCGAGCACAACTGCCCCAACTGCAACCCCAACCGCAAGGAAGCGGGTGGATTTCTGCGCCGCGTGTCCAAGCGTGACAAGAGCGGGTACTTCTGGGGGTGCTCTGACTTCCAAAAGGGCTGCAAGACCATCTTCGATGATGACGAGGGCAAGCCTGACGTCGAAGGCAAGGTCAAGGCGGCGAGATCGATGCCTGACGGCGAGGCGATCAAGTGCCCGTCATGCGGCAATGGGCACCTCAACCGCATTCCCCGCAAGGGCAATGGAGGCTACTTCTGGGGTTGTTCTGATTGGAGAAGCGGCTGCAAGGCTGGCTTTAACGATGACAACGGTCGCCCGGACCTGGAGGGGCGCACCAAACAGCAAGGGGCACCAGGGCATGGACAGGCTCGCCCAGGCCACAGCGCCCAACCCTTCGGTGCCATGGGCAGCGCGGGCGCAGCAAGGCCTGCTGGGGTGCCTTTTGGCGGTCCAGGCCGGGCTCCAGCGCCAGCGCCGGCCGCCACGAAGCCTCCTTCTGATGTCCCTCGTTTTGGCAACACGCGGCCGCCGGCCAGGAATGCGAGTTCCGCAGCGCCTTCGGCCAAGCCGGCTGGCAAGCCCGAGGTGCGCTCATTTGCTGATCGTGCACGGCGCCATGGTGGCGACGTGGCCTATGACCCCCTGGCCGACCTCGGCTGAAAAGAGTGAGTGCAATGGAGCCAAAGAACCCGTACTTCCGCGATGGTGCCTTCCAGCCTGGTCAGCCTATCGATCTGTGTCAGTTCTCGATCAGGGTGGAGGAGGGCGCCGCAGTGTTTGAGGATGAGCCCATCCGCCATGCGGTGATAGACCCCTACGGAACGACCGCAGAGTGTGAGGTGTTCAGGGCCGGCAAGAGCGGCAAGGGCAGGTGGGTGAGGGGGGCGCTGAGCCTGCGCTACCAGCTCAACGTGATCAGTGAAGGCTATGTGACCTGCGAGGCCCGGTACCGCCAGCAGTTCGAGCGCGAGCTGCTGCAGGCGCACGCCAAGAGCCTGGTGGCCAAGATCGATGTTCTGGCGCGCGAGCTCAACAGCGTGCTCGCGCATCCGGCCATCAACAGCGAGTCCACGGCGCCGGGCGGCGGCCAGGCCCAGGGAACGGCAGCGCCAGCTGCGCCACCGAAACGGCCCAAGCCCTGAACCACATGACCTCAAGCCATAAGCGCGTGAATTCATGAGCGCGCCCGATCAATTCACACCGACCCGGGCGGCACACCACACAGAAGCACCTCAACCCGGGGCAAATGGCACGACACGCAACTAACGGTCCTCCACCTTCCCCAGCCCTCCTACTGCCACCAATACAACGCTCCGGTACCACCACATCGGGCCCAAAGAACCCCATCTTGAAATCAAAGTAATTGAGATCAGGAAGTTTTGCGCCCGGGGCACCACTGAGCACATGGTTTTTCGTGCCCACAAAAGGGGCAGGGGTGTCAAAACCGCATTGCAACCAACGACTCCTGAAACCGTAGGGCAGGGAAGATCCAATCAATGTCTGCTGCCAATAAGCCCAGTGAGATCGAAGCAAATCAGACTGGTGCCAGAGCCATCTGCATGGGATCAGAGCAAGAACCAAATGGTGCCAAAACAGGCGTCAAATGGTGCCAATTTTCTGCCCAACTGGTACCAACGGTACGCACTGCTGGTCACGGCCGCATGCTGCAACTACCTCCCAGGACTCGATGTCCATCGTGATCCAAATTTCTACCCAAGATAGCGACAGAGCAAACCTGCGTTCCACCGGCAAACTGGGGCCAGCATGATTATTGAGCCCACCAGGAGCGCATGGAGAAGGTGGCCGTGACCCGGTGCGCCGCCTTCTGCCGCTTCGCGGCAAAACAGGCATGGCCACAGTGTGGCCATGCGGGTCAGGCGGGGAATTGAGATCAGCCAAACTGCCCATCAGGTTGCAGCCATGAACCAGGACATCAAAGGTTGAAATGGTGCCAGGATGAGTGCGCTCAATTGAACCTGGTGCCAGGGATGGGAGAAACACCAGCTGGCGCTGGCAAAGCCCGGCGGTGAACGCCACTGGAGTGACGCGAGAGAAAGACAAGGCTGGGGAGGGGAGCCGTGTTCCGCCAAAGGTCTAGGTCCGTTAGTTGCATTTAGGTGCGTTGAATTGTGCCGCCATCTTTTGCGGCCCGCGCCTTCTCGCTCTGCTGATGAGGTCACCTACACCGTGCATGAATTCACCGCGTCGCGCACTGATGTCTGGCTTCAGGGCATCGATCTCACTCTCGTGGAACCAGCGGCTTCCATTTCTTGTGGTCATACCTCTCAATGTTTGAGAGATCTCTTGCTCGTGGGGGCGCGATGTGAATGGTCGAAGTCGGCTTCAAATAGATGTGGTGCCAACTGGGTCCTTTTTCGAACTTCGACTTCGGCCACCGCGGTCTGATGATCGGCTTCCAGCGGCCATCGTACTCATCCCACACCTCATCGATGACGTCCACTTCTTCCATCTCCTCCGCCTTCACTTCGGCCATCGCCTCTGGCATCCCTGGTATCGCGTGCAGATCAGAAGCCGTCAGGCCCTTGGTGCGAAACCACTTCAATCCCAGCATCGTCAGCACTGGTTTGCTC
>JACCDZ010263958.1_pt1 | contig 16008 bp, 12 predicted proteins | sample 7449551 | NCBI WGS metagenome assembly JACCDZ01 (sample SAMN15323452, study PRJNA562643) | freshwater metagenome | isolation source: river surface water | place: USA:Blue River Watershed | collected 2017-08-18 | reverse complement strand
ATTTGTTTATTTAAGAAATAATTAAGAAGTTTGCGGAATAACTAACTCAAATAAATTTAATATGAGATCGAAGTTCAAATGGATTTTTACGCTTTTAGTAGCGTTTACAATGCAGTTTTCGTTCGCGCAAGAGAAAACTGTTACGGGTGTGGTTTCTGACGAACTAGGCCCAATTGCAGGTGCTAACGTTGTTGTTGATGGAACAACTCGTGGTACTACGACAGATTTTGATGGTAATTATACTATCAAAGCTAAACAAGGAGAAGTTTTAGTAATTTCTTACACAGGAAAAAAAGCTGTTAGAATTACTATTGCTGCCGCAAGTTCTTACAATGTGTCTTTAAAAGATGATGTTGTTGAAGGTAAAGAAGTAATTGTTACGGCTTTAGGTATTAAAAAAGAAGAAAAAGCGGTAACGTATGCAGCTCAGTCTGTAAAAGGATCTTCTATGACAGAAGCTAGAGAGTCTAACATCGTTAATGCTCTTTCTGGTAAAATCGCAGGGGTTCAAGTTACTAACTCTTCTGGAGCTGTAGGTTCTTCTTCAAGAATTGTGTTGAGAGGGGCTTCTTCAATTACAGGAGATAACCAAGCTTTGTTTGTTATTGATGGTGTGCCATTTGATAATACAAACTATGGTAATGCTAGTTCAAGTGGAGGTAGAGATTTACCTAATGGTGCTGCAAGTATCAATCCTGACGATATTGAGTCAGTTACTGTATTAAAAGGGCCTACTGCTGCTGCTTTATATGGTATCCGTGCAAGTAAAGGGGTTATCTTGATTACTACCAAATCAGGTAAAAAGAAAGACAAATTTGAAGTTTCTTTCAACTCAAACATTACTTTCTCTAATCCATTATTATTACCAAATTATCAAAACTCTTATGGTCAAGGGGCTACTTCTGATTTCTTTCAATTCGTTGATGGTGCTGGAGGAGGGTATAATGACGGAGTTGATGAAAGTTGGGGTCCTGCTTTAGACAGAGGTTTATCTTTTGTACAATGGGATTCTTATAAATATGGAGGTATGCCAACTCCATGGATTTCTCATCCTAATAACGTGAAAAATTTCTATGATACAGGTGTAGCTCAGTCTAACAGTATTACATTAATTAGCGGTGGAGAAAATAACAACTTCAGATTATCTATTGGTAATTCTGATGAAAAAGGGATGATTCCTTTTACTGATTTCAAAAAATTCAACGTTGGTTTCAACGGAAACATGAAATTAGGTGAAAAATTAACTGCAGGTGCAAATGTAACTTTCTTTAACAACAAAAGTAATAACTTGCCTCCTGTAGGTTATAGTTCATCTAACGTTGTTCAACAGTTCATTTGGTCTGCAAGAAACGTTAATTTCCCAGATTTAAAAAATTGGAGAAACTTGCCATTAGCTCCTGTAGGAACAGCTTCTGAAGGTACTCCATTAAACTGGAATAACGTTTTCCAAAATAACCCATATTGGGTATTAGAAACAAATAGAAATACTTTTGATCAAGACAGAGTAACGGGGTCAACTTATTTGAATTACAAATTCAACGATAAATTGTCTATCAATGGTAAATTAAGTTTAGATCACTATTCTCAAAGAGAGACACTTAGAGCTGATGTTGGTTCTAATGAGTACAAAGATGGTTACTATGCTGAAATAGCAAGAAGATATTCTGAAATCAATGCAGAAACAATTTTAACGTACCAAACAGATTTAACTTCTGATTTAAAATTATCTTTAAACGGAGGTATGAATACTTTAAAAAGAGTTCGAACTAGAGTTCTTGGTGAATTATCAGGAGGTTTAGAGTTACCAGGATTATTTACTTTATCTAATGTAAAAGCTAATACTACTCCAAATATTGATAGTGATTATTTTGAACAAAGAATTAATAGTGTACTTGGTTTTGGACAATTATCATATAAAAGCTATGCTTTCTTAGATTTTTCAGGTAGAAATGATTGGTCTAGTTTGTTACCAGCTAAGAATAATTCATTCTTTTACCCTGCGGTATCAGGATCTTTTGTCTTATCTGAAGTTTTAGGTCTTCAAAATGCTAAAGTAAACTATGTTAAATTAAGAGCTGGTTGGTCTAAAGTTGGAGGAACAGGAAGATTAGATGAGTATTCAACTAATAAAACTTTTAATTTAGCAAATAATAACTTTGGAACGCAATCTTCAGTACCAAATACACAATGGAATCCAAACATTAAACCTGAGCAAACAATAGGTACAGAATTTGGTGTTGATGTTAATGCTTATAACAATAGAGTTCGTTTAGCTGCAACTTATTATTCCCAAAAATCATCGGATTTGATTTTAGCTCTTCAAGTTGAAGCGGCTTCAGGATTTACATCTTCATGGGAAAATGCTGGGGAAATGACAAATAAAGGTATTGAGTTACAGTTAGGTTTAACACCTATTAAAACAGATAATTTCTCTTTTGATATTGATTTAAACTTTGCTAAAAACAGAAACGAAGTTACTAGTTTAGGTGGTGCGGATTCATATACTCTTGGAGATCAATGGGGCATGCAATTACAAGCCATTCCAGGTCAAGCTTATGGAGCAATCGTAGGTTTCCCTTATGCAAGAACTGAATCTGGTGATATTATTTATGAAAACGGATTACCAAAAGTTAATAATTCTGAATTAGCTGTATTAGGAAATATTACACCAGATTGGACTGGAGGTGCTAATTTTACATTCAAATACAAAAACTTTGATTTAAGTACTTTGGTTGATGCTAAAATAGGTGGAGATATTTTCTCAATGACTTATATGTGGGGTAGATATGCAGGTACTCTTGAAGAATCTTTAATTGGTCGCGAGACTGGTGTGGTTGGTAATGGTGTTGTTTCTGATGGAGCTGGAGGTTATGTTCCTAATAACGTTGTTGTTGATGCTAAAACATTTAATCAATATGCATACAACTACTCTAACTTTACTGAAAGTGGTATTTTCGATGCTAGTTATGTAAAATTACGTCAAGTTGTTTTTGGATATTCTTTACCTAAAAACTGGTTAAAAGGAACTTTTATTCAAGATTTCAAAGTGTCAGTTGTGGGTAGAAACTTAGCTTTACTATACAAAAAGGCACCTCATATCGATCCAGAATCTGCATTCAGTAATGCTAATGGTGAACAAGGTCAAGAGTTTGGTCAATTACCATCAGCAAGAACTTACGGATTTAATATTAATGTTAAATTTTAATAAAATTAAATATGAAAAGAATAATTTATTTATTTATTGCATCAATGGCATTTGTTGCTGTTAGTTGTGATAAGGATTTTGAAGAGATCAATACCTCTCCAAACAGTCCTTCTTCAACTGATCCAAATTTGCTATTGTCAACTGCTATTACTGCTACGCAAAATACTATGTATAATGCGCAGGTTGGTGGTGATATGGGATTATGTTGGGCTCAACATTGGTCAAAAGTTCAGTACAACGATGAGGAAAAATACATTCCTAGAAGAGCTCTTATGAATGCTGTTTGGACTAACTTATATGCTGGTGTAATCGCTGAATCTAAATCAGCTTATGATTTAGCAGTTGAGGCAGGTAATACAAATTTACAAGGTATTTCTTTAGTATTACAAGCTAATGCATTTCAAATACTTACAGATGTTTATGGACCAGTTCCATTTTCTGAAGCTGTTGTTCCTGGAAATGTTAGACCAAAACATGATTCTCAAGAAGAGGTTTATGATGGTATCTTAGACTTATTAGATAGAGCAGAAGTATTATTTGCTTCTGGTACAGGAGATTTCACATCATCAGCTGATTTAGTTTATGGTGGTGATGTTACTAAATGGAGAAAATTTGCTGCTTCTCTTAAATTAAAAGCTTTAATGAGAATTTCTAAAAAGAGAAATGTTTCTGCAGACGTACAAAGTTTAGTTGCTTCTGGTTTATTAATGTCTTCAAACAGTGATTCTGCTGAGTTAGCTTATACAGCTTCACAACCTGATGCAAACCCAATTTACGAAACAATCGTTTATGGTAACAGAAACGAGTACAAAGTAAGTTCTGTTTTAGTATCAACTCTGAATTCATTAATTGATCCAAGATTACCTATCTTCGCTCAAACAAATAATGCAAGTTTATATGTTGGTAATACTCCTGGTGTTGAAAATCCTGGTAACTACAATGGTTTTTCTTCTCCTGGAAATAAATACTTAGATCCAACTTTACCTGGTGTTTTCTTATCTTATGCGCAAGTTCAATTTTACTTGGCTGAAGCTGCAAATGAGGGAATTATACCTGGTGGTGTTACTCAAGCTAAAGTACATTATGTTAACGGTATTGAGGCTAACTTCCAATTTAATGGTTTAGGTTCAGCTTCAGTTTATGTTTCTAATCCAAGTGTTGATTTTTCATCTCAGTCAGAAGCTAGAGAAAAAATTGGTACTCAAATGTGGTTAGCTTTATATGGTCAAGGTATTGAAGCATGGACAGAATGGAGACGTACTGGATATCCAGCTTTATCTCCTGTTGCTAATGCTGCAATTGCTCAAATTCCTAGTAGATTCTATTTTTCAACAGATTCTCAAAATTACAATCAAGTAAACTATGCAGCTGCTAGTGCTACATTAAGTAATGGAGATACTATGTTGTCAAATGTTTGGTGGATGAACTAAAAAAAATGATTATGAAAAATATATTTAAATTATCTTTATTTACTTTCTTAGCATTAGGATTATTCTCTTGCGAGGAAGATAGCGATACCTTAACTGGAAATAAAGTTGAGGGTGGTTTACTTGAAAATGTTACCGGAGCTATAACTTATGCTCAAGGTGCACTTGATACTGAATCTAAATCAGTTTCTCTTTCTGCTTTTCAAGGAAATGAGAAAATTGAAAGCGTTGATGTATACAAGCAATATTTCGGTAAAATTAATGCTGGAACTCCAACAGAAGAAATGATTTCTTCTAATAAAGTTTTAATGCAAAATATTAGTTTTCCATTAGCAAGTCAACATGAAACAATTTCTTTTGATTTTGGATATTCTGCATTAGCTTCTGGTCTTACTTTTAATGGTAGTCCTATGTCTACAACAGACGATATTGCTTTGCAAATTGGTGATTACTGGGAGTTAACCTATGTTGCTAAATTAACTGATGGTACTTCAGCACATTTAAGTGCTAAGAAAACTAAAGTTACTGTAGCTTGTGGTTCTTTCTTAGCTGGTAGTTATACTTGTGTTACTACTCGTTTAGATAATCCTGCTTTAGTGATTGTTTGGCCATTTGAGACTATTACTGCTACTGGTGATGGTGCTTATATTACTTCAACTACTGGTCGTTTTTATTCACCTGGTGCAGACCCTGGTACTGGAGCTGGTACAACTACTGGAACATCTGTTCTTCAAGTTGATGCAGGTTTTAATTTTAGTGATGTTTGTGGTTCCTTAACAGTTACTTCTACAAATTTAGGGAATGCCTATTCTAATGCTGTATCACAGTCTGCTGCGCAGAAAGCCGCAAGTTTTGTTGATCCAGTAACTGGAGTAATTACTATAGAATATTCTATTGGTTTTAGTGGCAATACAGTATTTCAACCGCACAGAAATGTTTATACACCAAACTAATTTTTTATAATTATGAAAAAAAATAAAATTAATATTTTTGCATTGTTCTTAGTTTTTGCAAGTGGTTTATTAACAACTTCTTGTAATGAAGATGATGCAACAGGTGACTCTGTTATTGAAGTAAATGACGGAAGTGCTTCTGTATCAGCTGTTTCTCCATATTTGAATGTTAACTCTGTGAGTACTTTCAACGAAGGAGGACATGATAAAACTATAGAATATGCTGTAAATTTAGTAGCTGCTCAACCAGTTGATACTTATGTAACGGTTTCTTTAGTTTCTGGAACAGCAACTGAAGATGAAGATTTTGAATTCGATCATCAAGTTTACATTCCAGCTTGGAGTACTTCTGGTGTTGGTACTGTAACAATCATTGGAGACAGTGAAGATGAAGGTACTGAAACTTTTGCATTAAAAGTTGGTAGTGAGTTTGATGCTAATATCAAATTGGCTACTACTAATTTGTCTTTCAATATTACTGATTACGGTGATTTAACTTTAGAGTTCGCATGGGATAGAAATATTCCAGGTTATGCATTTGGATTATGTGATGTAGGTTACGACGTTGACGTTTATGTTTTAGACGAAAATGGAGATGACATTACAGGAAATGCTGCCGCAACCAGTGCTTGCCCTGAAGAATTCACTGTAAGTTTAGGAGATGTTGAAGATGGTGTTTATACTATATATATGAATGTATATGACGACGCAACACTAGCTTCAGTTGGTATCCCAACTTTTAATATTCCAATGACTATTAATTACTCTAGATACAACTCACCTTTTGCTGGAACTTTTGTTCAAGATGCTGCTGATGCTGTAGATTCTGATTTTGGAAATACTCCAAACTATGATCAAGAGTTTATTTATGTTGCTACATTAACTGTAGAAAATGGAATTTTCACTTTCTCTAAAAACGGTCAGTTTGTTGCTTCTGGTAGAGCAGCAGCTCCTAGAGTAAATATTACTAAACCAGTTAAAAATATTCAAAGAGGTAATTTTTTTAACTAATTAAAAGTATTTCTTTTAAAAGCCCCTTTTAGGGGCTTTTTTTATTCCCTATTTTCTCATTACATTTGCTAATATTTTAATCTAATGAAGATTTACTTATCCATTTTATTTTTGTTTCTTTCTTCTTTTGTTTTTTCACAAGTTGTTGATGAGGGTGATTTAGAAAAGGGACTACAACAAGGCAAAGAAATAAAGCCTTCTATTAAACTCTATAAAATTTATTCTTTAGAGAAAGATACTACTTATGTGGATACTTCTTTGTCAATAAAAAATGAGTATAAATATAATTTTCTTAGAAAAGATATTTTTGGATTGATTCCTTTTGCTAATGAAGGGCATACTTACAATGTTTTAAATTTTGGACTTATTCAAAAGAGTATATTACCAAGTTTTGGATTTTCAGCTAAACACTTTAATTATTTACAAGCTTCTGATATTAAATATTATTCTGTTCCTACACCGCTAACAGAGTTATACTATAAAACGGTGATGGAGCAAGGTCAGTCATTAGATGCTTTTCTAACAGTTAACACTAAGCCAAATTTTAATTTTTCTATTGCTTATAAAGGTTTGCGATCTAATGGAAAATACATTAATAACATATCTAGTTCGGGTAATTTTAGATTTACAACAAGTTATTTTACTAAAAACAAACATTATTTTTTAAATGCTCATTTTACCGCTCAAGATATTTCAAATCAAGAAAATGGAGGTATAATTGATACTAAATTATTCGAGCAAAGTAATCCACCAAATGATCAACGTGATAGACTTGATGTATATTTTAAAGACGCAACCTCACTATTGAAAGGAAACCGTTTGTTTCTTGAACATTCTTTTTTCCTAAATAAGAACAATCCAAATAGTTTAGTCTTTACCCATACTTTTAATACTGAATATAAGTTTTTTGAATTTACTCAGTCAAGTACAAGTACGCGTTTTGGCGATGCATTTTCAAATAGTATTAATAATAAAACCCGTTTTAATAATTTTTACAATAAAATAGGGCTTGGCTATAAAACTAAAAATTTTGGAAGTTTAAATTTTTATATTGATGATAACAACTACAATTATTATTATAATAGTTTAGTTTATGATAACTTAGGGAATATTGTAGTTCCAAATGCTATCTCTTATAGAATAAATATGTTAGGTGGAAATTATACTTATTTTACAAGCAATTTAACTGCAAAAATTGAATTGGCTCAAACGATTTCTAATCAGTCAATTTCAAATGTACATGCAATGCTTAATTATACACCTAATGATAATATTAAACTTGAATTTAAATATCAAAAATTAAACAGTTTACCTAACTTAAATTATACATTATATCAAAGTAGATATGTAGATTATAATTGGTTAAATAATTTTAAAAATGAAAAACTTAACCAACTTTCTTTTTCTGCCTTTACAAAATGGTTAAATACTAGTGTGCAATATAAAGTTTTAAACGATCATTTGTATTTTGATAATATAACTGATGATATAACTAAACTTACTGTTAAACCTATGCAATATGACAAAACCATTAATTATTTTTCAGTAAATGCTAATAAAGACATTAAGTTTTGGAAATTAGGTTTAGATGTCACAGTTTTATACCAAAAAGTAGATCAAGCTTCTGATATAGTTAACGTTCCAGAACTTACTACACGTAGCACTTTATACTTTTCAGATCATGTTTTTAAGAAAGCAATGTTCTTGCAAACTGGAGTTACATTTCAATATTTCTCTAAATATTATGGAAACGATTATAATCCATTAATTGGAGAATTTTATGTTCAAAATGAAACAAAGTTTGGTAATTTTCCAATGTTTGATTTTTTCATAAATGCTAGAATTAAACAAACTAGAATTTATCTAAAAGCAGAACATTTTAATTCTTCTTTTACGGGTTATAATTATTATTCCGCTCCAAATTATCCATATCGAGATTTTATGGTTCGTTTCGGTTTAGAATGGAATTTCTTTAAATAATAAGAAGCCTTTTGTCTTGGTTTTTTATTTATAAAATTCACACTATCTTTGCAAAATAATTCAAAATTTCAGATGAAATACGCAAAAAATATATTAGAAACTATTGGGAATACACCTTTAGTAAAATTAAATAAAGTAACTGCTGAAGTGGATGCTTTAGTTTTGGCTAAAGTAGAAACATTCAATCCAGGAAATTCCGTTAAGGATAGAATGGCCGTAAAAATGATTGAAGATGCTGAAGCAGATGGAAGATTAAAACCAGGAGGAACTATTATTGAGGGAACTTCAGGTAATACTGGAATGGGATTAGCTTTAGCTGCAATTGTAAAGGGTTACAAATGTATTTTTGTGATTTCAGATAAACAATCAAAAGAAAAATCGGATATTCTTCGTGCAGTTGGAGCAAAAGTAATCGTTTGTCCAACCGATGTAGAACCAACCGATCCACGTTCATATTATTCAGTTTCAAAAAAATTAGGGGAAGAAATTCCAAATTCTTGGTACGTAAATCAATACGATAATCCAAGTAACGCTATTGCACATTACGAACAAACGGGTCCTGAAATTTGGGAACAAACTGAAGGAAAAATTACTCATTTTGTTGTAGGTGTTGGAACAGGTGGAACAATTTCTGGAACTGCTAAATATTTAAAAGAGAAAAATCCAAACATCAAAATTTGGGGAATTGATACCTATGGTTCTGTTTTCAAAAAATACCACGAAACAGGAATTTTTGACGAGAACGAAATCTATTCTTACATTACCGAAGGAATTGGAGAAGATATTTTACCAAAGAATGTTGACTTTTCATTAATCGATGGATTTACAAAAGTTACCGATAAAGATGCAGCTGTTTATACAAGAAAAATTGCTTTAGAAGAAGGAATTTTTGTTGGAAACTCTGCTGGAGCCGCTGTAAAAGGTTTATTGCAGTTAAAAGAAAATTTTGGTCCAGAAGATGTAGTTGTGGTCTTATTTCACGATTCTGGAAGCCGTTATGTTGGAAAGATGTTTAACGATGATTGGATGCGCGAAAGAGGTTTCTTAGAAGAAGAAATTACCAAAGCAGAAGATTTGATCAAAGAACATATCGAGAAACCATTAGTGATTGTTCGTACAGAAGAATTAGTTTCGCACGCAATTGAAAGAATGAGAAAATATAAAATCTCTCAAATTCCTGTAGTTGATGTTAATGGTTTTGTAGGTTCTGTTGATGAATCAGATTTATTCCAAAGTTTTATTTCGGATAAAAATACTGCTGAACTACCAATTCGAGAAGTAATGGGGAAACCGTTTCCAATTGTAAAAATTGGAACGCCAGTTGAAGAAGTTTCTAAACTAATCAATAAAGATAACCAAGCGGTTTTAATTGATTTAGGAAATGGTAAACATCACATTATTACCAAATATGATATTATCGGTTCAATAAAATAAGAATTGGATATTTGTTTTTGATTAACCTGTAAATTTATTTTTGCAGGTTTTTTTATTTTTATACCTTTGTTTTTCAATTATATACGCCATACAGAATGAAAGAAGATTTTTTGCACCACGTTTGGCAATTCAAGAAATTTGATATTGCCAACTTAAAAACTACAAAAGGAGAATCGATTCAGATTCTCAATTCGGGTCAATATTTACAACTTGCCGGACCTGATTTTTTCAATGCGCAACTTATTATTGGAAATCAAAAATGGGCTGGAAATGTTGAAATTCATCTCAAGTCATCAGATTGGTATGTTCATAATCATGAGAAAGATTCAAATTATGATTCGGTGATTTTGCATGTGGTTTGGGAATATGATGTGCCTATTTTTAGGAAAGATAATTCGGAAATCCCAACAGTAGAACTTAAAGAATACGTCGCACTTTCAGATTTGCATAAATATCAGTCATTAGTAAGTCAGAAATCCTGGATTTATTGTGAAAATGAACTACAAAATGTTGATAATTTTATCTTTAAGAATTGGCAAGAACGCTTATTTTTTGAACGCTTAGAAAGAAAATCGCAACTGATTTTTGAATTGGTTGAAACTTCTAATCAAGATTGGGAAGCGGTTTTGTTTTATCTTTTGGCTAAAAACTTCGGATTGAATACCAATGGAGAATTGTTTTTTAAAGTTGCCAAATCTATTCCGTTTCACGTGATTCGAAAAGAATCTTTTTCTTTAGAATCACTGGAAGCTTTATTGTTAGGTCAAGCAAATTTACTTTCTCATGATTTTCAAGATAGTTATGCAAAAGAACTGCAAAAATCCTATGCTTACTTAGTTCAGAAATATCAATTACAAGAAAAAGTAATTGGTTCTGTAGAATTTTTCAAGCATCGCCCTGATAATTTTCCTACTATTCGCTTGGCGCAATTGGCTAATTTGTATTTTCATCGAAAGAATCTTTTTTCATTGGTTATGAATAGTACTTCCATAAGTGAATTATATCAAATTTTTAATCTAGGTGTCAGTAAATATTGGGAAACGCATTATAATTTTGATAAAGAAAGTTCGAAAAAGATGAAAAAGCTTTCTAAATCATTCATAGATTTATTGGTTATAAATACAATCATTCCGCTTCGATTTGCTTATGCCAGAAGTCAGAACAAAGAGATTACTCAAGAATTGATTGATTTGGCAACTTTAATTCCAGCCGAACAAAATGTAATTATCGAAAAGTTTAAGATATTCGGATTGCAGGTGAATAATGTTTATGAATCTCAAGCCTTATTAGAATTAAAAAAGAATTATTGCGATCATAAAAAGTGTTTAGATTGTACTATTGGACATTTTATTCTTAAAAAATAATCGTATTTTTGAAAAAAAATATCTAATAATGGTTCAGAACCTATTGCATTTTTTTGAAAAACACGGTTTTTTTGTAGCATCCAGATTGGCTGATAGATTAGGGATGAGAGCTACTAACGTGCGTTTGTTTTTTATCTATATTTCTTTTATAACAGTAGGTTTGGGATTTGGATTGTATCTTACTTTAGCTTTTCTTTTAAAGTTAAAAGATATGATAAAAACTAAAAGAAGTTCAGTTTTTGACTTGTAAAATTTCATTAAACGCAACTTTTATTTGTTTTTTAGATTGTTTTCTTATCTTTGAAAAATTAACAACCAATATAATTATATGACTGCAAAAGTAGAATCGTGGGGTTCACGTGTTGGACTTATTTTAGCCATGGCTGGAAATGCTGTTGGATTAGGGAATTTTTTAAGATTTCCAGTTCAAGCAGTTCAAAATGGAGGAGGAGCTTTTATTATTCCTTATTTAGTTTGTTTTTTATTAATGGGTATTCCATTGTTGTTGATTGAATGGTCAACAGGTCGTTTTGGTGGGAAATTTGGTAATCATAGTACACCTTATATTTTAGATACAATGGCTAAAGGTCGTATTTGGAAATATATTGGAGTTTTTGGGATATTTACTAATATTGCCGTTGCCGCATATTATTGTTATATTGAGTCTTGGACAATGTCTTATGTTTATCATTCAATTGTTGGAACGTTTAATGGAATGAGTCAAGCAGATGTGGCAGGATTCTTTAATTCTTATGTAGATATTTCTCAATCTACGACAGGGATTCCCTATGAAGCTGTTGTTTTTTATATCTTATGTTTATTATTAAATACTTGGATTTTATCTAAAGGTTTAGGAGGTATTGAAAAAGTTGCTAAGATTGGAATGCCACTGTTGATTTTATTTGGTGTGATTTTAGCAGTCAGAGGTGTTACTTTAGGTACTAGTGGAGCATCGGATGTTTTTCCAAATGCAAATGCATGGGATGGATTAAATTTTTTGTGGACGCCACAATTTGATTCGTTGGCAAATCCAAAAGTTTGGTTAGCAGCTGCTGGACAAATTTTCTTTACACTTTCCGTGGGTATGGGAACAATTCATTGTTATGCTGCTTATTTAAAAGAAAGAGACGATGTAGCTTTAAATGCTGTTTCTGCCGGATTCATGAATGAATTCGTTGAAGTGGTTTTAGGTTCTTTAATTGTAATTCCAATTGCTGCAGGATATTTAGGATTAGATTGGGTTATTCAAAATGCTGGTTTTGGTATGGCTTTTCAAACAATGCCTTATTTGTTCGAACAATGGGGCGGTGTGCTAGCAATCTTAGCAGGAGTGTTTTGGTTTGGACTTCTATTCTTTGCGGGGATTACTTCTTCATTAGCAATGGGAACTCCATGGATGGGCTTTATGTCTGATGAATTTGGATGGTCTAAAAATAAAGGGGCTTGGTCATTTGGAGCATTAGCTTTAATTATGGGATTGCCAACTGTAATTTTCTATAATCAAGGTGTTTTTGATCAATATGATTATTGGGCAGGAACTGTGAGTTTAGTTGTATTCGCTTTCCTAGAAACAGTATTGTTTTCTTATATTTTCGGAATTAACAGAGGATGGGAAGAAATTAATAAAGGAGCTGATATCAAATTGCCTAAGTTCTTTAAATATGTTATTTTAATAATCACGCCATTATTGTTAGGTGCAGTATTGGTAACTAGTATACCTGATTGGGCTAATCAAATTCAAAATAACGACACAAGAAATAAAGAATGGTTTGCCGATAATTATTTTGCTGAAAATTTTGAGGGTTCTGGAAAGATGTCAGGTAAAGTTGTTGAAGTAAAATCTGATTATGTTAAATTTGAATTTGAAAACGAAAGAAAGAAATTCGACAAAGTTTCAAATCAAGTTCTTGTTGAAAAATTTAATGATACAAAAGAATATAAATTTGATGCAAATTTAAATCAAGAAGTTATTGTAAAAGTAGGAGATGTAATTAAGCCTGGTGATGCTATTGCTAAAGGTGATTTTACGAATAATACTTTATATAAATTTATAGGTAGAATGTTATTGTTAACGCTTTTTGTATTTATTTCTGTAATTGTTTACGTTGCTTATAAGAAACGTGTTAAAGAAGGGAGGGCCACATTATGAATTCAGCAGCATTAGTTACTATGGTTTTAGCGCAAGGAATAGTTATTGCTTTAACGCTTTACTTTTTTTATAAAGTTTTGACAACTCCTCCAACTCAAGAACCTGATTCTTTTTCAGAAAATGATGAAGAAACAATAAGAAAAAACGATTAATTTTTTCAAAATGAATAAACTAAAATCCTACTTCCTGTTTTCAAGAGAACACAGAAGTGGGATTTTTTTGTTGTTTGCCATTATTATTTTAGTGCAATTAGGTTATTTTTTTCTTAAAGATAATTTCGTGTCTGCAAATAGTAATTCAGAAGACAAAGCTTGGTTGTCAGTGCAAAATGAAATTGACAGTTTAAAAAATAGTCAAGCAACCAAAAAAGATACGATTTATCCATTTAATCCCAATTATATTTCCGATTATAAAGGCTATAAATTAGGAATGTCAATTCAGGAAATTGATCGTTTGCATGCTTATCGAAAAAAAGGAAAATTTGTAAATTCTGCAGAAGATTTTCAGCAGGTGACTCAAGTTTCAGATGTATTTCTTTCTAAGATTAGTCCGTACTTCAAATTTCCAGATTGGGTTAAAAACAAAACAAATGTTACTTCAGAAAAGTTTCATAAGTTTTTACCAAAGGAAAAAGAAAAAATAGTTCAAAAAGATATCAATAGTGCAACAAGAGAAGATTTAATTGAGGTTTACGGTATCGGAGAAAAATTAGCAGATAAGATTTTACAAGAGAAAGAGAAGTTAGGATGCTTCGTTAGTATGGAGCAGTTTCAATTTATATGGGGAATTAGTCCAGAGGCTTTAGCAGATTTAGAAAAACGATTTGCAGTTAAAACACAAACCGGATTAAAGAAAATTGCTATAAACGATTTGTCTCAAAAAGAATTGGCAAAATTTCCCTATTTTAATTATTCAATAGCTAAAGAGATAGTTATTTATCGAACTATGAATAATGGGGTTAAAAGTACTGACGATTTAACAAAAATTAAGGGAATGCCTAATGAAAAAATAAATATAATCGCCTTATATTTGAATTTTTAAAACAATACCAATAAAACAACCTATATTATAGATTTATGAATTCAATGTATTTTACAGAAGAACACGAATTATTCAGACAAAGTTTTAGAGATTTTTTACACAAAGAAGTGGTGCCTCACATTGAAAAATGGGAAAAAACAGGAACAATTGAGCGTTTTATTTGGGAGAAATTCGGTGAAATGGGCTTTTTTGGATTGAATTATCCAGAAGCTTATGGTGGAATGGCTTTGGATTTATTTTATACGGTTATTTTCTTGGAAGAACTTCAAAAAGTAAAATCTTCTGGTTTTGCGGCTGCTATGTGGGCGCATGCTTATTTAGCTATGACACATTTAAATGCAGAAGGGGATGAAAGAATTAAAAAGGATTATTTAGCGCCAAGTATTGCTGGAAAAAAAATTGGAGCATTATGCATCACAGAGCCATTTGGGGGAAGTGATGTTGCTGGTATGAGAACAACTGCTGTGAGAAACGGTGATAAATTTATAATAAATGGTTCTAAAACGTTTATAACAAATGGTGTTTATGCGGATTACTATGTGTTAGCAGCTAAAACTAATCCAGAATTAGGGAATAAAGGAATTAGTATCTTTTTGGTGGATGCAAAAACACCAGGTATCTCAGCAACTAAGTTAGATAAATTAGGATGGAGAGCATCAGATACAGCAGAGCTTGCATTTGACAATGTGGAAATTCCATTAGAAAATTTAATGGGTGAAGAAGGAAAAGGTTTCCCGTATATCATGCAACATTTTGCTTTAGAACGTTTAATTATGGCAATCAATGCTCATGCAAGAGCAGAATATGCAATTGAATATACTATTGAATATATGTCACAACGCGAAGCTTTCGGAAGTACAATTAATAAATTCCAAGCTTTAAGACATACAATGGTAGAACATGCAACAGAAGTGGAACATTGTAAAATATTTAATTATGCTGCTGTAGCAAGATTAAATAAAGGAGAATATGTGGTTAAAGAAGCAACCATGGCAAAATTGAAATCGACCAAAGTTGCAGATTTAGCAATTTATGATTGTTTGCAAATGTTAGGTGGTTATGGTTATATGGAAGAGTATCCATTAGCCCGTTTGTTGAGAGATAGTCGTTTAGGTCCAATTGGTGGAGGAACTTCTGAAATTTTAAAAGAAATTTTATCAAAAATGATAATTGATAATCAAAATTACAAACCAGCGGTTAAATAAATTTAGTAAATAATGTTGAACTCCTGTCTAAATAGATAGGAGTTCTTGTTTTATAAAATCTTTTTCTTTAAAAGTTTGACAAATAGATGTTTTGTAATTGAAAAATAATTGCTACATTTGCACCCTTAACGAGAGGAGGTGTCTATATTATGTTAATTATACCAATTAAAGACGGAGAAAATATCGATAGAGCATTAAAGCGCTATAAAAGAAAATTTGATAAAACAGGAACTGTTCGT
>JACCDZ011635881.1_pt1 | contig 16013 bp, 12 predicted proteins | sample 7449551 | NCBI WGS metagenome assembly JACCDZ01 (sample SAMN15323452, study PRJNA562643) | freshwater metagenome | isolation source: river surface water | place: USA:Blue River Watershed | collected 2017-08-18 | reverse complement strand
GACGTGTTCTTGGTTTCCAGATTCCTGCTCTAAAAACACTTACATCAGAATCTTTCAATTCGTGAGCAATTTTTAATACTTGCTCTTCTGTTTCAGCACTACATGGTCCTGCAATTACTAATGGATGATCTAATTTGAAGGCATCCAACCAATTTCTCATTTCTTTACTATTCTCCATCTTTTCTAAAATTACTTTTTAATGTTTATTCCGTTTAATATTTCTTTTATTTTATTGACACTTTGCATTTCATTATAAATTGCATCATAATCACCATTTTCTAATAACTCTTTAAAATTAGTTAAATTAGAAATGTATTCTTCTAAGGTATTCACCACTTGTTGTTTATTCTGTTTGAAAATCGGTGTCCACATCGCTGGCGAACTTTTGGCTAAACGCACCGTACTTTCAAATCCACTCCCAGCCATATCAAAGATATCTTGCTCTTCCGTTTCTTTATTAATCACTGTCTTTCCTAACATAAACGAACTAATGTGAGACAGATGCGATACATAAGCAATATGTTTGTCATGCGATTGTGGATCCATATAGCGAATTCTCATTCCCATAGCCGTAAACAATTGCAACGCCTTTTCTTGCAACTTAAAGGTTGTTTTTTCTACCTCGCAAATGATATTCGTCTTTCCTTGAAACAAGCCTTTTATTGCTGCCGAAGGGCCAGAAAACTCCGTTCCTGCTATCGGATGTGTTGCAATATAATTGCGTCGCTTTGGATGATTCGCTACTGCTTCGCAAATAGGTAATTTGGTGGAACCTACTTCAAAAACAATCGTGTTCTCGCCAACTGCGTCCAATACTTGCGGCAAAACAATCAAGGCAATATCCACTGGAACCGAAACAATCACAAAATCTGCATCAGCTAAATCTTCAGTGGTTCCTGCTTTTTCAACTACTCCTAAATCAATGGCTTGTTGCAAATGGTTCTCATTGGCATCCATCCCCAAAATAGTCGCATCCGGATGCAGCGCTTTGATGTCTAAAACCATCGAACCACCTATTAAACCTATACCTATTACAACTACTTTCATTTTTTATTTTTTTATTCCTACTCTAATTATGAAAAAGTTTGCAGGAAAATCTGAAATCTAAAATCGTTATTCTTCAATCTAAAATCGATCAATCGCTTCTTGTACTTTTTCTTCCTTTACACAAAGTGCAAATCGAATGTAACCTTCTCCATTACTTCCAAAAATAGTTCCTGGCGTAATAAAAATATGTTTCTCGTATAAAATTTGGTCGATAAATGCTTCTGAAGAAGAAATTCCTGCTGGCAATTTTGCCCAAACAAACAAACCTACTCCTTCTTTATATACTGCGCAACCTAATTTTTCTGCCAATTGTTCGGTTAAAGCACGACGTTTTCTATAAATAGCGTTCATCGATTCGAACCAAGAAGCATCGCTTTTTAAAGCTGCAATAGCTCCTTTTTGGATACCGTAAAACATTCCGCTATCCATATTACTTTTCACTTTCAGCACGGCATCAATACAAGCAGCGTTTCCTAAAACCATTCCTACACGCCATCCTGCCATATTGAAAGTTTTACTCAACGAATTCAATTCTAAAGCTACTTCTTTGGCACCTTTCACCTGTAATAAACTCATTGGCTTGTCATTCAAAACAAAACTGTACGGATTATCATTGACTAATAAAATGCTATTCTTTTTAGCGAAAGCGACTAATTTTTCAAACAAAGCCAAACTGCCTCTCGCTCCTGTTGGCATGTGCGGATAACCCACCCACATGATCTTCACTTTGGATAAATCCAATTGTTCCAACGCCTCAAAATCAGGTTCCCAATTGGTGCTTTCTTTTAAATCATAATACACAGGAACCGCTCCTACCAAATTCGTCACCGAAGTATAGGTTGGATAGCCTGGATTAGGAATCAACACTTGGTCTCCTTCATTCAAGAAAGCCAAAGAAATGTGCATGATTCCTTCTTTAGAACCCATCAAAGGCAAAATTTCAGTTGTAGGATTCATAGCTACTCCAAAGTTCGTCTGATAAAAATCAGCCATACTTTGACGCAATTCGGGTACGCCTTGATAACTTTGGTATTGGTGTGCATTTTCTTCTTGCATTGCCGAAACCACTGCATCAATAACCACTTGCGAAGGCTTTAAATCGGGACTTCCAATTCCCATGTTAATGATGGGTTTTCCTTCTGCAGCCAATTGTCTTACTTCTCTCAATTTTGAAGAGAAATAATATTCTTCCACTATCTCTAAACGTTTTGCCGTTGTGATCATCTCTATTATTCTAATTTTATTTTAACCTCAAGGTTTTGTATTCTTATATTCTCCTAAAACTTTGAAATACTCGGCCATAATGTCGATTAAGGCTTTGGCTTTGGCATAATCTTCGTATTTCTCAAAAGTCACATCCACAAAAAACGAATATTTCCAAGGCGTTTCAATTTTGGGTAACGACTGAATCTTAGTTAAATTCAATTTGCAATCGCTCATTACATTCAGCACCGCCGCCAAACTACCGCGTTTGTGGTCCAATTCGAATTTAATAGAAGCTCTATTAATTTCGTTTGTTGCCAAATGAGATTGTTCTTTATTAATAATCACAAAACGCGTCATGTTATTATTAATTGTTTGAATCTCTGGCGCCAAAATTTCCAAATCATACATTTCAGCAGCGACTTTACTCGCAATGGCTGCAATACCTTTCAATTGTTTTTCGTGAATTCTTCGAGCCGTTTCAGCCGTATCTTTATCTTCAACAATTTTAATATGAGGATACTGCTTCAAAAACTCCATACATTGCAACAAGGCCATCGGGTGCGAATGAACTTCTTCAATATCTTCCATTTTCTGACCTTTCAATGCCATTAAATTCTGATGAATATCTAAATAATGTTCGCCAATTATGTGCAAATTATTCTTGTCAATCAACGCATAATTAGGAATAATAGGGCCTGCAATCGAATTTTCGATAGCCATGACGGCTTGATCTGATTTGCCAGACAACACACTCGATACCAATTCTTCAAATGACAAACATTCATCCACTGCTACTTCTTTTCCAAAGTACTCCTGAGCCACTTGATGGTGAAACGAACCTTTTATCCCTTGTATTGCAATTTTTGTTGCCATAAATTCAAAAAAAAATCCTGATTTTCATCAGGATTGTATATTGTTTTAATTTGCTTTTTAATTTTTCAAATAACCATATAACAATCCTTACTTCCTAAAAAAGAAGTAATAAGTATTGCTAAAATAAAAACGGTTATTACACATGACCTGCTTGTTTTGTATTTAATTACGGTGCAAATATTAGCATTTATTTCAATTCACACAATAAAAACTACCAATTTTATGCAACAAAAAAGGAATTCTTTGTGAAAAGCATTTTTTACTAACTATTGATTAAAAAAACTGTTTTTTAAGACCTGTTTTTTGTGAATTTAGAAATCACAAACTTGTTGACTGGCATAAAAACAAGCCTATTACTTCATAGGATTATTTAAAAATCCATTTTTTGCCTTCCGAAAATCGAGTAATTAGCATTGAACTTACTAAATCTCCATTGGCATTCAACAAAGTAGCAAGCGGATCGACCAAAGTTCCTATAATCATAGCAGCGGGCAAAGCTTGCTCCATCGGAAATCCATACACTGTAATCGCCAGCACCTCGCCGATATAACCCCCATTAGGGATTCCGCCTTCCACAATCGAAACAATAATAGTTATCCCTAAAGCCAGCAACAACACATTCGGCTTTGTAAAATCTCTTCCAAAAATCGCAAAAATTACGGCAATTTTAATTACCGCTGCCATCGCAGAACCGTCTTTATGCAGCGGTGCGCCCAATGGAATTGCTACATTTTTAATGTAATTGGGAATTTTCATTTTCTCCGCCGCTTCTAAATTAGCTGGAATTGATGCAATACTGCTGCAGGTTCCTAAAGCGGTCAAAGCAGGAGCTACATTATTTTTCCAAAAAAGGAATATGCCGTTTTTCCCTCCCGCCAAAAAAGCATAGAAAGTAAAAAATACCAGGAAATAAAAAACACCCACTCCATAATATAACGCAATGGGTTTTGCATAAGCTCCAAATAATTGCGGTCCAAAAACTCCCACTTGATAGGCAAAATAAGCTCCTAAACCCACTGGAGCAGCCTTCATTATAATATGCAACAATTGTTTCATGACTTCGTTTCCTGAATTTAGAAAACGGCTAAAATCCTTTCCTTTTTCTCCAGAATGCAGGGTGGCAAAACCAATCAAAAAAGAAAACACCATTAACGCCATCATGTTTTTTCGCGAAAGCAAATCAGAAAAATCATTGGCGGTAAATAATTGTGTTATTTGCGAACCCGTAGCACCCGTTTTTATTATTTCTAAAGGAGTAGTTGAAAGCATTGCCTCTTGATGAATTGGAAAAATCAAAACGCCACCTATCATAATTATAGCCGAAATAACAACGGTGCTCAAAAATACTCCCATGACAATACTAAATAATTTTCCTAGTTTTTCTGTTCGTTCCAAATTAGCAATAGAGGAAGAAATCGTGAAAAAAATCAACGGAATAATGGCGGTAAATAAGAGATTTAGAAAAATATCCCCCAGAGGTTTTATCACTTCTATGCCTTTCCCATAAACCAAACCTAAAATACTACCCAAAGTAATTCCTCCTAAAAGAAGTAATATTGAAGCATAATTTTTCAAAAAACGATTCAAACTTGTGTCTTTCATATTTTTTTTATTTAGGGTAAATATATAACTAAATTTTAATCCGTTTTTTAGTGTAAAATTAGAAAGCGCATTCTTCCACTAAAACAATAATTAGATACTTTTTCTGTTTACTTTTGTAGCAAATACAAAGCGATGTCAATAGAAATTCAGAATATATCTAAAAGTTACGGAACACAAAAAGCACTCGATGCGATTTCATTTTCTATCAACAAAGGAGAAATTGTGGGTTTCTTAGGTCCTAACGGAGCGGGAAAATCGACTTTGATGAAAATTCTAACGACCTACCTAACCGCAGACGAAGGCAGTGCCAAAGTCAATGGTTTTGATGTCAATACCGAACAAAAAGACGTTCAGCTTTCTATTGGCTATTTGCCAGAACATAATCCGTTGTATTTGGATTTGTACGTTCGGGAATATTTAGCTTTCAATGCTGATGTGTATAAAGTAGCTAAGTCGCGAATAGAAGAAGTGATTCAATTGACGGGACTAAGCACCGAAAGTCATAAAAAAATAGGACAATTATCCAAAGGATACCGCCAACGTGTGGGTTTAGCCAATGCTTTATTGCACAACCCTGACGTTTTAATTTTGGACGAACCAACAACAGGTTTGGATCCCAATCAATTAGTAGAGATTCGAAATGTGATTAAAAATGCAGGTAAAGACAAGACTGTTTTTCTTTCTACGCACATCATGCAAGAAGTTGAAGCTATTTGTGATCGTGTTATTATTATTGACAAAGGTAAAATCGTAGCCGATAAAAAATTGGAAAAATTAATCTTGGAAACCACCACTCAAATTATAGAAGTAGAATTTGACCAAGAAGTTATAGCAACTCAAATGGCTACTATCGAAAATATAAGTTCTTATTCCAAAATTAATGGCACTCTTTGGGAATTAACTTTTGCTACCGATAAAGACATGCGTTCTATAGTTTTTGATTTTGCTACCGCCAACGGATTGAAAACTTTACAACTCAACCAAAAAAATAAAAATCTAGAAACGGTGTTCAGAGAGGTTACGAAATAAAAAAGCTTCCATCCTTTGAAAGATTGGAAGCTTTAAATATCTAGAAGTTTATTTTAAAAAACTTTACTTGCTATTTGTCTAATGTTTTCTGATTTACCCATCGAATAATAATGCAAAAACGGCACTCCAGCAGCTTTTAATTCTAATGACTGTTGAATCGCCCACTCTACTCCTACTTGTCGGATATCAGCTGGCGTTTTACATTTTTCCACTGCATTAATTAAATCTTCTGGTAAGTCAATTCTAAAGATTTGAGGTAAGATTTGCAAATGTCTTTGTACTGCAATCGGTTTAATCCCTGGAATAATAGGAACATTAATTCCAATTTCTCTTGCTTTGGCAACAAATTCAAAGAATTTTGAATTGTCAAAAAACATTTGAGTGACTACATAATCAGCACCTGCGTCCACTTTTTCTTTCAATCGTTTCAAATCAGAAATCAAAGATGGCGACTCCAAATGCTTTTCTGGATAACCTGCTACTCCAATACAAAAATCGGATTTATGTTCGATATCCTTTAAACCGTGTAAATAATTCCCTTGGTTCAATTGGTGAATTTGGCTCACCAAATCGGCAGCATAATGGTTTCCACCTTCTTTCGGAATAAACGATTGTTCGTCTTTCATAGCATCGCCACGCAACGCCATTACGTTATCAATTCCTAAATAATGACAATCCACCAAAAGGTATTCGGTTTCTTCTTTTGTAAATCCGCCACAAAGAACATGCGGCACCGTATCTACATGGTACTTATGCTTAATAGACGCGCAAATTCCCAAAGTTCCCGGACGCATTCTGGTTAATTTTTTCTCCAATAAACCATTGCCTTTATTCACATAAATGTATTCCTCACGCGAAGTCGTTACATCAATAAATGGCGGTTTGAATTCCATTAACGGATCTATATTATCATACAATTCCTGGATACTTGTTCCTTTGGTAGGTGGCACAATTTCAAATGAGAATAAAGTTTCTCCTTTGGCTGCTGCTATATGGTCTGTTACTTTCATGAGCCTCCCCCGTCCCCTCCAAAGGAGGGGTGACTGAAGTGGGTAATCAGTTTTTTATTTAGTAAACATTTTTTATTCGCTCTCTTGTTCCCCCTTTGGGGGTTAGGGGGCTTAATCTGCAATATTAGGAGCTAGCCATTTTTGTGCTTGCTCCATGGTGGTGTTTCTTCGTTTCGAATAGTCTTCTACTTGGTCTTGTTTTATTTTACCCAAACCGAAATACTTACTTTCTGGATTGGCAAAATAATAGCCTGACACGGACGAAGCTGGCCACATGGCCATACTTTCGGTCAAAGTTACACCTATTTTTTGTTCAACATCTAAGAGTTTCCAAATCGTTGGTTTTTCTAAATGGTCTGGACAAGCAGGATATCCTGGTGCAGGACGAATTCCTTTGTAGTTCTCCGCAATTAAATCCTGATTCGATAAATTCTCATCAGAAGCATAACCCCAGATTTCCTTACGCACTTGTAAGTGTAAATATTCAGCAAAGGCTTCTGCCAAACGATCGCCTAAGGCTTTGACCAAAATCGAATTGTAATCGTCTAGGTCTTTTTCAAATGCTTTGGCTTTTTCTTCTACTCCAAAACCAGTGGTTACACAAAAACAACCCATGTAATCTTGAACTCCTGAATCTTTTGGCGCAATAAAATCAGCTAAGGCGATATTAGGCGCGCCAGTCGTTTTTTGGGATTGTTGACGTAGGGTTAAAAAAGTTAACGATTGCCCATTATCAGTTGTCAACTGAATATCGTCGTCGTTTATGGTATTGGCAGGGAAAATTCCTAAAATACCTTTGGCAGTCAACCAATTTTCTTGAATTAACTGATGTAACATTTTTTGCGCATCGGCAAATAAAGACGTGGCTTGTTCTCCAACCACCTCATCGGTTAAAATAGCTGGATATTTTCCGTACAATTCCCATGAATTGAAAAACGGTGTCCAATCGATAAAATCCACTAAATCAGCAATGGCAACATCAACAGTTTTTGTTCCAATGAAATTAGGTTTTGTTGGCGTGTAGGTGCTCCAATCTATCTTTAATTTATTTACTCTTGCCTGCTCAATCGTTAGGAAATTTTTATCCCTACTACGATTCAAGTAGCCTTCACGAAGCGCATCGTATTCGGTACGAATGTCTTGTGTGTATTTTTCTTTCGTTTCTGAATTCAATAAGTTTCCAGCAACTGTTACTGCTCTAGAAGCATCGTTTACGTGAACTACTGTCGCTTTATATTGAGGTGCAATTTTCACGGCGGTATGCGCACGCGAAGTGGTTGCTCCACCAATCATAATTGGAATTTTAACATTCAATTTATCCAATTCTTTGGCTAAATACACCATTTCGTCCAGCGAAGGCGTAATCAAACCACTCAATCCAATAACATCTACATTATGCTCGATAGCTGCCGCAATAATTTTCTCTGGCGCTACCATCACACCTAAATCGACTATTTCGTAATTGTTACATGCTAAAACAACTGAAACAATGTTTTTCCCAATATCGTGAACATCTCCCTTCACAGTCGCCATCAATACTTTTCCAGCACTTGAGGAAGCCGAACCGTCTTTTGCTGCTTCAATAAATGGTAATAAATACGCTACTGCTTTTTTCATTACACGTGCTGATTTAACTACCTGTGGCAAAAACATTTTTCCGCTTCCAAATAAATCGCCTACAACATTCATTCCTGCCATCAAATTGATTTCGATGACTTCAATGGGTTTCGAAGCCGCTTGTCTTGCTTCTTCTACATCTATTTCTATAAATTCGTCAATTCCTTTTACTAACGAATGGGTTAATCGTTCTTGTATTGTTCCTGAACGCCATTCAGCAATCGCTTTTTCATTGGCTTTGAAATCGCCTTTGAAACTTTCTGCTAAATCCAATAAACGCTCTGTAGCATCTTCCCTTCTGTTTAACAAAACATCTTCTACGTGTTCTAACAAAACTGGATCAATTTCGTCGTAAATCTCTAACATTTCAGGATTCACAATACCCATTGTCATTCCATTTTTAATGGCGTGGTATAAAAATGCGGAGTGCATTGCCTCACGCACTTTGTCATTTCCTCTAAACGAAAAAGAAACATTACTTACTCCTCCCGAAATATGGGCATACGGCAAGTTTTCTCTAATCCATTTGGTCGCACGGAAAAAATCCAAAGCATTCAATTTATGCTCTTCCATCCCTGTTGCCACCGGAAAAATATTCGGGTCGAAAATAATGTCTTGAGCAGGAAAACCTACTTTATCAACTAATACATCGTAACTTCTTTTGCAAATTTCGATACGTCGCTCGTAATTATCGGCTTGACCGTTTTCGTCAAATGCCATTACGATTACCGCTGCTCCGTAACGTTTGATTTTTTTTGCGTATTCAATGAATTTTTCTTCTCCTTCTTTTAGCGAAATAGAATTTACCACTCCTTTTCCTTGAATTACTTTCAATCCCGCTTCAATGATTTCCCATTTCGAGCTATCAATCATTACGGGAACGCGAGAAATATCGGGTTCGGCAGCAATTAAATTTAAGAATTTGGTCATGGCATACACCCCGTCCAACATTCCTTCATCCATGTTGACATCGATAATTTGCGCACCACCTTCCACTTGATTTCTAGCGATATCTAAGGCTTCTTCGTATTGCTCTTCTTTGATTAATCGCAGGAATTTTCTTGAACCGGTGACATTAGTTCTTTCCCCCACATTCACAAAGTTGGTTTCTGGGGTAATAATTAATGGCTCTAGACCGGATAATTGTAAATATTTCTTTTCGTGTGTACTCATATCGTATAAAAACCTATAGGTTTTGAAAACCTTTCCAGTTTAGTTTAATTCAATAGTTCTCGGTTTAAACTCTCTCGCTACATCAGCGATTGCTTTGATGTGATCTGGAGTAGTTCCGCAACAACCTCCAATGATATTGATTAAATTATCTTGTAAATACTCTCTAATCAAAGCTTGCATTTCTTCTGGGGTTTGATCGTAATGTCCGAAGGCATTTGGCAAACCCGCATTAGGGTGAGCTGAAATATTCAATTGCGTATTCATCGACAACCGTTTCAAATACGGCTTCAATTGATCAGCTCCTAAAGCACAATTAAAACCAACGCTCAATAACGGAATGTGAGAAATCGAGATTAAGAAAGCCTCTACCGTTTGACCCGAAAGCGTTCTTCCTGAAGCATCGGTAATTGTACCCGAAACCATTACTGGCATGTCTATTTTACGTTCTTCTTTTACTTCTTCAATGGCAAAAAGGGCTGCTTTGGCATTCAAAGTATCAAAAATAGTTTCCACCAATAACACGTCGCAACCGCCATCAATTAAGGCTTCAACTTGTTGCTTGTAGGCTACACGCAAATCGTCAAAAGTAACTGCACGATAACCCGGATCGTTTACATCAGGTGACATCGAAGCCGTTCTGTTGGTTGGTCCGATCGAACCCGCTACAAATCGAGAACGGTCTGTAAATTCGTCAGCCACTTCACGTGCAATTTTAGCCGATTGGTAATTCAACTCGTACACTAAATCTTCCAAATGATAATCGGCCATACCGATAGTCGTTCCAGAAAATGTATTGGTTTCTACAATATCCGCTCCTGCTTGAAAATACAAACGGTGGACTTGTTTTACCGCTTCGGGTTGTGTTATAGAAAGCAAATCGTTGTTTCCTTTTAACGGATGTGGAAAATCTTTGAAGCGTTCGCCACGAAAATCTTCTTCAGAGAAATTGTTGCGTTGTAGCATGGTTCCCATAGCACCGTCTAGGACAAGGATTCTTTCTTTTAAGGCTTGTTGAATTTTTGACATATTTTTTATTTTGGCCGTAAAGGCACTTCATCAAACTGTTTTGTTGTTTATTTCTTGGCAAAAAAATCCCTTTCTGCCCGTTAGCCCTGATGGAAGCGGCATCCTTTTATTCTGGGTTTCAGAATAAAAGATACAGCGTACAGCAGGAAAAAATCTTGGCAAAAATACGCCATTCCTTTGCTTTAAAAAAATATAAAATTGTATCCTTTTAAAAAAATGGAGTTGGGCATTGTCCAATACAAAAAAAAGCGCTAGAACTCGAAAGTAATAGCGCTTTGTATTAGGATGGAAAAGCTGTTAAACGATTGCTTTTACTACTGCTTTTGGGGCTTCTTTACGAGTTCCGTCAAATCCGTCTACTCCTGAAACGGTGGTGTATTTCAACACATAACGTTTTCCCGGATTAATGATTTGGTAGGCTGCCTGACACATCAAAGTGGCTTCGTGGAAACCACAAAGAATCAATTTCAATTTGCCCGGATAGGTATTTACGTCACCAATGGCGAAAATTCCAGGAATGTTCGTTTGGTAATCCAAAGAGTTGTTTACTTTGATGGCATTTTTTTCGATTTCCAATCCCCAATCAGCGATTGGTCCTAATTTTGGTGTCAAACCAAAAAGCGGAATAAAATAGTCCGTTTCGATAGTTCTTTGCACTCCGTCTTCGTCAAGAACAATAGATTCAATGTGGTTTGTCCCATTTACGCCCACTACTTCGGCAGGAGTAATCATTCGGATTTTACCTTCGTTTTTCAACTCTTGTACTTTCTCCACAGAGTCCAAAGCGCCTCTAAATTCATTTCTTCTATGAATCAAAGTAACCTCTGATGCTACATCAGCCAAGAAAATACTCCAATCCAAAGCCGAGTCTCCTCCACCGGCAATTACGACTCTTTTGTTTCTGAATTCTTCTGGATTTTTGATGAAGTATTTTACGCCTTTATCTTCGTAAAATTCGATATTTTCAATCAACGGTTTACGAGGCTCAAAACTTCCTAAACCACCTGCAATCGCAACCACTGGCGTGTGGAATTGAGTTCCAGCATTTGAAGTTACGATAAAAGTTCCGTCTTCTTGTTTTACAATCGTTTCAGCGCGCTCCCCAAGAGTAAATCCTGGTTCGAATTGCTTGATTTGCTCCATCAAATTATCGACTAAATCACCTGCTAATACTTCAGGAAAACCTGGAATATCGTAGATTGGTTTTTTAGGATATAATTCGGAAAGCTGCCCGCCCGGTTGTGGCAAAGCATCTAGAACGTGACATTTTAATTTTAATAATCCCGCTTCGAATACGGCAAATAAACCTGTTGGGCCTGCTCCAATTATAAGTATGTCTGTTTTAATCATTCTATTAAGTTTTATTCTTTATTTATCTTCTCTTGTTTTATGCAAATGAACGAATGATTTTAGTTTCTAAAGGTAACATTTATCACTTTTTCAACACAATCGTTATTTCTTATTTTTCAACGATTCGGTAATTTCATTCATCTTTTGGACTTTTTCCTCAAAATTTCCTTTTAATGTTTTTCGATATTCATTCAAATTTTCGACCATTTTGTTAATATCATCTGGAATTATTTCTTCAAAAAATTCTCTCAAGCGCTTGGCTGTTGTTGGTGATTTTCCGTTGGTCGAAATAGCAATTTTCACATTTCCTTTGGTTACAATTCCTCCCAAATAATAATCACACAACTGTGGTGTATCGGCAATATTGCAAATCAAATGACGATTGCGACACAAATCAAATACTCTTTTATTCACCTTCAAATCATCGGTACACGCAATTACCAAATGGCGTTTGCGAAGCATCCAACGATTGAATTTCTTAGCCGTGAGCTTTACCGAAGGATGTTGGCCAACCAAAGCTTCCAACTCAGGAAGAAATCGTGGTGCTACTACCTCAACATTGGCATTCGGACTGGATTTCAACATAAAAGATAACTTTTCTAAACCTACATTTCCGCCACCCACAATCAACACATTCAATTGATGTAGTTTTAAAAACACCGGATATAGTTCGTTTCTTTCTTCCATGATTAGCCTCTCCCCGGCCCTCTCCAAAGGAGAGGGAGCCGAGTCCTGAAAATTTTTTTATATTTTATTTACTAAATAATCGTGATAGAAATCTTTTAGTTTATTGCTTTCTCTTACCACTTCGCCAATAACAATAATGGCTGGCGAACTTAATTTCTTTTCCGCCACTACATCTTGAATGCTGTCAATGCTTCCTACTCCTATTTTTTCTTTTGGAGTAGTTCCGTTTTGAATAATGGCTACCGGAGTAGTTCCTTTCGATTCGTTTTGGAACAAATTCACAATTTGAGCTAATTTACTCATCCCCATCAAAATCACCACCGTTGCTGATGATTGGGCGGCTAAAGCTACATCATTAGACAATTTTCTATCCGAAGTAGTTCCTGTAATTACCCAAAAACTTTCAGAAACACCGCGTTTAGTTAATGAAATTCCTTGATACGCTGGTACTGCTACAGAAGAAGAAATTCCTGGCACTACGGCAGTTGGGATTCCGAAACTTTCTACAAAATCAATTTCTTCGCTTCCACGACCAAAAATAAAGGGATCACCACCTTTTAAACGCACTACATGCCCGTAAGTCAAGGCATTATCAACAATCAATTGATTGATTTCGTCTTGCGAATAGGTGTGACATCCTTTTCTTTTTCCAACAAAAATCTTGATTGATTTTTTAGGTGCATAAGTCAGAATTTCTTCGTTTGCCAAGGCATCATACAAAACCACCTGAGCTTCTGCTAAAGCATTGGCTCCTTTGATAGTTAGTAAGTCTGGATCGCCTGGACCAGCACCTACTAAAGTTACTTTGGGTTGTATTGGTTTATGCATTAGCTAAATCTTTTGCTCTGTACTCTTCAATTGTTGCGAAGAATGCTTTAGCTTGTTCTAAATACTCTTTTGCAAATACTTCTGAAGCTTCGTTCGCTTTAATTTGGTATACCAAATCTTTGAAAGCAGTGGCCAATTGAATTTTATTGGTCTCCACAAAAACCGAATCAAACAAATCGATGATTCCGGCGTGGTGGTTTGTTTTTTGATTTTCAGCAAGTAATAATGCTTTGGCTGCATTTACAAATCCTGCATAGGTCAAGTAAATAGAATCCGACCATTTTTGATCGTTTAATGCTTCTTGAGAGAACGTCAATTTGTCTTTAGCTTCTACCAATAAAGTAGCTACTAAGTCAATCACCACTCCTGCACATTCACCCACACCTACTGCTTTTACGTAGTTGTCGGCATTTCCCCAATCCACAAAATCAGCTTCTGTTAAGTTGGTTACATCGGCTAAAGGTTTCAAAAATTCGTAAAAATATTTTTCTCCTTTGGCATCATAATAATTTAAGAACGATTGTCCGTCTGCATTTGCTTCAAAATCATTTAAGATCAAACGCAAGGCTTGGGGTCCTCTACGACTTGGAATTTTAATTACTTTATCTGAAAAACGACCTTGACCGTTTCCTAAGTTTCCTCCACCCAATAATACTTGAAGGGCTGGTGCTACTAATTTTCCAGAATTGATTGACATTCCTTGGAAACCAATTTCTGCCATATTATGTTGTCCACAAGCATTCATACAACCACTGATTTTAATCGTAATTTCTTGATTGTTGCTGTATTGCGGGTATTCTGTTGCTAAAACGCGTTCTAATTCTACCGCAATTCCTGTACTACTAGCAATTCCTAAATTACATGTATCTGTACCTGGACAAGCAGTAACGTCATTGATGGTGTTGTACCCTAAAGTAACAAAATCCAATTGGGCTAATTCTTGGTAAAAGAACGGTAAATTTTCTTCTTTAATGTTACGAATCAAAATGTCTTGACGTAAGGTAAAACGCAATTCATTGGCACCATAATTTTTAATCAAATCAGCCAAAGCTCTTGCTTTATCAGTATAAAAATCGCCTAAAGCCACTTTGATTCCGATAGCCACATAACCGGCTTGTTTTTGAGCGATTACGTTTGATTTTTTCCAAGCTTCGTAAGCAGCAACATCTTCGATAGTTACTTTTGGAGCAGTTACTAATGGTGCTGGAATTGGAGCGTCAAAAGTAGTCGTATCTATTTCTACTGTTTGAAAAGACAAAGCTTTTTTCTCTTCCTCTACCAATCGTAAGAATTCGTCTTTGCCAATATCTTTAATTAAGAATTTCATACGTGCTTTCAAGCGTTTGGCTCTTTCGCCATAGCGATCAAAAATACGTAAGACTCCTTCTGTCATCGGAATGATTTGGTTTACCGGTACAAATTCTGAAAGTAATTCGGCATGGCTTGGTTGCGAACCTAATCCACCTCCTAACATCACTTTAAATCCGCGTTCTCCATTTACAATTTTTGGAATGAAACCCAAATCGTGCAAATAGCTCAAAGCGGTATCTTTATCAGAAGATGAAAAGGACATTTTGAATTTACGCCCCATTTCTTGACATACCGGATTTCGTAAGAAAAACTGAAACAAAGCATGTGCATAAGGCGAAACATCAAATGGTTCTTCCGGATCGATTCCAGCGTTTTCACTGGCTGTAATATTTCGAACGGTATTTCCACAAGCTTCTCTCAGCGTGATATCGTCTTTTTCCAAATCAGCCCAAAGCTGCGGAGTTCTATCCAAACTTACATAGTGAATTTGAATATCCTGACGCGTAGTAATGTGCAAACGTCCTGTCGAATATTCGTCAGACACTTTAGTAATACGCACTAATTGTTCGCTACTTACTTTACCAAACGGCAATTTGACACGAATCATTTGCACTCCTTCTTGACGCTGACCGTACACTCCTCTGGCCAAACGAAGGCTACGAAAACGTTCGTCATCAATTTTCCCTTCTTTGAATAATCGAATTTTTCTTTCTAAATCGATAATGTCTTTTTGGACAATCGGATTTTCTATTTCGGTTCTAAAACTTTCCATAAGCCCCACCCCAGCCCTCCCCAAAGGGGAGGGAGCCGAGTTTTGATTTTAAATTATTATTTTTTATTTCCCTTGCTCCTTCATTCCCCCCTTTGGGGGTTAGGGGGCTGTTATAAATCCAACTCCCGCTGTTGTGTTGGTATTGGCGTCAATTAAAATAAACGCTCCATTTGATTTATTATCATTGTATTTATCAAAATACAATGCTTTGCTTAATTTGATCGTTACTTCTCCAATTTCGTTAATTGCTAATTGCGTAGCCGGAGTTGCTCCTGAATAATCTGTCGCAATTACATTTTTGATTGCATCAATTTTAGCCAAAACTCTATTCGTATTGTGTTGTACCAAATACTTGGTTCCTGGCACTAATTTCTTGCTGTCCATCCAACAAATAGTCGCATTAATATCTTTTTCTACTTGAGGTAATTCTCCTGATTTTACAATCATATCGCCACGTGTCACATTGATGTCGTTTTCCAATT
>JACCDZ011164326.1_pt1 | contig 16016 bp, 15 predicted proteins | sample 7449551 | NCBI WGS metagenome assembly JACCDZ01 (sample SAMN15323452, study PRJNA562643) | freshwater metagenome | isolation source: river surface water | place: USA:Blue River Watershed | collected 2017-08-18 | reverse complement strand
TTTGCATTCGGGATGGCATCATCATTGTAATGAGCGGAACTAAAGTTGCTGATAATTTTCGACTGCCTCAGTAGATCCTGAAATGCGGATCCATACTTTTTCGAAAATACGACATAAAGCGCCATTGGCAAGCACATTGGTGCACGTGATTAAGGGGTCTAAAATGACGTTAAAGGCGACAATGAGCGCGATCATTTCTGCCGTAAATCCCAGGTAATTCTCATAGATAGGAATCATCAAGAAGATAGCTCCTCCAAGGACTGCTGCCGTGGCAAAGCGCGCCAGGACAAAAACTAGGCTAAAATTTATCCAGATGAAAAGGCTTGGACAAGCTCCATGAAAGTGGCGGTAGATGAGAAAACAAAGGAAGGTATTGGTAATACAGTCGCCGATTTGCTGAATATTTGTGGTTGCAGGGATCACGGCTTTGGCAAAGTCGGGATTTTTTAGGTTTTTTCCAGAGCCTTGAATGGTCCATGGCATAGTCGATAGGCTGCACCCAGAGGAAAAAGCAATGGTTGTGGCAGGAAGAAGGTTTTTTAAGCTTTCTAAAGCTTTTCTCCCTGATCCCAACATAAAGAGAAGAAGAATGTAGCTAAAGAGAAGCCCTACAAGCCAAAGAATTAAAGAGGTCGATTCACTTAAGATATTTTGTAAAAGATTTGTTTGGGCCATGCGTGCCACAAAACCAAGAATAAAGAGGGGGATCAGGCGCGAAAAAAACTGGGTTAAGACGGCTTCTGTCACTTTTTTGCCTTGGTTGATAACGCGGGTAAGGAGGGGGAATTTAAAAAAAGCAGCGCCAAGGCCCAAAACAGCGCCCAATAAAGTTCCCTTATCAGCAGACCACCAGCTGGGTTTGAGTAGGGGTAGGCGAAGAAGAGGGGAAAAATCGACTTGGCTAGAGGAGAGAGAAAGAGAAGGGAGAAATTGCGTGGCCAGATGACCTCCCCCATAGGCAAAAAAGACACTGCTCAAGTTGGAGACGCCTTCAAAGAGTAAAAGAGAAAGGATGAATAGGGGGGCTTTAGATTTAAAAGAGCAGATGGCATGTGCGATAAAAAAACAAACGGTTAAGGGGAGAATCCAGACAAGAAGATCTTTAATCCCTAGGCTAAGGGTATAGAGTCCTTGATGAATAAAGGGAGGTAGAAGGTGAGCGGTCAGCAGATAGAGAAAAAGCGTAAGAAAAACTTGGATAACGCGCTTTTTGAGTTGTCTTAAGAGAGCGGCCATAAGGTTTTGCATGCCTCCATGTTAGTAGAGTTGGGGGTTGTAAGTAAAGAGAGAAGGCGTATGCTATAACCTTTAAAAGGGGTAAATAAATGAGAATTTGGGCGCTTGCGGATCTTCACTTAGCGATCGGAGATCCTTCTAAAGATATGGCTTTTTTTGGCCCTGTCTGGGACCATTATATGGATAGAATAGCAAAAAACTGGAGGGCGGCTGTTCAGTCAGACGATCTTGTTTTAATTGCGGGCGACATTTCCTGGGCGCTTCGTTTAGAGGATGCAGTGCGTGATTTAGAATGGATCGATGCTTTACCTGGAACTAAGCTAGTGATTAAAGGGAATCATGATCTGTGGTGGACCTCTCAAGCTAAGATGGCAAAGGTTTGTCCCCCTTCAATTCATTTGATGCAAAATAGCGTATTTAACTGGAGGGGGTTTTCTATTGGAGGCGCGCGCCTTTGGGATACGCCAGAGTATAGATTTTCTGAATATATCCAGTTTCAAGAAAACAAAAAGGCTGCCCTTGCGCCACCTTCTTCTCTACAAGAGGATGAAAAGATTTTTTTGCGCGAGCTAGAGCGTCTAAAGCTTAGTCTAAAGCAGCTGAATCCACAGGCCTCCAAGAGAATTGTCATGACTCACTACCCCCCGATTTCAGCCGATTTAAAACCGTCGCGTGCCTGTCAAATTTTAGAAGAGTTTAAAGTCGATATCTGTGTTTTTGGACACCTGCATAATGTGAAGAAAGAGGCATCTTTTTTTGGAGAAGCTCGGGGGGTGAAATATCTCTTAACTGCTGCTGATTATTTAGACTTCAAGCCCTTGAGGGTTTTGTAGGGGTGCAATGGCTAGTTCTAGATATTTTTTCAATTTGGCTAGCGATGGATCTTCTGGATCTAAGACGCTATCTAGATCTTTACCGGTGTGCTGATTTAGCAAGGCCTGCACTTCTTTTTCCTGCTTTTCTTTGTCAAGACCACGGAAATAGGCAGCTGTTTTGGCCAAAAGGTTTCCTAAATCTTTTTCTGTATGGATCCATTTTAAAGCTTGCAAACCGGCTTTTTGAAAGAGGTGGGGGTCTGCATGGGAGACAAGAAAAGAGAGCACTTCAAATAACAAATCAAGATCTTCACTTTTTTCAATATCTTCTAAAAGGGTTTGCAGGAGAAGATTGGCGCTATGGGCATTCATTTGCGTCTTCATCTTAGCTTTTAAAAAATCAAACCAAAGCGGGTGGCTGATATAAGGATAGAAATCTTGAAGGATCTCGTCTGCATCGCTGAGGAATTTTTGGTCGAGCAGTTGAGAGGTGTAAATATAGAGAAAGTGTTCTAAATCATGGGCGCAATTAAGGGAAAAGTTTTCAAAGATCTCTTTTTTAGAAGAGCCGCTTTCATCAAGAATTTGTTTAAGCTCGCCAAGAAGTGTTTGCATCTCTTCTTCTAACAAAGGCTCTTGTTGGTAGTAAAGAGAGATTTTGTAGTCGAGCTCATCGCAAAACAAAGAGAGGCTCTTTTCCTGGGGCAGCAATCTGCGCCAAAGCTCAAAGATAAGAAGATAGATGGGGTCTGCTTCTCTTCGATCTAAAGGTAAAAGAGAATCTGTCAGAGTCTCTGGGTTTGTAAAGTGAGAAGCTTTCTCTAAAAAAGAATCGGTCTCTAAAGAGATCCCCAAGGATTGAAGACGCTCAAAAAGGTCGTGGGTTGTTCTGTCACGTAAATTTTCCACTTGCCACGGTTTTGGTCGTGTAAGCTCTCCCTTTAAAAAGTGAAATCGTAAAAGATTGTAAAAAGCTTTTTTATGTAGACGCATGTTTTAACTTAAGGTATCTTTCTTTTGTGATAAAAAATCAAATGAAAAAATCGTTTGTTCTATTAGAAGTTTTAATTGGTATGTCCCTTCTTGCGCTATGCGCCTTCTTTTTTATTCATGAGCCGTTTCGTATGTTAAAGCGGGAGGTAGAGGGCTTTAAAAATTTAGAGGTGAATCGTCTTTTAGAGGCGAGTTTATGGGAGATAGAAAAGAGCTTGGAAAAAGAGGTTAAATCTCTTCCCAAAACAGCCTTTCAAGATAAAAAAAATGAGCGCACGCTTAAATTTCCTGTCAAAATAGGAACACATTCTTTTCTTATCGAGAAAAAATATGAGCTTTGGTGCTCTTCGGATAAGGCAGACACGGCGGATGCAAGCCTGCACCACTATCTTGTTTTTATGCATCTAGAAGGGACACCTAAAGACAAGCCGACGTATAAATTCTATGTTAAAGCAAAAAAGCTTTAGGTGTTATTTACGGATTTTTCAGGTTTTAGAGCGCGCATAAGATCGATGACAATCTCTACACGCAATAGGTAAGCAGAGAGAGTCAGGCTTGCTAAGAAAGCAAAAGCAGGCACACAAAAATGTAAAACTTGCGCTGTAAAAACCCTTGTCAGGGGGCCATTTTCTATAAAAAGCAACATCTCTGTGCCCCAGGCGCAAAAGGCGGCTATAAAGGAGGCGGCTCCAATGTATACATGATCTTTAAGAGAAAGCAGAGGGCTCCATCCGCGTTGATGGGCTTGGCGTTTAAGGATAAAAAAATTCGCAAAAGCACTTAAGCTAGTAGCCAGGGCTGTACTGACTGATCCCCACTGAAATCCAAAAATAAAAAGAGCATTAAGCCCTAGGTTTAAGAGGATGGCAAAAAGGGAGATCAGGGTGGGGGTGCGAAAATCTCCTTTTGCAAAGGAAAGGGAGGAGTAGAGGATGACAAGGGTAGCAGGAAGAAGGCCGAGTCCATAGGCAAAGAGGCAAAGGGTTGTTTCTATGACGGCAAACTCAGAAAAAGCTCCTCTTCCGTAGATGAGATTTACGGCGGGAAGTCCTAAGACAAAGATGGCCAAGGCGCAGGGCAGCATAATACCTATAATCCGGTTGTAGCTCAGATTAAACGCTTTGCTGGCATCTATTAGGTTTGCTTGTTTAATGGCGCGTGAAAGGCGAGGGACGATGGTACTGACGCAAGCAATTCCAAAGAGGGCAAAGGCTAGTTGTTGGAGGCGGATAGAATACCAGAGATAAACAGGGCCACTTAAAGAGGCGTGTCTTGCAAAAAGAGAGTCGCAGAGGGCGTTAATTTGCACAGCACCAACCCCGATGGCCCCATAGGCAAAAGATTGAATCAGCTGCTTGACTTCTTTAGGTATGCAGAAAGTTGTCCACTCTTTCCATGAGCCTTTAACAAGGGCAAGTGTAGAGGGGAGTGTAAGAAGCCATTGAGCAAAAAAGCCGACGGCTACCCAAATGGAGAGTAGGCGCATGGCTAGATTTGGATCTTGGTGACGCAGCAAATAGGCGGCGGCAATCCAAATCAGATTGCATACAAATGGAGCAAAACTAGGAAGAAAAAATCGGTCATGACAATTTAAAATAGAGAGGTTAAGCCCATAGAGACAGATGAATAATAAGCCAGGTAGCAGGTAGGCAGTTAGTGAGGCGATTTCTTGGTTGTCGGGATTTAAAAAGGGGTTCAAGGCGTGAAGTCCTATCTCTCCTAAGACGGTGATTCCAATGAGAAGAAGTGATATCAAAAATGTAAGCTGTCTAAAAAAATGGTAAGAGGCAGAGGGGTTTTTCGAGCGTATTTCTTCAAATTGGGGAATAAAGGCGGATTGAAAAGGGCCTTCTCCGAGAAGTCTGCGCAGTAAATTAGAAAAGCGAAAAGCCACCATAAAGGCGGCAACTTGTGGTAAGTCTCCGAAGGAAATGGCCATGACAAGATCGCGCCCGAGGCCGCTGATCCGACTGAGAAGTGTGCCAGAAAAAAACTTTTTTAAGTGCTGTGTGGACATGGATACCTATTGGCGCGCTCTAGGTGCTCGGGAAGATCAATGCCTAACACTTCTTCATTGGTTTCATGAACTTTAATTTTAAGACCGTGGTAGAGGAAGGTGAGTTGTTCTAGGTGTTCTGCTTTTTCTAAAAAAGAGGGATTAAAGGCCCCAATACGTTCTAGAGAGGTGGCTTTGTAGGCGTAGAGGCCGATATGCTTAAAATGGATTTGGATCTGTGAGCTGTCTCGATAAAAAGGGATAGGACAGCGGGAGAAATAGAGAGCATAATTTTGCAGGTCTGTGACTACTTTGGGAATGTGGGGGGAGGCGAGCTCTTCTAAAGAGGTGATTTTTTTCTTAAGCGTCCAAACATCGGTTAAATCTTGAGAGGCATTTAAGAGGAGAGTCTCTATCATAGAGGGCGTAATAAAAGGCTCATCGGCTTGCCAATTCACATAGATATCGGCACTAACCTGTCCAGACTTTTGTAATTCGGCAAGGCGGAGTGTTCCCGAGGGGTGGTCTTTAGAGGTGAGAAAGCCTTTTGCTCCAAAAGAGTGGACGAGATTCAAAGTCTCTTTATCATCTACAGCAAAGGCGATGGTATCAAAGAGGTCAACCTTGTTTGCCTGTTCAAAGACGCGTTCAATCAAGGGTTTTCCCCAAAGGGAAGCGAGGATTTTTTTAGGGAATCTCTGAGAGTTAAGGCGCGCGGGTATGATGCAAGCGATCTTCACAGGCAAGCCCCTACAGTCTTATTATTCAGGTACCATTCAATGGTTTTCCTTAAAGAGCTACTGAAAGAGTGACGAGGAGTCCATCCTAGCTCTTGCTGGATTTTTTTATAATCAATGGCATATCTAAAATCGTGTCCTGGGCGATCTGGAACATGGGTAATGAGAGAGGAGAGTTCTTGGTAATCCATTCCTAATAGATCGCTTAATAAAAGAAGGATTTCTTTTAAGAGCTCGATGTTTTTTTTCTCGTTTTTAGCTCCAATATCATACACTTCTCCCTTTTGTCCTTTATCAAGAATGGTCCAAAGAGCCTCTACATGGTCATCGACGTAGAGCCAGTCGCGGATATTTTCTCCTGTTCCATAGACGGCAAGAGGCTTTTTTTCTAAGGAAGATAGAATCATGCGCGGGATGAATTTTTCCCTGTTTTGGTAAGGGCCGTAATTGTTTGTGCAGTGGGATAGGGTTGTGGAGAGGTTAAATGTATGGGCCCAGGCGCGAACTAAGTGGTCTGAGGCCGCCTTTGAGGCGGAGTAGGGGGAGTTTGGTCCGTAGGAGGAGGTCTCTTTAAAAAAACCTGTCCGAAGAGATCCGTAAACCTCATCTGTGGAGACATGGTGAAAATGAATATGGGGGAGTTTGCGCACAACTTCTAAAAGGGCAAAGGTGCCGTATATGTTGGTATCGATAAAGGCTTTTGGATTGTGGATGCTATTATCGACGTGGCTTTCTGCTGCGCAGTGAACAATGGCTTCGACGTCATGTCTCTTACAAAGATCTAAAACAAGGGCCTCGTCTTGAATATCGCCGTGGACAAAGAGATAGCGAGGATCTTGAGTGTGAGGCTTAAGGCTCTCTAAATTTGCCGCATAGGTCAAAAGATCGAGATTGACGATCTTTTTAAGTAGAGGCAGTTTTTCAAGTCCGTAGCGAATAAAGGCAGAGCCAATAAACCCGGCGCCTCCTGTGACTAAAATATTTTTATAACGCATGGCTTTTCACGTAATCTTGAAGGGTTTCTTCCCAGGGACGAGGAGGCTTTCCTAGAACAGACTCTATTTTTTTGGTGCAAAGGACCGAATAGATAGGTCTTTTAGCTCTCATCTTAAGCGTAGAAGAGAGTACGGGAATGATTTCTTTGCATTTGAGGGGGATATCGCACAGTCTTGCTTCTTCTACAACTCTCTTTGCTATCTCATAGTAAGAGACTTCTCCTTGATTTGCAAAATGGTAAATACCTGAGTGACATAAGAGATGAAAGAGAGTCTGTGCAAGATCATCCACAAAAGTCGCTCTTCCTTTTTGGTCGGAGATAACAGGTAGTTGCTCTTCTGTTTGTAGGCGGCTTAGGAGGGAAGAGAGAAAGCTTTTGCCCTCTTTGCCAAAGAGCCAAGAAGTGCGCACAATGCAGGCTTTGGGGTAGAGACTTAAGAGATTTTCTTCTCCTGCTCTTTTTGTTTTAGCGTAGACGTTAAGAGGGGCGCAAAGGTCATTTTCTGTGTAGGGTTTTTGGGAAGAACCATCAAAGACGTAATCTGTAGAGATATGGATCAGGTAGGCATGGATTTCAAGCGCAATAATGCCTAAATTCTCGGGGCCTAGAGCATTGATTTTCCATGCGTTTTCTTGTTCTTCTTCTGCTTTATCCACATTTGTAAGGGCGGCGCAATTGATAATATGTGTGATATCTGAACCAAGAGGCGATTTTACAAAAGTTTTAAGGGCTTGCAGATGAGAAATGTCAACTTCTTTTCCCGTCCCCACGAAAGGAATTCCTTTTGTTATCAGTAGGCGGGCAAGAGATTTGCCAAGTAAACCTTGATTACCCACAATCCATATTTTCATGTTTGACAAGTCTCCTGAAAAAAAGAATTAAAGAGAGGCGCTTTCAGATCCCTTTCTGATAAAATAGGTGAAACGATGGGCCAAAGAATTCCGATAGAGGGATCGTCAAAGCGAAAGGCGCACTCCGTTTTTGCATTATAGGGAGCGCTCATTTTATACTGCACCAGGGCTCCAGAGGCACAAGTCACACAAAAACCGTGAGCAAAACCTTTAGGAATAAACAGCTGCCTGTGATCTTCTGCTTTTAAATAGACTCCTTCCCATTTTCCGAAATGGGGAGATGTGGGACGCATATCAACGGCAACATCAAAAATTTCTCCCTGTAAAACGGAAACAAGCTTGTCTTGCCCTGGATGAGATTGAAAGTGCATTCCTCGAAGGACGTTTTTTTTAGAAAAAGAGACGTTATCTTGGACAAATAGAGGCAGGCCATTTTTAAGATAGAGCTCTTGGTTATACGCTTCTTTAAAAAAACCGCGCTCATCGCCAAAGGCATTGAGTTGAATGAGTTTTAGTCCTGTAAGAGTGAGATCCTTGACGTGCATGGCCTTCATGCTACAGCGGGGAGATAATTATATACAAGATGGCTTATGCTTGTTTTTTAATTCGTAAGGAGATTCTTAAGGGAATGGATCAAAAATTGTCTTTTATGGGTTTTTTCTCAGAATTGTCTTCATTTGCATTTAGATTCTCAACGCGGCCCATCAAGCCATTAATGACTATTTTTTGTTCTTCAATTGTTTTATTTTGTTTCTCGATGATTTGTTGTTGCTTGCGCACTTCCTCCTGAAGAACTTGGATCGTCACTAGCGGGTTGTCACTTGAGGATTGATGTACAGGGAGGGGGGCATTTTGAACAGGATTCATAATAATCTCCTTGTTTTTATACACAAACAAACTCAAAATTTGGTTTTTGGCTGCGCTAAGAGATCCAATCCTTGGGGCTATCTGCATCGCTCAACCTATTCAGGTTGGGCTTCTGTGCCAAACCTTGAATTGATTTGTGAATAAGGAGTAGTGTAATTTAACTTATATTGAAAAGTAAATTAGTTTTTTCGTGCTCTCTATTTTTTAGAAAAATTCAAAATGCTTTTGCGAATTAAAAAATATCTTTTGTCAATCTTTTGAAAGAGCTGTTTATACCGGGAATGATTCAAAAATTGGGAGATGGCAAGAAGGCTCCTCAAATTTTTTGTCCGGAGCGAGCGGTAGTGCTCAAGAGCGCACCGCAAGTGAAGACGGAAAATTTAAGGCAAAGCCACCGCTGCCAGAATCAATTTTTGAATCACGAGCGGTATAGCGAGAGAGGATAAAATCAGTAGATTTTAAGCGAACTGTTGATTTGCAGATCCTTTTCTTGCCTTTTTTAAGAAGGTTGTATAGAATCCTTCCAGTTATTCAGATTGATAAAATTTTAAATGAAAAGGATGCTTGCATGCAAATTTTCCATCGCCTTGGACACGTTGTAGGAGGAACTCTTTTAATTGCCGCCACAACGATTGGAGTCGGAATGCTCGCCCTTCCTGTTGCAACAGCACCTCTCGGGTTTGGACCTTCTGTCCTCATGTATCTTTTAACGTGGGGCTTTATGCTTTGTACAGGTCTTCTCATGTTAGAAGTCTGCACATGGATGCCCAAAGATGCTAACTTTATCACCATGACACAAAAGCTTATGGGTCCAGTGGGAAAGGGTTTTTGCTGGGTGATTTATCTTTTTCTTTTCGTGACCGTGATGATTGCGCATGTCGCAGGGGCGGGAAAGGTTCTTTTTGAGCTTGCTGGGGGGCATATTTCACTCCCGGTGTCCATTCTTATTTACGTAGCCCTTTTCTCTCCTTTTATCTATTTCGGCACGCGGATGATTGATAGGCTGAATTTAATTTTAATGGGAGCGCTTGTTTTGCTTTTTCTCTCTTTTGTAGCCTTCTCAGCGCACCACGTCAACACAGACTTGCTCGCTTATTCCGATTGGTCTAAAGCGTGGTTTGCTCTTCCTATTTTGCTAACAGCTTTTACCTATCAACTGATTATTCCGACTTTGATGACGTATATGGATCGGAATGTCAAAAAAGTTCGTTTAACGATCATTTTAGGAAGCTCCATTCCTCTTATTGTTTACCTTGTATGGGAATTTTTAATACTAGGGATTGTCCCTCTTCAAGGTGAGTCGGGTCTTTTAGAGGCGGCAAAGCTGGGGGTCACTGCGGTGATGCCTCTTAAAAAAATTACAGGCGATACGCGTGTTTCTATTGTGGGTAACTGGTTTGCTTTTTGCGTCTTTACAACCTCCTATCTCACGTTTTCTCTGGCCTTCCTAGACTTTTTAGCTGATGGTCTTAAGATGAAAAAAGTAGGGGTTAATAAAATCGCTCTTTGTCTTATGGTTTTTGTCCCGCCAACAGTGGTTTCTCTTGTTTACCCTAAAGTCTTTCTCACGATGCTCACATACGCAGGAGGCATTAGCTGCGCTGTTTTATTTGGACTCTTTCCTCCTTTAATGGCATGGATGGGTAGGTATGTGCGCAAGACGCACCCTAAGGGCTCTAGACAGCTTCCAGGGGGCAAGGCAGTTCTTGCTATTCTCATGATTTTTGTGGCTTTAGAAGTTGTTTTGGAAATTGCTGAATGGGTCTTGTAAATGACAAAAAAAAGAATTTTAGTCACAGGGGGAGCTGGATTTGTAGGCTCTCATCTGTGTAAAAAATTGCTTTCTCAAGGTAATGCAGTCATTTGTTTAGATAATTTTTTTATAGGTTCTAAAGATAATCTCGTCTCGATTTTAAAGGATCCCGATTTTTCTGTGATTGAGCACGATGTTTGTCTCCCTTTTTTTATAGAGGTGGATGAAATTTATAATCTAGCTTGTCCGGCCTCACCTATTCATTACCAGCAAGATCCTGTTAAAACGGCAAAGACGGGGGTCCTGGGCGCTTTACACATGTTAGAGTGCGCGCGTCTTTCAGGGGCTAAAATTTTACAAGCCTCGACTAGTGAAGTCTATGGCGATCCACTTGTTCATCCTCAGGTAGAAGAGTATTGGGGCCATGTGAATCCTGTGGGGATTCGTTCATGCTACGATGAGAGTAAAAGATGTGCGGAGACCCTCTTTTTTGACTACCATCGGCAGTACGGAATCTCTATTAAAATTGCCCGTATTTTTAATACCTACGGTCCGCACATGCACCCAGAAGATGGGCGTGTCGTTTCTAATTTTATTGTTCAGGCGCTCAAAGGTGATCCTTTGACAATCTATGGAGAAGGGTCTCAAACACGTTCTTTTTGTTATGTGGATGATTTGGTAGACGGGCTTATTGCGCTGATGCAGACCCCTGTCAAGATCACAGGGCCTATTAATCTGGGCAATCCTGTCGAGTTTCAAATTTTAGAACTCGCAGAACTTATTTTAAAAGAGACGCGCTCTTCTTCGCCTCTTATTTTTCATCCTTTACCTGGAGATGATCCTAAGCAACGCAGGCCGGATATTACCAAAGCGCGCCTTCTGCTTCAGTGGAGCCCAAAAATTTTTTTAGAAGAGGGTCTAAAAAAAACCGTTGCGTATTTCTCCTCTCTTTTAGACGTAAATCCTCTTTTAAAATGAAATTATCTAGCATTGTCACTTTCATGTTTTTTGACAAGCTCTCTCCATTTTTTTACAATTTGCGCGGCCATCGGTCCTCCATCACGCCCTGCTTGTTTAAAGCGCAAAAAGACCGTGACAACAAGCTCAGGGCTTTCTAATCGATCTGGGGCATTTCTTTTTTCTGTAGGATAGGCAATGGCAGAAAAGTAGATGTTTGTTCTGATTTCTGCTTTTGTTTCTGTGTCGATGGTTTGTTTGTAGTGAATTTGAGGAGTTCCTGTTTTGACTAAGAGATCTCCATGAATGTTGTAGTAGTCGTTAACCGCTGTGGGATGATCGTATAAGGAGCGCATGATAGCAGGTCTTGCGGTTCCCCTTGCTCCCATCACGGTTTGTCGCATTCCGGTCGTAAGCAATCTAAACAGATGATCGGGAAAGGCGAGCTTTCTTTTAACTTCCGTAGGGGGGTGCTTCACGTGGGGATTTTGCAGGGGGGGAAGGGTAGCTGTAAAAAGAGGAAAGTGGATGCCAATAAGAGCAAGAGACTTTTCAAAAGGGTAAGTCGGTGCAGAAAATAGCTCCTCTTCTTGATAGGCGCTCTCTTCTCCGACTAAAGCTTGAACGACTTTGGGGCGGACAACAAGACCTTGGTTGGCAATGGTGCTGGTCATGACAGCGGTTTGTAGAGGAGTCGTTGTAAACGCGTGCTGACCGATGGCAAAAGAATAAAGACCTGTTCTATTTTGGGAAAGGTCCCGAGGTAGGGCTCCTTTTGCTTCTCCAGGAAGGTCGATTCCTGTTTTTTCTCCAAAACCAAAGAGCCTTGCAGCCTCAGCTAAATTCTCAGGGCTTTCGATATAGTCCCCAGCCAGTATAGAGAAATAGAGGTTACTCGACTGTTCTAAAGCTCCAATTAAATCTACTTTGCCCATGCCCCCGTGGGAGCTACGAGGAAGCATCCCTCCTTTGTAGAGACGAGCAATCGGTTTCCCATCGAGGGTATATCCAATCACTTGTTTAGCAGAGGTGTTAGAACGAAGGCCTCGGATTTCATCAATAAGCGTCAGAGGATTTAAATTTTGGGCCTCACTTTCTTTCATAGTCTGAATTTTTTCCCACAACGCTTGATAGGCGGTAACAAGTTTAAAGACGGATCCGGGTGCATGCGTTTGTCTAAAGCTTAAAGAGCGTGTAAACCCATACCCCCCTTGTGGATAAAAACTGGCAGCTAAATGTTTTTGAAGAAGAGTCTCATTTTTTTTTCTTAGGCGGGGGTAGGTGCCTTTAAGGGGTAGGCAGAGATCGTGAAAGGAGCGAAAGGTTTTTAAATAGGCAACGCCCTCTTGAGGAGATAGGGCAAGGAGTGTTTTTTTAAGCTGTTTGTGTTGGGGGTCATCTGTCTCTTCTAAAGCAACCGCTTTTAAATAGGCGAGGTAGATTTGGAGCTGAGGATATTCTTCTAAAGAGACAGGAGAGACCCCTGTGAGGGCTGTATAGAGAAAAATAGGTTTGTAAGCGTCCCAGAAAGCGTGGAAGAGATTTTTTTCTGCTTGGTCTAGGTAATCGGTGTAGGGCCTATTATATTTTTTTTCTTTTTTTTCTTCGGCTCTTTTTTGTTTTAGATAGTTTTTAAAATAGAGACTGCGCCAATTTAAAAAATCAAAGTCATGAAAAAGCTCTTGGATCTCCACTTTGATCTCTTTTTGTAGACGGAAAGAAGATTGTCGAAAGGCACTATATTGATTTAAAGACTGTTCTTTTATTTTTTCAAAAAGTTCTTGAGGAAATAATAGAGGGTCAAGAGCCAGCCCACATAAATCTACGGCAAGCAGGCGATCTTGAGGGGCCATAATTTCTGTAAGAAGGGGGTGAGAAGTCCCGATTCTTTGAATCTCTTCTGCCATTTTTACTGTGTTGATGCGCGTCATGGCTGTTTTTAAAGCGGTGTTAGAGGGTAGAATAGTTTCCAGGAAAGAGTTCCACGTCAAAGAAAAATGCGTCTTTTCATAGTGGCCTTTGAGAAAAGAAAAATACTCTTTTTCTAAAAGAGAGGTTCCATCCCATAGGGCTCCAATGTATTCTTTATCTTCTAGAAAGAGATGAACAGAATCTTCTTTTTCTCTGCGGACTAAAGGGTCTTTAGAGGGGATAAATTCATTGGGGTCAAAGCGAGGATAAGAGGCAAGAGCTACGATCTCCCCTGTTTGGGGGATCATAGCAACAATAGCGCCCCCGCGAATCCATGTTTCGTCTAGTTTGTCTTTATCTTCAGAAGGAGCTTCATTGGCAGATAGAAGTTTTTCTGCATAGTCTTGTAGCTCTGCGGAGAGGGAAAGAATCAATTTTTTTCCGCTTAAGGGAGCTTTAGATAGAGGGAGCTTCCGTAAAAAATTTCCTTTTACATCAACTTCAAAGACAGCTTTACCAAAAGAGCCCCGCAGTTCTTCTTCATAAGCCGCCTCAACACCTGTTTTTCCCACCAAATCATTGATGGTATAGGCTTTTTCTTGAAGTTCTGCCAGGCGATCTCTCACTTCCAGAGGGTCTCGAAACCCTAAGGGGAGAAAAGGGTTTTCATTACGCTCTCGTGAAGAGAGGTAGTCTTGTAGAATGCCGATTTCACTGGCAATTTTTTCATATTTTTCTTGGGTAATAGAGCCCAAATATCCAATGACATCGGCCCCTATTTTTCCTTGGGGATAAAAACGCTTTGTTAGACGCTGGGTTTGCAAACCAGGGTAATCTTTTTCCAGAGCTTTAAGGCGGAAATATTCTTCTTCTGAAATTTCTTCTTTAATGACAAAGGGTGTATGGGGAAAAAGAGAGGCTTTTCCGTGGATGGTGTCTTCAATGTTAATAGGATCCATTTGGAGTTCTTTCCCCAAAAGGGAAGAGAGTTTTTCGATGTGCTCTTTTCTCTCTTGAACGCGGACCATTTTGCCAGAAGGGCCCTTCTTCCAGCGAATGGAGGGAATTTCTCGCATGTGTGCGTAACAGATAGCGGCGTTATACTGGATTTTATTGACAGCAAGCGGCAGGCCAAAGCGGTCTTCAATGGTTGCGCGCAGGGCGGGTTCTAGCACTAGGCGTCTTGTCGGTTTTAAGGCTTTAGCTTGCTCTGGCTCGTGGAGGATGACCGCGAGATACCATGAACGAATCAGGATAAGCAGAAGAAAGAGGAGGATAAAATTTAAAACACGCCCCGTTTTACGGGGGATATCTTGATCGTGCATGACCCGGATTGTATAGAAAGGGTTTTTTTTTCTAAACCCTTATACCTAGAGTTTGAGGAAAAACCGACGCCGCCAAAAACCGATTTTTTAGGTTGTTTCGGTATAAGTCAGAAGCAGGCAAGTCGCTTCTACAAGTATCCTTGTTGTTCCAATTGGTTAATGGCGGTTAGTCCTGTGTATTTGTTATGACTAAGGCTCCACGTAAAATAAAGGCTAATTATTTGCACTAGAGCGGTTAAACTTTTCATGACGGCTGAAGTTTTTAGAGCTAGGGAAATAGGTATGATCAGATAAGCAGAGAGAGGGATCAGGGCTAAAATGCTAGGAGTGAAGGAAAAAACTAAACATCCCAGGGCGATCTTTGTAGTGAGGCGCGCTATAGTCCATAGGACCAATTTTTTTTCTACGTTTTCTACGGCCTCTCGAGCTTGCGGCAAGCAATAGCTCTTGAGTTTGGCTGTGCCTGTCAGAGCCTGGTGCGCTAAGAGACTATCTTTGTGCATAACAAGCGCAGATAGAATTCGGTTTGCAAAATATGCTTTTTTTAGGCCTCTTTTTAAAGGCTCGGTATCTAGGATGGCAACTTTTCCATCTTGGGTAAAATAGATGTTATTATAAGAGAGGTCTGTTAAGCCAATTGTCGATAATTCAGCCAGAGCCCTTGCTTGGATAACGGACAGCTCTTTTTTGGGCTTATTTTGTGCATAAGCTAATATTTGGCCCCCCAAATAACGTAGCATTGTTTAAATCGGAGAATTTTTCACTCATTTCGGGGTAGACAATAGAGGGGACATTTTCAGATAGCTGCAATTTTTCACATACCACATAGAACTGCCGCTCATGCCAGTATAGATATTTTTGTGGAACAGCGAGGTGCTGTTGTAGGCCATTTTTTTCTATATATTGACGGACTTTTTCTGCTTTACGAACTCGGTAAAGATGGGTATCAGGGGTTGTAAGTAGGCCATCTTTACGAGGGAGTTTTAAAACCCAATTGCCTTCCTCAAGAATGTAGTCGCCTTTTAGAGAAAGTAGGGGTTTTCCCTGGAATAATTGGTTTATCTCTTCTTTTAAGCTAGGCCTATTGCAGGAGGGGTTTCCAATCAAATAAGAGAAGAATTTTTTAGGGAGATTTTGTGGGGTAATAGCTTGCATTTTTTATAACCCCGTTTTTTTATTCTTGTTTTTTTTCACACTTGTTAATTTAATTCAAATGTAAAATGATTCTTATTCTTATTTTTTCACACTTGTTAATTTAATTCAAATGTAAAATAATTTTTATTAGGAAAGTTACAGGTAAACATTGACCACCTAGAGGTAATAGAAATACCGTGTATCAGTCCTTATGCGATGAAAGCTTTAAAAGATAAAATAAACATATTGAATCGAATATTAAATAAATAAGTTTACAAAATAAAAAGAGCCCGCTAGTTCTCCTATTAAAGCTGCGATTCCAAAATAGGGGGGAACAAGGTTGTGTTGAAAAAATCTATAGAGAGGACTTGAAGAAAATCCCCTAAAATAAAGAAACTCCTTTGTTGTCCACCAAGACAAACCAAGGAGTTCCAAAGATGCGTA
>JACCDZ011584034.1_pt1 | contig 16020 bp, 9 predicted proteins | sample 7449551 | NCBI WGS metagenome assembly JACCDZ01 (sample SAMN15323452, study PRJNA562643) | freshwater metagenome | isolation source: river surface water | place: USA:Blue River Watershed | collected 2017-08-18 | reverse complement strand
CCACTCGTACTATTGTTGCATCTGCCCCACAAAAGCAGCTGACTCCAGAACAACATGAACTAGGGAAAACTATCGCCTCTTTAGGCGGTAGCGGTGAGATCGGTAACCAGCTGGCGTCTTTACTAGGGTTTAAGAAACCGTCTCGCCCTTGTTTGAATAAAGAAGATTTTACAGTAGAATTAGTAGCTGGATATCTCCAGCATTGGGCAAAAGAAAAATGCCCAATGCTGGAGTTGGATATGAGGGATCGCATCATTAAAGATTTAAATCAAGAAGGTGATCCAGAACCTTCTTGTGTGGTCGACATTGAGCCGTTTAACGAGTTTCTTTGCCACGATGATTTCGTGGATATATTAGCGGTAATGTGGTCATATTTTGACCAAATCGTTGAGTCATGGACTCAATTGAGCCTGATAACAAAGACCAAGCTGCTAGTCAGTCTCACTTCTGCGATGAGTGTGGTTTTCTTTTCAAGGCTACGTTCTACCAATAAATACTGGTTTAGCCAGATGTTGGAAGATAAAACTGTTTTTGTAGGTCAGTTAAATTTGACCTACAAAAACATCGAGTCAGAATTTGAAAGGGTATCTTTAATAGAACAGTTTCAACGTAACCAACCGCAACAAGAAGTTGCGGCTCAACCTCAACCTCAACAGGAGCCAGTCATGGAAATCCATCAACAACAACACCAAGCTGCTGTAGAGCAGCAAAATCAGCAATTCTTGAGCCAACAGGCTCATGAGCTGCACAACCAACTGCAGCGTGAAGTTGCAGTCCAAACTCAACCCCAACCTCAAACTCAACCACAGGAGTCTACTATGACAACTACCACAACACCTGCAACAACTCAACCTACATCTCAACCAGATCTTGGGGAATTTGCCAAATTTATTGGCATGTTTGATTCCGCATCTAAGGAAGCAGACAAAATTAAGGCCACTCAAGTGGCCTTTGAGAAAAAGACCGAAGAAAGATTCGGTTCCTTAGAGAACCGCATCGCGGCTCTTGAAAAAGCTAAAACCGAGACAACGAAAGAAACCACGAAAGTGGTTATTTCTTCTGGGTCTTCCAAAGACCCGTATGTAAACGAAACCGTGGACAACGTAGCCACTGTGGTCGGCTACTCCGTAGCAGGTGGTGCAGTAGCCTATGCGGGCTACCGCATCTTCAAAATGTTGTCTGGCGACAATGATTAAATGACATAACTAACAGGTGAGCTTCACGCTCACCTGTTAGTTAGTTCTTATTTTTTTTATTTAAATCCAAGCATACCAGCAGATTTTAATTTATATTCATTAAAATCTTTTTCTTTAATAGATATAAAGTTAGTAACTTCTTGAGTAGTTTCATTAACATCAAACATCCAGAAACCTTCTTTAATAATCTCTGGACATTCTTTTGTTATTTTTTGATGTTCATTATTTAAAGAAAACTTTAAACTTTTACCCTTTTCTATCTTAACACAAACACTACAAACCTCCATAGGAGTTTTACCTGTTCTAGGAATATAAGAAACTTTGTTAATAAACATCATTCCTATTACTTGTGCAGGAAATGTTTTCGTATACTCGTTATAACTTACTAACCAAATCTCATCGGTTAAGTCTGCGTCATAAACAAGAGTTTTGTTTGGTTTAATAGCACATCTAAAAGGGATTTCATGTATATAAAAACCACCTTTATAAATAGACGGTGTAGGAGAGTTAATATTGTTAGCTCCTTTTTTAGTTTCAGGAACATAACTGGCAGCTAAATAAGCAGCTGTTGCATAACCAAACCAACACCCCATTAAAGTAGGAGCAACGTGAACCCTAGTTAAAGTATTATCTTCTTGAGCGCCAGCGCGTTTACTAATGTTAGGAAAAAACTTAGGTCTTTTTTCTAAAGCAATATGAAATAAACTATCTTGCTTTAAAGTCTCAGGAGTTACTATTTCAATATTTTTTAATACTCTTGGGTTATAAATTTTAGATATATTTTCTAACTCATGTTTATCGATTAAATAATCATCATTCATTAATAAACTCCAACATCCCAGTCATCTCCATCTCCACTAATAGCGGCAACAGTTTCACCACCTAGTTTGAGTCTAGCGCTATTTGGCTTTTCAACATCCCAAGGAATGCAGCCTCTTTTAACAAACTCATACACACGATATGTTTTATCATCAGATGGTTTAACGATACGGCGAAGCTTACCAGCTTGAACTGCTAGATAACTAACACCCTTATATATTTCCTTATGAATATAAACTTCTGCATCCAAAACTTGATCAATTTGTTTAGAGCCAGAAGTATAACCTCTACCAGGTAACTGTTTAACAAAGTCAGTAGCGCCTTCTCTAATTAAAGTTTTAGCATCGGGTGAGATTTGCCATGGAGTAATAAATAAAGTTTTTCTTTTAAGAAAGAACTGTCTAGTTCTCTCTAACATGTTTCTATACTCTTCTGAACCGTTATTACCAGTGCATCCAGTTGTAGGTAGTTTAGCTAAGTAGTCAACCATACAAAGTTGAACTTCATAACCTTGTGATTCATACTCAATAATTTTATTAAATAGATCATTAAGAGTCCAAGCCATTGGATCGACTTTAAGAATCTTAATAGAAAAACCAGTAGCTGTTAATTTTTCTTTGCAATATTTAGCAATGAAAGTTGGATCGAGTGCAGCTACATCTTCTTCATCTATTACAGTACCAGTTTCATTTTCATACAAATATTTGTAAATGAACTGAAGATTTAAGCTTGCGCTATCTTCAAAACTAATGCGAACAAGTAGAGGCTTTTTAGTAGGATCAAGTAGAGTTGGTTTATTAAAAATACACGCTTGTACAAACAAAGAAAGACTAAAGCCTGTTTTATAGTTATGCTGCAACGCATTAATAACAAAGCACTCGCCTCTACGAAGCTTGCCATTAAACATGGCGTTAATGTCTTGCCAACCAAACATAAATCCAAGATCACCACTGATCTCTTCAGACATAGTTTTAGCAAGATCAGAAATAGAGTTTTCGTCTTCGAAGTCTACTTCATCTGTAATAGCTGGATCATCGTCGTCTAACCTACCTTTAAAGGGTTCTAAGTTAGCTTGTAATATTTCTACCCATTTACCAACATCTGTAATTTTATCTCTGTTGTGAAAGTATTCACTGTAGCTGCCTGTAATAATTTTAGCAAGTTCTTCATTCTTATTAAAAGAAGCTAAAGATCTACGATCATTAATAATGGCTTGTTTTAGTTTAAATTCATCTAGATCTGTATTGATACCATCATACAAAGTTTCGTACAAATGTTCATCTGAGCCAGTAAGTAATTTAACTCTATTGAGTAAGTCTTCTTTAACATATGTGTGGTTAGCACTATTACTTAGCATCTCAACCACTTCATTTTTTAGATTAGTAATGATGTCTACTTCACGGGTAATACTAATATTTACCTGAGACTTCTTTATTAACTCTAAAGATTTTCTAATAATGTTAGGAGTGCTATCATCGCTGTTTGTTTTCAGTAAGCTCTCTCTGTACAAAAGTAAAAAAGCTTTTACTAGGATAAGTTTTTCATTCATGTTTTTTTGTATTCCTTTAAAAGTTTTTTGTTGGTAGTTTTTCCCCAAATCAAACAATTAATCAAAGACATAAACTTTTACTTTATAAATAAATATGAAATTGATATCACTATAAAAAAGGGTATTTTTTAATGCGTAAAATTGTAATTGTACCAGCCTTAATTAAGGAAGTCTTAAGCAGACACAAAATGTCTGTAAAAGATGTACTTAATTTTAACAAATTATGTGAAGTTTTATCACCTGAAGATATTAAGGCTTTATTAGTCTTTCAATTGCACGGTGCATATAAAGATTACTTAATTAACGATAACGATAACTCAGCTCTTTTAACTATCTGGCAAGATAAATTATCAGAGAGTAAGAAAAGTCTTTTAGACTCTTTAATTAGATCTAATGAAGAGAAAAATTTTGATAAAGACGAGCTAAATAAGTATATTACAGATGCTAAAGAAACCGATATTGAGTACAGTGTTTTATCGGTTGATTATGAAGTTATCTTGTTAGTTATTAATAAAAATCTCACTACAAGTGAAGATTACCTTGAACAAGATATAAATATTGTAGAGAACATATTACGCGTACTCTACGGGGAGTATGTGCAAGAAGACATTGCGCGTACCTCAATCTTTAGACGGTATATTAAGATGTTAAGCAAATTCTTTGCTTAACATAGTAATATTTTTTTGTTAGCTTAGTTTTTAAATCAAAAACTCAAAAAAGGAAAAAAGAAAATGCCTGATTTTTTTAGTCGTGAACTTGGCTTATCGGCTCGCTCTGATAGTACATACGGTAAGGTGTTTGAAGAGGCACGTGAAATTGTTAATGCAAAGATCACTCCTCAAGATGACAACTTGTCACAGTACGCTATTGCTACTGAAGGTTTTGTAGATCAGAACAAACAACGTGATCTGGGTAACTTGTTTGACTCTATGCGCACTGAGCTGCAAGCAAACGTCAAGCGTTTTGGTTTGGAAAGTGCTACTGCTTCTCAAATCAATGCTGGCGCCACTGCTGCTGTTAGTATTGGCACAGGTCAAGCTCTTCGCGCTTTCGTTACTCGCTCTTTTGAGCCTCAATTTAACTTAGCTGGCGTTGATCGCAAAGCTGGCTCTATCACTAGCGTGGTTGGTGTTGAAGGCATGTCAGATGCTTTCACCACTCGCCGTCCTGGTATGGAAAACTTTGACGACCGCGATAACCGCAACGCTCGTGTTACCTCGCTTGCATATAACCTCAATGCTGCTCAACAAAACGAGTTTGGTGAAACTTTCTTCCCAACCGTTGCTATCTCTAACGACATGGTTGGCGTTGCTGTTTCAGTTCGCCTGATCTCCGTCATTAAAGACTTCACCCGTAACGCTGATGCATCGCTTGCTGACTTCCGTCGCCGCAACGTTGTGCGTGCGCTGCTGGATCACACCATCTTGAAGAACGATACCAATAAGCTGGTGCCGCACCACAATGCTCAAACTCAGCAATGGTTCTCTTCTAACATTGGTCCTTTCAACAAAGAAGTTGAAGGTGTTAACCATGTCTCAGGTGCACTGAAGATCAATACCCGTATTGGTGACTTGATTGCTCTGGGTTACCCTGAAGCTACTCCTCACGCACTGAACCAAGGCGACACCCTGGATCCCTCGATCTCGGTGGCTGCGGTGTATCTGCTCGTCGATGGTAACAAGATTCGTCTGTCACTGTCCGGTTATAAGCGCGCTGCTTTCTTGGCTGCACCTGAAGATGATAACCGACTGCAAGTGTTGAACCTGGATATCAAGACGCTGTCTATCAAACCTACCACTTTGCAGTTTAACCAAGCTGCACTGACTGGTCCTTTGGCTGCCGCTGTTACTAACAAGTGGACAATTAACATGCGCCTGGGTCTGTCAGGTAACGTGTCTGTGTCTACTGGTGAGATTATTGTCAATGGTAACGAACTGAGTGTTGTTAGCATCATTGATGCTGATGGCAATGCAGTGGATCTGGCTGGCGCACAAGCTAAGGCAATTGTTGATGCAGTTACTAAAGAAGCTATTGAAGGCTGGGATGTCGATGCTCGCACATCTAACCTGAACCGTCGTCAACGCGGTCAGATCATGGACACCACGGTTTATAACCAAGTGTGGACTGTGCCCCTGCGCTCGCCTATTACTTATCCTCGTCCTGTGAACTCCACTGGCGAAACTGATTCAGCTGACTTGGCTGTGTTGGTATCTACTACTCATGCACGTACTTCTAACGAAGCTGTTACTACGCTGTTTGATGCAGCCGACAGCCTGGCTGAGTACGACACTGTTGGTAAGATGTCTGATCTGGATGTTATTCCTCCAGAGAAGTTTGGTGTTAGCCGCTTGCTGCTGCGCCCCACCTTCAAGCACAAAGTTGTTGATCTGACCGCCTTGGTTAACAACAACGCTAGCCATGAGAAAGAAAAAGATATTGCAGCTGAAATCATGCTCAATATCAAGAACGTGGCATACGAAATGTTCCGTGACTCTGGCTTCCAAGCTTTCGTGGAATCTGGCGCTGCTGGTGTAACTGGTCTGCCCACTATCTTGATTGGTACTGACCCCTATAGCAGCCGCTTCATGTGGGTGCCTGGTGACAGCCGTACAATGGGTCCTGACTTTGAATTCAAGGTCGTGACTACTCCTGACGAACGCTTCCAAGGTAACGTGGCTATTGCCTTTGGTTACCCAGAACTGTTCAAGGGTGAAATCAACCCTGCTCACTTTGGTAACATGCTGTGGGCTTCTGAGACCGTTTTGGTTCTGCAAATGAACCGCAGCGGTGATGCACAAAAGGAAACTACTGTGCAGCCTCGTTTCCGCCACATCATCAACACTCCAGTGCTTGGCTGGATTGTTCTGAAGGGTATTCCTGAAGTTATCGCTACTCGCGTTCCACGCAAGTTCATCACTGAAGGTCTGGTAAAAGTGCAGCAAATCGCCGCTGATGGTAACATCACTCCCCTGACTCCCTAATTAAGGTGTTGGGTGCATAGACTAGCTCAAAAAGTTAGTCTTTAAATAATTAATAGCCAGGGCCAAAAGCCCTGGCTATTATGACGTAAAAAAATTAACAGAAATTAAACAATATATTATATACTTGAGTTCTAAGCTTGTTTTCCTATGTTTAACAAAAAAACCAAAGGAGTTATTTAAGTGGTGGCTAAAGTTATTAAAGAAATCAAAGACGCTTCTTATAAAGTAGGAGTTTTTAAAAGAAGTGAAATAACTACATTGTTTCATAAATGGTCTTTAAAAGTAAAAGAATATTTCTTTAATAATACTTGTCTTAACATTACAACTATGGATAACTTTGGCATAAAGCAAATCCATAAAAAAGTTGAAATGAGATCAGGTGAAAAACTATTCAGAATAATCCGTGAGTACACTATCCCACATAGCACTGTTATGAACTTTAGGGATTTTGTAGATAGTATTAATGATAACGATGGCCCTATTTTAAATCAGCTAAAACAAAAGTTTGATAACGACCAACAATATGCTGTTGGTGGTTTTGCTGAAGTATATCAGGGTGACTTCTTAAATGGTCACTCTTTCTCTATTTGTCTTAACTACTCTGAAGACTTTATTAATAAGCATAAAAATATTTTTTGTGCTTTAACTGGAACTGTTATATCTAGGTATGATAGTGACCACATGGCAATTAACCCTGTGTATGGAAAAGACATTGGTTTAATTACTGACTCTGTAGCGCATATAGAGTTTAACGTAAAGTCTTATTTAGTTCTTTGTAATAAATCACATACAACTAAAGAAAATTACTTCTTCACGCTCGGAGGTAATGTTCATGAAGCTTGCTGCGTTGAAATGCAAGACAAAGATCCCGGTGTATATATCTACGAGCAATCAAAGAACTTAACTACTAAACAAGTAGAAAGCCATCTAGTAAAGTTTATTAATTTTAGTGACTTAAAAAATATAGACGGAGTCTTTACTAGTAGACACGAAGCTAATATTGCGCTTAATATTGAAAGAACCCAAAAAGAAAAACAATATTTATTAGAGCAACAAAAGTTTGAAAACGATCAACTAAAAAATCAAAATGAACAACTAAAGATCCAACTAGAGCGAGACAATATTCATTTAAAGTTTATTGTACAGGAAAAGGAAAAAGAGTTAGTAAAAGTTAAACAAGACTTTGAATTGTTTAAAAACAACATAGAAAAAGAATTTTTATTAACTAAGCACAGCGTAGATATGGAATCAATTAAAGCAAATGAAATAATTGAAATCAAACGCCTACATATTAAAGCTTTGGAGATGCACGCAAAGAATATTGAACATCAAAACAAAATGCAGGCTATGCAGCGCCAGTTTGAATTAGAGACTTATGTAAGCATTAATAAACTAAACGAGCTAAAAGACAAAGAAACAATCAGAATTCTTGACCACACATTAAACGTTGCTGAATCGCACAATAAACTACAGCTACTAGAAAATTCTAGACAGCTTGCAACTATTGATTTTTACAATAAGCAAGTTATGTTACAATATAACAATGTTTTAGATAAGCAACAACACGAAAGGAAACTAATGGAAGAACGTGCTAAAACAATTAATAGTGGAGCTTCTTTTTTAAACGTGTTTAGTAAAGTTTTAGGGATAGTTTAAATGGATAATTTCTTCATGGAGCATGTTAAAGCAACAACTCCGCAGATGAACCAGGATATAACAGAAGGACTAGCAGTGAAGATGCTGCCAAAAGCCCTTGAACATCTGGATGCTGTGGTTCAAAGTGTTGCTAAAGACTTTATACCTGGGCTCAGGTATATTGGATTTGAACGTTGTCTACCCGAAGAAGAGCTGCGAAAAACTAACAACAAAAAGAACGACAAGTACGTTATTGAAACTGCTAAGTCTTCTATTTATTTAACCAAATTGCGATTAGCTTACACTGATCCAAAAGCAATTGATGTAAAAACAGGTAAACTGTTAAATCAAGAAGAAGAACTAGACCCATGCTACATCTACGTTCCATACGTAGGTGAAGCTGGTATGCTCAAACTCTCTGGCGCTAAATACTTTTTGTCGCCTATTTTAGCAGACGTTGTGTTGTCTTTTGAAAAAGACTGCATTTTCTTAAATCTGCTTAGAGCTAAGTTTGGTATACGAAATGTTCGCCATATCGTTTTAAGAGACGGTATCCATGAAGAACACAAAATACTTTGGAGTAATATCTATCACATCGATGATTCAGAAATAATGGACAAGGTTGAAACAAAACCTGAGTCAACATTAGTTAACTATTTGTTTTGTGTAAAAGGTCTTTATTCGACATTTATAGATTATGCTGGATGTACACCTATTATAGGTACTAAAGAAATAAACCATGAAAACTATCCAATTTCTGAATACACTATTTTTAGTTCAGCAAAACTGAAACTAAAAGGCAGTAAAATTAGTAGCACATTTACAAACATTAAAGTAGCTATTAAAAAGCCAGAGTTAAACTCAACATCAGAAGGATTGGTTACAAGTTTATTTTATCTACTTGATCACTTCCCTGATGAATTTAAAAACATCGAATGGTTAAACGATAAACGAAAATGGAGACTTATATTAGGTAGAATTATTTTTGGTAAATCAAGAACGGCAGGTAGCATACTAGAAGCTATTGATGATCATTTTAAATCACTTGATCAATATTTGGACACAATAGTTAAATATAAACTTGAGTCCATTGGAATTTTTGTAAACAACATTTATGACTTTTTTGCACATGCAATCCAAAACTATAAGGAATGGTCGTTTAAATCAAAAGAAAATCTTAACAGTATTTTTGATAAAGAGTTATCTATACTTCACTACACCCTTGGTGAGATAGTTAATTCTATTAACACGTTTTATTTTAAACTTAAATCGGTAGGTAAAACAGCTGATAAAAAACATATCACTAAAGAAGACATTAACAAAATAGCAAAGTCTATAATTAAACCAAAGAAAATCTTTGGCATTAAAGACAATCCTAGCGGACTAACCAATATAGCTTATCCAGGAGATAACAGTTATATGAAAATTACATCTAACGTTATCCCTCAAAAATCACTCAGTAAAACAGGTAATGATGAGATTGATATCTCTGATCCAGTTAATTACCTACATGAGTCTTTTATGGCTATTGGCTCCCATCTTAACCTTCCTAAGAGTTCGCCTATTGGTTACAGAACTTTATCACCTTATGTCCAACTAGACAAAGACAACAGATTTATTATTGATCCAGTTGAAAAACAGTGGCTCAATAATGTACACGAAATTATTCGTAGAAAGTAAAAAGCATGAACTTCCTTCGCAACATTAGCCTAAATGGTGTAAGTTTTAACCAGTTACAAGGCGATCCTCGCCAGATGTACGGTGCTGACATGTTCAGAAACTACGCCGATATCCAAGCCCCGCAAGAAATCAGGAAATACGCTCCTGAAATCGCTGCTGCAACTTACCGCTATATTGCAAGCAAAGCAAATCAAAACCGTCAACGAGCTATTCACTTTAATATGCTTGTTGCCGAGAACGGCAGCAATCCAGAGCTTCAAGTTCTTACAACTTTTATCACCAACCTTATTTATATAAAGGTAAAAGAAAAAGCTTTTAATGATCTCAACACCGCTGTAAATACATGCGTTCCGTGGGCTGTTGATCGCCGTATTAACTTTATTGTTATTAATGAACCTTCGTTGTTCAACGACCTTCAGCAGTATGCCTCAGATATTAAGAACTATGCTTCCGAGTATGTTGCAGAAGCAGAAAACGTTTTTAACTTTATGGGTTCTACCTATATGGGAGGAACTGTCGCTGCTTCCTTTGGGCAGCCTACGCAGCAAACAGGTTTTGGTCAACCATTGACTGGTTTTGGTGGAGGCGGGAATACTATCAATGGCTTTGGTAATTCTAATGTTATCTCTGGCTTTGGTGGTATGTCTAACAATACTGGTATCAGCTCTGTCATTACGCGAGTCGATAATGCTGGTAATGTGTTTAAACCTGAAGAAGCTCGCCTTGGAAGTTCCATGGTTGGTTTAGAAGATTTGGCTCAAGCTAATCCAATCAAAGAACCTAAACAAGAGCAAGTTGTTGAAAACACCCAACAACATCAGCAGCCAAAACGTTTTAATCCGCTTGACTACTACACCGAAGACGGTAAACCCAACATCAAGGTTCTTCCAGTAACTGATCGTCCATGGACTTCTTCTATCATGCAGCCTAACCCGGTTGCTTACGATAAAAGAATGTTCAATGGTATTAACAAACTACTTCCCTCTAAAGACGGTAAAAAAGAATACGTAATTATTAGCCTGGAGCAAATTGTGGATCGTTCTAAACATGCTTTGACTACTTCGCAAAACTTCTTTGAAGGCATTGTTACTCAAACAGGTCCTGAAGCTGTTAAAGATCGCGATCAGCACATTAACAAAGAACTTGTTAAGGCTGTTGAAAAAGTCAAAGAAGTAAAGCAGATCGAACAAGAAAACGAATACATTACTTCTTTATCTCGTTTTCGTGAAAATTCACACATTGTCTTGAAGACTCCTGTGTCTAGCGTAGAAGACGCTGTTGCTTTTGGGCGACTAGCAGCGATGCGTTTTAAGACCGAAGAGTTTGGTGTTTATAACGTTGAATTTAAAATGGAGAAGAAATTCCCAATTAAACGTGAAGACATGAAACCATTGCTTCAAGTAACTAAGTCTAGCACGTTTACTGGTCTTATTAATCGGCTCTCACTACTGATTGAAGACCAAGAAATGTCCAACAGTGTTCGCACTGCTGCTGTTCAACTCAATGCACACATTGGCGCTAAGTTGATTGACTTTATTCGTTTCATCTTGTCCATTGACGAGTTTACACGCATTGACTCGTTTGTTGATGACTTCAATGATTTGATGAAAATTATTGAAGAAGATTACGGTGAAGTTTATAAACAATCGCTTCTTGAAAATCAAGAGCGCTTTATTCAAAGCTACGTTACTTTTGGAGATTTCTATAACGAAAATATTAGTAGCGAAACTATTTTGACAGATGGAGAAATTGATGAAGATAACAATTATGTTATTGCTTCATTGCTCACCCCATCTATTGTTGCGTGCACTGAGTTTCTTGACGTTGAGCTTGGGCTTAAAGTGCCCGAGAAAATTGGTGCTGTATTTACACCAAAGACAATTTCTGAGAATCTGTACAAACTTATGGAATCATTGATTAGCAAAAACAAATCTGTTGGTTTGAATAGCAAAATCCATTGCTTCTACTTTGTGACAGTTGACGATTGTGTGTACGAGGTCAACAAAGGGCTGTCTGACAAGTCACCTCTTCTTATCCGCCGTTTAAAGTAACGACATAAACCTAGAGTAGCCTAACAAGGGCTACTCTAGGTATGATGCTTTTTTTTTTGTTTTATCCAGGAACGTGGTCTGCAGCAAAAGATACACCGCCCCAATATACGTTGCTTCCTGAGCGCAAACTTTGACTAAAGTTAGCTGAAGGTGTATTAGTTTTCCAACTGCTAGCTTTAACTTGGTACGAGTTAGTAGTTAATTTATAATCTTTAGTAGTCATCTTAATAGTAGAAGAAGCTTTAACTTCAAAGTGTTTAGTCTCTATATCTACTCTATCTAATGTAAATATTTTAGCTCTTTTTTTATCAATCTCAAAAAAAGACTTATCTTTATTATGCATCTTAAAGTGACGCTTTTTGGCATCATAAAAGAAATAACCTTCGTCATTGTCCTCAATGGTAAAAGTTCCATTTTTAGTATCTAGTTGTATATCCCAAGCAAAAGGCTCGCCATCGTTTTTAGCTGTATGAAAACGAATATTCTTTCTATGAGTAGATATCTCAAACCAATACATGTTATCATGTTTCATTTCAATGTTCTCTTCTCGAACGTTTGAAAATCCATAAATAACAGTCTCTAGTCTTCTAAGTTTCTTATCTTGCTGAAGAGTGCACCACCAATACTGGTCTGTATCGCCAAAGCGCCAAATAACTACTTCTTCACCACGCCTCACATCCGGTGAAGTCATTCTATTAGTATCGGTAAAAGATAACCATTTAGCTTTAATAGAATTAGTTGTCTCTACAGTTGTTTTAAACTTCTCACCATTATGATCTTCGCCCTCGGCTTCAATCTTTTCAATGTTGTCAGTTAATTCACCATCTAGAAAAGATTGGTCTTCAGATGGAACAACTTCAATTAAATCACTTGATAGGTCTTTATTTTTAGCAACAATACCATAAGAGTAAAAGTGTAGTCTTGATAAACCCTCTGGTACAAACTTTGGACCTAAGCCAGATTGAAAACCAAAGTCAGATGGATCAGGCATTTTCTTTTTTCCTTTTAAAAAGATACAATTTGTTTTTTGTTTTAATATGCATAAACTATGTATAAGCGAAAGGCACTCATATGTTTGTAAAAGAGATCACTCTTTATGGGTACAATAGATTTAACCTTAATAACTTTAAAAAAATCAATCTAAAGTTTACAAAAAGAATACAAGGAATACTTGGAACTAATGGAAGCGGTAAAAGCTCGTTTATTGAAGAGCTATCTCCACTACCAGCAGAGCCTAAGAACTACACTAAAGATGGCTTTAAAGAAATTACTTATAGTCACAAAGGTAAAACATATTTTCTAAGATCTAGTTTTAATCCTGTAGTTCACAGTTTTGAAGTAGATGGTCAAGAGCTAAATCAAGGTGGCACTATTACAGTGCAAAGAGAATTAGTAAAGCAACACTTTGGAGTAGATCAAAAAACTCACTCTTTATCAATTGGTAAACACAGGTTTACCGAGATGAGTTCAGATACTAAAAAAGAATGGTTTAAGAATTTATCAGACAATAACTACGATTTTGCAATTTCTGTCTTTAAAGCACTCAAGGACACGTATAGAGACACCGTAGGCGCGTTAAAACTAGCACGTAATAAACTTGTTAGTCAAACATCACGTTTGATGCCTGAGGACGTTTTAAGAGGTTTAGAAAAAGAGTGTGAAGAACTCTATAAAGTAGTTGAGTTCATGATTGAGAATAAAAATACACCATCTCAACCATTAGAGCAAACTAAAAACGAGATAGAAAATAAACTAAACTACCTATCTAGAATCTCTACTACTATTATTCAGACAGTAAAGAAGATAGAGAGCTACTTAACTAACCCAGCAATAAGTAAAGAGTTAAACGATATTAATGATGCAGCTAGTTTAACTTTTTTTATTAGCAATAAACTAATTGATATTAAGAATAAAAGAAGTTCTTTATATGAAGAATATAAACACGTTAAAGAAGTAAAAGAGTTATGTGAGAAAACTAAACTTTTTCAAGTAGCCAGTATTTCAACAGAGATTGAAACTCTGAAGAAAAAACATCAAGAAATAAAAAACTCTTTAACTTATAAAGACTTTTTGGAAGTTAATCCTAAAGACCATCTGCAAGCTTTAAATGAGTTTTCACAGCATCTAATAAATGTAGCTCTTGAGATGCCTGTAAACTTAGAAAATAAGTTTACAAGAGAAAACTATAAAAGACTAACTCTTGATATGCAAGATCATCAAAGAGAGATAGATATTAATAAAGCAAGTATTAAAAACTATGAAGAAAGTATAAGTCATCATAGAGAACATCAAAAACAACCTGATGTAACGTGCCCTAATTGTAAGCATAGTTTTAAACCTAACTTTAATGAGCAATTAGCCAAAGAGTTAGAAAAGAAAATATTTACATTATCTAACTCTATTAAGTATAGAGAGCAACAAATACTAGATATTAAAGAGCAACTTGATTTATTTGAAAAATGGTTTAATTCTTTAGAAGAAATAAACGACATAGCTCAACATTATAGTTTTATGAGTAATTTTTGGAATACTCTTTTATCAGAAAACTCTATTAAGAATAATCCAAAAAATGTAGCTACAGTAGTTGCTATGTTCAAGCAAGATTATACTCTTCAAGAACACCTCTTGAGTGTAGAAGAGCAACTATATAAAGAATATGAAAAACTAAACTTAACAGAGCACACTCAAGGCTTAGACTACCAAGAAGCTCTAATACGTGATAAACAAATTAGTAACGAGCTAGAGCTTTTAGCTAGTGAAGAAAATAAACTAAATTCTATTAAAGATCTCGCTCAGGAAATAGTAAAAGGTATAAAGACTGTTCAGTCCTTAACTGTTAATATCCATGAAGGTGAAAAAGATATAGATAATCTCTTTAATGTCTACAATGAAGACTCTTTAAGAATTATTTTTAATAATGTTCTTAGATCTTTTCATAACGACTTAGCGACTAAAGAGAAAATAATTAATGATGAAAAATCTCAATTAAGTATTTTAAATAATTTACAACAAGAAATTAATGAGCTTGAAAATGATGAACAAGCTCTTAAACTTGTATTAAAAGAACTCTCTCCTAGCGAAGGTATTATTGCTGAGGGCATCTATGGTTTTATGAAAATCTTTGTAAAGAAGATGAATAAGTTTATATCTACTGTTTGGACTTATCCATTAGAGATTAAACCTTGCTCTGCAGAGCAAGGTAAACTAGAGCTTAATTATAAGTTTCCTCTTCTTGTCAATGGTGGTGAAAAACCAAGAGCGGATGTGTCTGAAGGCTCTAGATCAATGAAAGAGATTATTGATTTGGCTTTTAATATCTGCACTCTAAAGTCTATCGGGTTGTCTAACTCTACTTTGTTCTTAGATGAGTTTGGCTCCGCTATGGATTCAGTACATAAAAGTAAAACTGCTAGAATGATTGAGTCCATTATGAACAATGAGAATTTCTCTCAGATTTTTATTGTTAGCCATGATGTAGCTCAGTATAGCTCTTTAGATAATATCGAGATATGTGTGTTACATAAAAGTAACATTATTATTCCGCATGGTTGTGTGTATAACAGACATGTAGTTTTTGAATGATCATAAGAGGAGAGCGCAAAGCTCTCCTCTTATGATGTTTACGTTATAGTCCAGGTAGATGTTTCCATATTACATGAAATATCTCCTATGTGTGTAGGAACTGTATTACAGTTATTCATGTTAAACCTGGACCAGGTGTAATAGGACCACTTGTTGCTGGCGGGCCTGTTGTAGGATCAGTAATAAATGTTTTACAATCCGATGTAGACCTACAGTCTTGCCCACAATTACTAAAGACTATACTGAAGTTACGCATAATGTTTTCATCAGGCGTTTTAATCTGTTCGTCCTTATGGGGTCTTCTATCTAGAAGAAATCTTTTCATGTAGATATCAAGTTGTGCCCAGGTAAAGTATTTACGTTCTTTAGATTGAGTTAAAATATCTAGCTTAGTAGCTAGAGGTAAGTTTTCTACTAAACCTAATTCAACATGCTCTTTATCATCTAAATGAGGGTTGTCATAATTAGCTAAATGCGCTCTTAATAAATCAAGTGTTTCAAAAAGAGGTTGAGGTCTAACTAATTCT
>JACCDZ010520257.1_pt1 | contig 16027 bp, 18 predicted proteins | sample 7449551 | NCBI WGS metagenome assembly JACCDZ01 (sample SAMN15323452, study PRJNA562643) | freshwater metagenome | isolation source: river surface water | place: USA:Blue River Watershed | collected 2017-08-18 | reverse complement strand
GCGCTCCGCCCTCACCTGACCGCGGCCTGTCGGCATGCGGCCCGTTTCGCCCACGCCTTGGTGGGCCAGCCGGTGACCGGACTCCACGTCCACAGCCTCAACTACCCGGCCACGGTGAACGACGCCACCCGCATGGAACGTTGCCACCCGGCCTTGGTCCGGCACGGCTCCCTCTTCGAACCCACGGCGCTGGGCTACCGGTTCCGCTGGAACGATGGCCAGAACTTCTCGCCCGAGCCCCAGACCGACCTGGCGGTCTTGGAGCGCGGACTGATCAGCCACACCCTCTACGACTTCGGCACGGTCGGCCGTCCCTGAGCCGAAGGCTCAGTGGTGGTCGTGACCGTGGTCGGACTCACCCTTACCTTCGCCGGAGAGCAGGGTCGGCAGGAGCAGCACGAGGCCGGCGATGAAGGCCGGGGTCCAGGCGTTGCGCAGGCCGTGGGCGGAAAGGAACGGGTAGAAGGCCACGAAGCCGGCGAAGAGCCAGGCGCCGAGGTGGTTCGGGAACAGCCAGAGACCGAGCAGGCCGGCGTCATTGGCGCGGCGCTGGACCGCGACGGAGAGGAAGCCCGCGAAGAACACCGCGGAGAGGATGAGGAGGAAGACGGCGAACGGAGCCCAGCCTTCGACGGCGTGGTGATGGATTTCCTCGGCCTTCTTCTTGGCCTCCGCCTCGCCGGCGGCCTTGGCCTGGGCTTGGGCGCCCGGCTCGTCGAAGGCCTTGCCCTTGGCGGCCTTCTTGGCCTTTTCGAAGGTCTTTTCGGCGGTCTGGGCGGCGAGCTCGGCCGTTTGATGGGCCGCGCCTTGGTGAGGCAACGTCTCCGTCATGTAATGGTAGGAGGCGGCCGACACGACGTAGAACAGGGCGGTCAGCAGGACGAGGTTGATGGCCAGGCCGGCGCGGCTGAGGGGCTTGGTGAGGTCCGTCGAGAAGATCATAGGAAGAAAGCGCAACCTAGGGTACCGCCCCCTGCCTGCAAATCCAAACTTGGAAACCGCCCCCATTACCCCCTGATTAGGGCCCTCCCATGGCCCGTCCCCTCCCGCAGACCGTCCTTTTCGACCTGGATGGTACCCTGGTCGACAACTTCGAGGCCATCCACCGCTGCTACGACGACGTGATGTCGATGATGGGCTTGCCGAGCGTGACCTTGGAGCAGATCCGGCGCGCGGTCGGCGGCTCGGTGAACGTCACGGTGGTCAAGCTGGCCGGCGAAGCGAACGCCCCCACGGCGACCCGACTCTTCCGGGAGCACTTCCCTTCCGTGATGTTCCATGGCCTCCGGGTCTACCCCGGATGCCGCGAACTGCTCGAAGCCTTGCGGGCCCGCGGGGTGCGCACCGCGGTCTACACCAACAAGGACGACGCCAACTCCAAGAAGATCATGGAGCACCTCGGCCTGGACCACCTGTTCGACGGCATCTACGGGACCAACGCCCACCCTTGGCGCAAGCCGCAGCCGGAGTTCACCCATTTCGTCCTGGGGTCGATGCGGGCCGACGCCGCCCACACGGTGATGGTCGGCGACTCCCCGTTCGACATCGCGACGGCCCGCAACGGCAAGCTGGCGGCCATCCACTGCGTGACGACCGGCAGCCACACCGCCGAAGAACTGGCCCCGCACGCGCCCGACACCGTGCACCCGGGCCTGACCGAGCTGGGGCGCGAGGCCTTCGGACTCGCGTGATTTTGCCTTCGCTCCCGGGCGACGGGGTGATTGGCTGAAGGCATGGCGCCTCCGCGCGAACAACCTCGGGGACCCGAGGTCACCCTCTCGGGCGTGGTCGAGCGCATCCTGTGGCTCGACGAGGAGACGCACTTCACGATCGCCGAGCTGGCGCCCGAGGCGGGCGACAAGGTCATCATCCTCGGGAACATGTCCGGCCTGCAGTGCGGCGAGACGGTCGACGCGACCGGCTCCTGGGAGCACCACCCCGCGCACGGGCCGCAGCTGCGCGTGAAATCCTTCCAGTCGCGCCTGCCCTCCTCCGTCCACGGCATCCGCAAGTACCTCGGCTCCGGCCTGATCAAGGGCATCGGCAAGACCTATGCCGACAAGATCGTCGCCAAGTTCGGCGTGCGGACGTTCGACATCATCTCCAACCAGTCGGGCCGGCTGCGCGAGGTCGAGGGCATCGGCCCCGGCCGGGCGAAGTCGATCAAGGCCGCCTGGGAGGAGCAGAAGGCGCTCCGCGAGGTCATGGTCTTCCTCCAGACCTACGGCGTGACCAACGCGCTCTGCCTGCGCATCGTCAAGGCCTACGGGCAGGAGGCAAAGAAAGTCGTCACCACCGAACCTTACCGAGTCTGCCGCGAGGTCGAGGGCGTGGGCTTCAAGACCGCCGACAAGATCGCGCGCAACCTCGGCCTGCCGACGGCGGGCCCGCAGCGCGTCGACGCCGGCCTGCTCCACACGCTCGAGGAACTCGAGGGCGAGGGCCACAGCGCCTTCCCCGACGAAGGGCTGCTCGAGAAGGCGACCGAGCTGCTCGAGGTCGACCGCGCCGTGGTGCAGGACCGGCTGCGCCGCCTGCTCGACGAACAGGCGGTCGGTTTCCTGGACGTGAACGGCGTGCGCCTGATGCAGCTGCGACCGCAGGAGAACGCCGAGAAATCCATCGCCGCCTCCGTGGGACGGCTGCTCGCCGGGCCCAGCGGGCTGCCGACCATCCAGGTCGACAAGGCGGTGGAGTGGGCCCAGACCCGCGCCGGCTTCGCCTTCTCCGAGGCGCAGGCGGCCGGCGTGAAGATGGCCCTGCAGCACAAGGTCGCGGTGCTCACCGGCGGCCCCGGCACCGGCAAGACGACGATCCTGCGGGCCCTGTGCGACATCCTCTCGGCCAAGCGGACCCGCATGGCCCTGGGGGCGCCGACGGGCCGCGCGGCCAAGCGCATGACCGAGGCCACGCGCCTGCCGGCCTCGACCATCCACCGCCTGCTGAAGTTCGACCCGGCGCTGGGCGGCTTCACCGCCACCGCCGACGACCCCCTGCACGCGGACTTCGTCATCGTCGACGAGTCGAGCATGCTGGACACCAAGCTCGCGGCCGCCCTGCTGCGCGCGATCCCCTCGACCGCCCACCTGCTGCTCGTCGGCGACGTCAACCAGCTCCCGTCCGTCGGCGCGGGCAACGTCCTGGGCGACCTCATCGAGTCCGGCCAGGCCGCGGTCACGCGCCTGGACACGGTCTTCCGCCAAGGCGCCCGCTCGGGCATCGTCACCGTCGCGCACGGGATCCTGCACGCCGAGACGGCGCCGCCGGAGCCGGTCGAGGACCCGGCCCGCCTGGATTTCGCCCAGGACATCCATTTCGTGAAGGTCGAGGATCCGGAAGCCTGCGTGGCGATGGTCACGAAGCTCTGCTGCGAGGTGCTGCCGCGCGCCCTGCGGCTGGACCCGTTGCGCGACATCCAGGTCCTGGCGCCGATGCACAAGGGCACGGGCGGCATCCAGGCCTACAACCAGGCCCTGCAGGCCCGCCTGCGCGGCAAGGACGCGAAGCCGGGGCGCATCCAGCCCGGGGACAAGGTGATCCAGACCCGCAACAACTACGACAAGCTCGTCTTCAACGGCGACTTCGGGGTGGTGCTTGGCCAGAACGAGGAAGGCACCTTGCTCATCGACTTCGACGGCGCCCGGGTGGAGCTCGAGCGGGGCGAACAGGGCGACCTCCACCTGGCCTACGCGGTGAGCATCCACAAGTCGCAGGGGTCCGAATTCCCCGCGGTGGTCCTGCCGCTCCTGCGCCAGCACAGCATCATGCTCGCCCGGAACCTGATCTACACCGCCGTCACCCGCGGCCGCAAGCAGGTGATCCTCGTCGGCGACCCCACGGCGTACGCGATGGCGGTCCGCAACGCGTCCGACTCGCGGCGGGTGACCAGCCTCCTGCCCCGCCTGAAGAACCTCGGGTGAACCGGCTCAGACCCGCACCCGCAGGGTCCCGCGGGTGACGCCGAGCTGGTTGAGCACCTTGAGGTCGTTCCAGAGGTCGACGCCGGCCAGGCGGCCTTCGAGCAGGTCCTGGTACTTCTGCAGCGTGCGCGTGACGGTGTCGGCGTCCTCGTCGACGAACTCGACGCGGAAGCGGCGGACGCCCAGCTTGAGGAGGTCGGCCACGTACTCGGCGCCGGTCTGCGCGCGCGCGTTGAAGAGCGTGTTGCGGCAGCCCGCGTCGGCCTTGAGGATGTGCTCCGCGCCCACGCGGTCGCGCAGCTTGACGCGGTGCTTCTCGCAGGGCCGGCCACAGTCGCGGTAATCCTTGCCGGAGGAGAGGAAGGCGCAGAACACGCAATGCTCCATATGGAACATCGGCATGTGCTGGTGGATCGTGACCTCGAACCACGCGGGGGGCGCGGAGCGGAGCAACGCGGCCAGCTGGCTGGCGTCGAGGTCGTAGGAGGCGGTCAGCCCCTCGAGGCCGTGCTGCTCCATGAGCCATTCGGCGGCGAGGCCGTTGGCGACGTTGAGGGAGAAATCACCCCGGCGGCGCTTCCCCGCGAAGGCGCGGAGGTCGTCGTGGTTGCGGGCGAGGTAGCCGTCGGCGTCGCAGGAGAGGACGATCTCGGTGACGCGGTCCTCGCCCTGCTTGTGCACGCGCGGGCCCATCGCCCAGAACTCGACCTTGCGGCCGGCTTCCTGCTCGTAGGCGCGGACGCGCGCGACGGCGGCGCGGAACTTCTTGGGGTCCTCGAACTCGGCGTAGACGACGCGGGCGCCCCAGGCCAGGGCCGGCTCCAGCTGCTCCGGCTCGCGGATGACCACGACGATGAGGGGCTCGGCCGCCGGCTCCGGCGCTGGCGCGACGACCGTCGTCGCGGCCGGGGCATAGGGCAGCAGGGTCCAGCGTGGCGGCTCGCGGCGGAGGGCCGTCAGGCGGTCGCAGAGGTCGCGGCGCAGGCGGTTCAGTTCGCTCACCGGGACGATCAGCGCGCCCTCGAGGTCGGCTTCGAGGCCATCCAGCGCGTAGCCGGTATCCCCGAGACGCCCGAGCTGCTCGTTCAGGGAGACGGCGTCCATCGGCCGCTTCTCCGCGACGGCGCACGGGACGCCGGTCTCGCCGGCGACCACATGCCCTTCGCCGTCGTTGAATTCGACGCGCAGCGGCTGGCCGGGGCGGCCGATGACGCGGGCGGCGATCGGGCGGCGATGGTTGGGCTTCTCGCGGTCCCAGGAGGCGTGCAGGAGCTTGTCGAGCTCCTGGTCCTTGGTCTTCCAGAGCAAGGCGCCCGGCTGGACGCGGCTCCAGTCGATGGCGCCGGCGCGGTCGAAGCGGACGTAGGTGAGGCCGCCGCGGGCGGGCTCGATCCCATGGACGAAACCGCCCTCCTCGCGTTCGGCGGGCTTGCCTTGGTCGAAGACCACGCCGTCGCCGGGCTTGAGCGGGCCCTCCAGCCGCAGCGTCACGCCGGGATGGGCGACGTCGACGACGGTGCCGAGGAAGGCGCCGCGCTTCTTGCCGAAGCGCGCGTGGACCAGCTGTTGGTTGTCGATGCCGCGCAGCCAGCCCGTGTGGAGGCCGCGGGAGAACGTCATCTGCATCGGGTAATCCTCCTCCTGCCGCACGCGGAGGGCGGCCCGGTCGGCGTCGCCGCCCTGGAGCAACGCCTCCCAGGAGGCGTCCACCGCGCGGCGATAGGCCTTGGTGATGGCCGCCACGTATTCCGGGGACTTCAGGCGACCCTCGATCTTCAGCGAGCGGACGCCGGCGCGGATGAGGTCGGGCACGACTTCGATGCCAGCGAGATCCTGGGGCGAGAGCAGGTAGGCCTTGTCGCCCAGCGGTTTCACGACGCCGTCGACGACCAGTTCGTAGGGCAGGCGGCAGGCCTGGGCGCATTCGCCGCGGTTCGCCGACCGGCCCCCGAGCGATTCGCTCGTCAGGCATTGGCCGGAATACGCGACGCAGAGCGCGCCATGCACGAAGACCTCGAGGTCGAGAGGCGCGCCCTGGGCGCCTTGCTCCGCCTGGAGCTTGCGCATCTCGGGCAAGGAGACCTCGCGACCCAGCACGGCCAGCGAGGCCCCCAGCGAGCGGGCGTAATCGACGCCGGCCGCGCTCGTCACGGTCATCTGGGTCGAGGCGTGGATCGGGAAGTCGGGGGAAATCCGGCGGATCAGCCGGCAGATCCCCGCGTCCTGGACGATCGCCGCATCGACCCCGGCGGCGACGATCGCCCGCAGGGTACGCGCGGCCTCGGCCAGCTCCTCCGGGAAGATCAGGGTATTGAACGTCACGTAGCCCTTGACCCCGCGGCCGTGAAGGTAGGCCATGAGCTCCGGGAGGTCGGCCTCCTCGAAGTTCTTCGCGCGCACCCGGGCGTTGAAGCGCCCCACCCCGAAGAAGACCGCGTCCGCCCCGTTCTCCACGGCGGCCTTGACGCAATCCCACTCCCCGGCGGGTGCCAGGACCTCGGGTTTGCGGAGTCCGCTGCTACCGGAAACGACGGCCATGCCTCCATCAAGGGGCCTCCGCCCCGGGAGGGAAGCGGGAAGTTCGCCGGTCGGCCGAAACCCGGGGCCCGCTTCCTTTGTTGCCCCGGCCTCCCGGGGGCGTTTGATGGGAGCATGGCCGACAAACTCGAGGAAATCTTCCGGATGCAGGAAGCGCTGAACAAGCGCATCGGCGTGGAGACCGCCGGCATGTCCGAGGAGGAAAAGGTGAAGTGGACGCTCAACTACCTCCGCGCGATGCAGCAGGAGATGGCGGAGCTGACCGATTCCGTCCCCTGGAAGTGGTGGGCCAAGTACCAGAAGTTCGACGAGCAGAACGCCCGCGTCGAGGTCATCGACCTGTTCCACTTCCTGATCTCCATCGCCCAGGTGCTCGGGATGTCCGCCGAGGACGTCTACCAGGCCTACCTCAAGAAGAACGCCGTCAACCACCAGCGCCAGGACTCGGGCTACGTGAAGAAGGACGAGAACGACTCCCGCCACATCTGACCGCCATGACCACCCGCCCCCGCCGTCGCCCCGGCTTCACCTTGGTGGAGCTGCTCATGGTGATCACCATCATCATGATCCTGGCCTCCGCCACCTTCGGGCTGTACCGCGGCGTGGCCAACACCCGCATGAAGGCCCGCGGCCGCGGCGAGATCCAGCGCATCATCATCGCCTGCGAGACCTTCAAGAAGACCTACGGGGACTTCCCCTGCGCCTTGGCCGGCACCACCGCGAGCAATGCCTCCAACCAGACGCAATTCCGCACGGACTTGTTCGATCAGCTGAGCGGACGGCGCGTCCTCTATACCCGGCAGCTCAGCACCGGTGGCTTCGCGGTCGAGCTCTGGCCCTTCAATTCGGCGAGCCTGCCCAACGGCGCCAACCGGAAGCCCAAGCCCTTCATCTCGCTGGACGACATCCCCGTCACGGTCGTGTCCACCCGCCTGGACGCCGTCCCGGCCGACCTGGCCAACATCGCCACCACCCTCGAACTCCGCGACCCGTGGGGCAATCCCTACGAATACCGCTACCGCGTGCTCAGTTCCGTCGGGGTTTCGGTGCAGAACCTCACCACGGGCGCCTTCAACCCGCCCTACGGCAGCTGGCTCTCCGCCAACTTCCTGGTCGTCAGCTGCGGTCCCAATTTCGCCCTGCCGGCGGTCGAAGGCGAACAGCCTAATTTCAACGAGTACTTCGACCCGTCGACCAGCACGACGATGGTCCGGACCGGCATGATCCCGACGACCTATTTCGACGATGCCGACCCGGCTCCCCAGCGGTCGGACAACCTCGTCAACTGGTCGAACTGACGCCGGTCGGCCGGCACGCGCGGGCCAGCGCCGCCGCGAGCAGCCAGGCCAAGGCCGCGGTGGCGAGCGTGTGCGAGAGGAAGTGTTCGCCGCGCGCGACCTGATAGAGCCCCATCCAGCCACCGAAGATGAGGGTGAGGGCCAACCCTCGGCGACGGGCGACGGGCGAACTCCAGGCGAAGGCCAAGGCCACGAGGGCGAAGCCGCCGCTCGCATGGCCTGCGGGAAAGGCATCGCTCGGGTAGCCGGCGGGCTTGGCCTCGAAGAGCAGAAGATGCGGGAAGCCCGGGGTCGCCCCATACATCGTCAATTGCCGCGGCGTGGCCATCGACGTCAGTTCGCGGAGCTGCGTGCAGGTCACCGAAATCACGGCCATGGCGAGGAAGAGGTAAGCCGCCCGACGGCGCCCCAGCCAAGCCGGGGACAGGGCGGGAAAAGCCATCCCCCATAGAAGCCAAAGCGCGAAGAGGTAGAGCAGCACCTTCGGTCCGGTGTAGGCCAGCGTGTGGGGCCAACCGGAGTTCTTCGGCACCAACCAATCCCGTCCGTCCCAGAACCAGGCCTGGACCTGGAAGTCGACCCATTCGCCGCCCGTCCCGCGGAAACCGAAGAAACCCAGGACCGCGACGACGGCGAGGAGCGGCCGCCACAGCGAGGGGCGCTCAGCGACCTGGATTGGCGAGTCCACCGCGGTTGAAGAGTTCATCGGCGCCTTGGTAATACTGGATCGCCTCGGCCGCCGCTTCGGCGTCGGTCGTCGGCAGCGGGGTGAGCACGCCCGTGGCGAGGTCGGCGCGGTATTGGGCCACCTGCCGGACGGGCTTCAGCACGGTCAGCAGGCCATCCGGACGGAGGACGGCGACCTTCTGGTAGTTGCTGATGAAGGCGCGCGCCTGGTAGCCCGGCGCCAGGGCGTCCGCACCGACGAAGCGGCCGGCGTAGGGAATCTTCAGCAGGCCCAGCAACGTGGGTACGTAGTCGACTTGGCTGATCATGGAGTCGACCTTGCGGGCCGGCACCAGACCGGGCGCCCAGATGAAGAGGGGAATCTCGTACTTCTTGATCTCGAGTTCGCGCTTGCCCGCCACGGAGGCGCAATGATCCGCGACGATGACGAAGACGGTGTCCTTGAACCAGGGCTTGGTCGCCGCCCGTCGGAGGAACTCGCCGATGGCGTAGTCCGTGTAGGCCACCCCGCCCTGCCGCCCCTGCAGCTCGGGCCGGATCTTCCCCGCCGGCCAGGTGTAGGGCCGGTGGTTGGACGTCGTCATGATGAAGTGGTGGAACGGCTTGCCGGCCGCATGCGCGTCGTCGGCCTCGGCCAAGGACCAGGCGAACGCATCCTCGTCGCAGGCGCCCCAAGCGTTGGCGAAGTTGACCTTCCGGCCGGCCTTGAGCGCGGCGGGCAGGTCGACGACCCGATAGCCATTCGTGTCGAAGAAATGGCTCATGTTGTCGAAGAAGCCGTCGCCGCCATAGAGGAACGCGGTGTCGTAGCCTTGGGCGGACAGGGCCGAACCCAGCGTCGAAAGGTTCTCGCAGCCAGTGCGGCGGAGCACCGACTGCCCGGGGATCGGGGGAATCGCCAGGGTCAACGCCTCCATGCCCCGGACCGTGCGGGTGCCGCCGGCATAGCAACGGCTGAACCACAGCGACTCCCGGGAAATCCGGTCGAGGTTCGGCGTCAGGCCGAGTTTTCCGTAATCGACCTTATCCTCCTCGTCGTTGACGCCGTAGCAACCGAGGTACTTGGCGCTCAGGCTCTCCACGGTGACCTGGATCACGTTGAGCTTGCGGGCGCCGGCGACACCGGGGACCCGGCGGAGGATGTCGGTCGTGGCGCCCGGGGCGAGCGGAGCCCCTTGCGCGACGAGCCGGGCGGCGAGCTCCGGCACGGCGTCGGGGCGCGACGGGTAGAAACGCTTCCAGTCGAGCTGGTTCGCCCAGAAGGCGGCGAGGAAGGCGTACTCGCCGTTCTTGGCGACCTCGGTGTCGTAGCTATTGGCCCAGCTCGGCTGCGGGGCGCCCATGTGACGAAGGCCCGCGGTGAGGCGCTCGCCGAAGGTGCTGTGGGTGGAGGAAGCGGACTGGAGGTCATGCCGACCGGTGGCGTAGGCGATGCCCAGCAAGACGAGCAGGGGGGCCAGCAAGACGGCGAAGGCACGCCAGCGGGGCGAGGCGTCGGCCTGGGCGCCGGCGTGCCAGGCGGCGGTCCAGCCGAGCCGGCGCCAACTGAGGTACGCGGTGGCGGCGACCAGCGCGACGACCGCGACGATCAGCGGGAGGTTGTAGGACTCCTTGATGTTCTTCACGACCTCCGTCGTGTAGACGAGGTAGTCGACCGCGATGAAGTTGAAGCGCACGCCGAACTCCTCCCAGAAGAGGATCTCGGAGATTTTCCAGAAGGTGAAAAGGAACGCCCCGAAACTCCAGGCGACCACGAGGGGGAAACGCCGGAAGCGCGCGGGCCAGCTGGCCGACAGCAAGCCGAAGGGCAACGTGAGGAACCATGCCATGACCAGGTCGAAGGCGAAACCGACGAACAAGGCGCCGAAAGTCGCGAGCCCCCAGGAGACTTGGCCGGCGCTTGCCGCGAGGAAACCGAGGCGCAGGAGGGTTCCCAGCAGGACGTAGGTCAAGGCGAGCAAGAGCGTACCTCCCTGTCGCGAACCGAGGATCCGAGCGAACAAGCTTTTCACCCAAGGAATATGCCCAAAAAGCCGCGGCGGGGGCGAGCCTATTCAAGCCGGGAGCGGCCACGCGGAGGTTACCGTTCGGGCACCTCGTCGATCCCGGAACCGCCCCACGGGTGGCAACGGCCAAGGCGACGGACCGCCAGCCAACCGCCGCGCAGGAGGCCGAAGCGCTGCAGGCTGGTGGCGGCGTAGCAGGAGCAAGTGGGGTGGAAGCGACAGCCGGAACCGGGCACGAGCGCATGCAAGGGACGCGAAAGCCACCGCTGGTAGAACCGCACCAGCCACAGGGCGGGCAAGGCGGCCCAGGAAGGGCGTTCGCCGCTCATGCGGACGGACCCGCGGCGGCGCCGCTGATCCGGCGGGCGGCTTCGGCGTAGACCTTCCGCAAGTCGGCCAAACGACGCCGCAACATGCCCGAGCGGATGACCAGGACGACCTCCGCCCCGGGCGGAAACGCCGCCGGGTCGGTCCGGAATAGCTCCCGGGCCAAGCGCTTGGCCCGGTTGCGGTCGACGGCCAGCGGCAAGGTCTTCTTGGCCGCGATGACGGCGAAACGAGCCGGGGCCGCGCCGTCTCCCCGCTTGAAATTCAAAAGAAAAGGCCCGCAGTCGAGCCGCGAGCCAGTGTTGCGGATGCGGGCGAAATCGGCCGAGGCGCGAATCCGACGCTCCCGCGGGAGACGCATCGGTCTTAGGACGCGCCGAGGCGCTTGCGACCGACCTTGCGGCGGTTGGCGAGGACCTTGCGGCCACCGGCGGACTTGGAACGGGCGCGGAAACCGCACTTGCGGGCGCGGGCGATCTTGGACGGGCGGTAGGTGGGTTGCATGGCGTTTGAAGCCTCCAGCCAAGGCTACCCCTCGGGGGGTGTCAAGCCTCCCGCTTCCCGGCTTGCAGGTGCCCGGGAGCGGGGGAGGATGGAGCCATGACCCCGGATAAAGCCAAACTGAGGCCCACCCCGCCCAAGGCCTACCTTAACCCCGAGTTCATGGGCAGCCCCCAGGCCCGCAGCATCCGCGTGCTGACGGAGATGACCGAGCCGCATGTCCGCTTCAAGAAGCACAACGTGCGCAACACCGTCGTGATGTTCGGTTCGGCCCGGACCCTGCCCCCCGACGTCGCGCGCAAACGCCTCGAGGAAGCCAAGGCCCTGGCGGCCAGCGGCCAATGCGACGGCGCCGAATGCGCCCACCGCCTCCGCGTCGCCGAGATCGACCTGCGCAGTTCGGCCTACTACGAGGCCTGCCGCGAACTGGCCTACGAGATGACGAAGTGGTCGCTCCAGCTGCCGGAGTGGCAGCGCTTCCTCGTCTGCTCCGGGGCCGGTCCGGGCATCATGGAGGCGGCCAACCGCGGCGCCCACGAAGCCGGCGGCCGCTCGGTCGGCCTCGGCATTTCGCTGCCCTTCGAGCAGGAGCACAACCCTTTCATCACGCCCGAGCTCGACCTCGAGTTCCACTACTTCTTCGTCCGCAAGTATTGGTTCCTCTACCTCGCCAAGGCGCTCGTGGCCTTCCCGGGCGGCTTCGGCACCTTCGATGAGCTGTTCGAGATGCTGACGCTCATCCAGACCCGGAAGACCAAGAAGCAGTTCCCGATCCTGCTCTTCGGCTCCCCGTTCTGGAAGAACGTGGTCAACTTCGAGACCTTCCAGGAATGGGGCATGGTCTCGCCCGAGGACCGCAATTTCTACGTGCACGTCGACTCGGTGAAGGAAGCCCGCGACATGCTGATCGAGATCATCACCGAGAAGTACCTGCAGGGGGACGCCGAAGGGCATGACTGACGCCGTCGGCATCGCCTGGACCACCCTGCCCTCGCGCGAGGAGGCCGACCGCCTCGCCGGGGACGCGGTCGCCGCCGGCCTCGCCGCCTGCGCCCAGGTCGAAGGCCCGATCCGCTCCCACTACACCTGGGAGGGACGCGTCCAAGCCGAGGAGGAATACCGCCTGACCTTCAAGTTCGCCGCCGCCAAGGCGCGCGACCTCGAGACCTGGGTCCACGCCCGCCATCCCTACGCCGTCCCGCAATGGCTCGGGATCCACGCCGACCACGCCTCCCCCGGCTACCGCGCCTGGGTCCTGGGCATCCGCTGAACCATGGAGAAATCGACCGAAGCCCTCCTCTCCTTCGCGCTCGGTCTCTGCGTTCTCGCCGCCTGGTACGGCGAGTTCCGCCTGCGTCGCCGCAACGGTGGCGCGGAAGGCTTCTGGCCCGGCACCACCCTGGCGCCGGCCGCGGCCTACCTGGTCGCCGCGGCGGGGGCGCTCCTGATCACCGTCGGCGAAGCCGCGGTCGAGATACGCTGCGACGTGACGGCGAGCCAATCCCAACTGCCGCTCATCGGCCTGCTCGGGCTCATCGGGGCGGCCGTGACGGAAGAGGCTGTTTTCCGGGGCTTCGCCGCGCCCAGCCATTTCACGGGGCGCAAGCTGCTCTTCCTGATCCTCGGTGGCTCGACGGTGTTCGCGTTGATCCACATCGACCTGCTGAACTTCAACCTGCACGACGACAAGCAGGTGATCATGCTGACGTTCGAGTTCCTGACGGCGGTCTGGCTGTACCTCAGTCGCTTCAACCCGCTCAACCCGTCGCGCTCGCTATTGCCCTGCTTTATGGGGCATATCGTGCGTAACTTGGCGGTCTTCGGGATTAAATGGGCCCAAGGTTTCGTAACTTAGTCCGTTAGGGAAAAGTCCCGAGGCTAAGCATTGCAACCGAGACGCTCCTCGGCTGTCTTGGAAAGCACCCCCATGAGCCTCCCCGAAAAGAACTCCCGTCGTGATTTCCTGAAGTTCGGCGCCCTCGCCGGCGTCGGCCTTGGCCTCGGCGCCCTCCCCTCCGCGGAAGCGGCTCCGGACCCCAAGGCCCTGAAGCTGCTGAACGCGCAGGACATCTCCGCGACGCGCCCGCGCCCCGCCGGCAACAAGCCGGTCTGGGACCTCCAGACCAAGCCCCTGACGAAAGTCCGCTGCGCCTTCATCGGCCTCTCGCGCGGCATGACGCACGTGAACTCCGCGGTGAACATCGACTTCGCCGAAGTCGTGGCGGTCTGCGACCTCAAGCCCGAACGCGCCAAGCGCGCCTTCGACCACGTGAAGGCGAAGACCGGCAAGGAACCGGCCGTCTACACCGACACCGAGGATGCCTGGGAGAAGATGGTGGCCCGCGACGACATCGACGTCGTCTACATCTCCACGCCGTGGGAATGGCACGTGCCGATGGCCGTCAAGGCCATGGAATGCGGCAAGCACGCCTTCATCGAGGTCTCCGCGGCGGTCTCCGTCGACGAATGCTGGCAGCTGGTCGACACCTCCGAGAAGACCCAGCGCCACTGCGCGATCATCGAGAACTGCTGCTACGGCGAGGAGGAACTCTTCGTGCTCCACATGGCGCGCCAGGGCCTCTTCGGCGAACTGAAGCACGCCGAGTGCGCCTACATCCACGACCTCTCGCAGAACGTCCTCTGGAGCCTCGGCAGCGAGGGCGGCTGGCGCCGCAACTACCACACCTTCATGGACGGCAACCTGTACCCCACCCACGGCCTCGGCCCGGTGGCCCAGTACCTCGGCATCGGCCGCGGCGACGCGTTCAAGTTCGTGGTGTCCGTGTCCTCCCCGGAGCGCAACCTCACCGAGTTCCGCGACCGCAAGAACCCCAACAACGGCAAGCACAAGGACGAGAAGTACGTCTGCGGCGACATGAACACGTCGATCATCAAGACGCAGCTCGGCCGCACCATCATGATCCAGCACGACGTGGTGAGCCCCCGCCCCTACTCGCGCATCAACGCCCTGTGCGGCAGCAAGGCCACCTTCTTCGGCTACCCCGGCCGCCTCGCCGTCGACGGCGCCAACGACCACCCCTCGGTCAAGGGCATGAAGCTCAACTCCCACAGCTGGCTCGAGAAGGAGAAGCTGGACGCCTTCATGAAGGCCAACCAACACCCGCTCATCAAGAAGGTCGGCGAGTCCGCCAAGAAGGTCGGCGGCCACGGCGGCATGGACCACGTGATGAACTACCGCATGCTCGATTGCCTGCGCCAGGGCATCACGCCGGACATGACCGTCTACGACGCGGCCGACTGGTCCTCGATCCTCGAGATCTCCGTCCGCTCCGTGAAGGACGGCTCGATGCCGATCCAGTGCCCCGACTTCACCCGCGGCGGCTGGAAGACCATCAAGCCCCTGGGCATCGTCTCGTAAGCGACGCGACACGCGTCCCTCCGACCCGGCCACCTGGCCGGGTCTTTTGTTGGCGGATGGCCCCGGGCTGGCCGGCGGGGAGAAACCCCCATCCGCGCCGTCGGATTCCCTGCTTTGAATCGGCGCCCGGGGCACAAGAGACTTGACGGTATTCCAAATCGGAATGTACCATGCCCATCCCCGAATGGAACGTCTGTCCGACGCCTGAATTCATCCGCGCCGCGCGCACCTACGAAAAGAAACATCCGGACGAACTCGCCGCGGCCCTCGCCAACCTCCAGCAACGCTACCTCCCCCGCCTGAACCACGCCCGCCGCCATGGCCTCGTCCAAGCCGGCTGCCTGCACCACGAAGGCGACGGCATCATCGCCATCGACCAGGGCGGCCAAGGCGGAAGTCTCCGCGAAACCAGGCTCTACGCCTACCCGCACGACGCTTCCTTCACCCTCCACCTCCTCCTGATCGGGGACAAGTCCTCCCAAAAGCGCGACCTGCGCCAGGTACGGACGATGCTCCGGCGGCTCCCCCTCGACTCCTCCCATGGCTAAATGCGCCACCCCTCATCGCCCGACCCGCTTCCGCAACGTGTCGGAGCTCCGCAAGGCCGGCATCGTTTCCGCCGCGACCGCCCGCAAGGTCCAAGCGGCGGGCGAACGGACGAAGATCATCACCCGGCTCGTCTGCCAGCGATTGGACGCCGGCCTTTCGCAGGCGGACGTCGCGCGACGCCTTGGCCGGACCCAGAGCTGGGTCTCCAAGTTCGAGGACCGGACCGACGCGGAACTCACCCTCGGCGACATCCAGGCCTACTGCCAAGCCATCGCGGGTACCTTGGCGCTGGAGTTCGGACGGGACGGGCGCTTCGCGGCGTGAAGGGGGTTCGGGGTTGCCCTCGTCCCCCCGCGGGAAAGACTGCGCCCATGGGTTCGCCCGCCGACCTCGCCACCTGGACCGCCGGGCTCGTCACCTTCTCCGGGGAGGAGACGGAGCGGGCCGCCGAGGCGTTCGCGCGCCTGCTGCCCCCCGACACGTTACTGGCGCTGGAGGGCGACCTCGGCGCGGGCAAGACGACCTTCGCGCGGGGCCTGCTCCGCGGGCTCGGCGTGGCGGGCGACGTCACCAGCCCGTCGTTCGCGCTGCTCAACGTGCATCAGGGGGACCGGCAGGTCTTCCACGTCGACGCCTACCGCCTGACGCGCCCGGAGGGCTTCGACGACCTCCTGATCTGGGATCTGGCGCAATCCCCCTGGAACGTGCTGGTCGAATGGCCGGAACGCGTGGCGTCCCGCCTGCCGCGGGGCCATTGGACGATGAAGGCCGCCCTCCTCGCGGAAGGCGGCCATCGGTTCACGTTGGTCCGGCCGGGCTGAG
>JACCDZ010178208.1_pt1 | contig 16028 bp, 11 predicted proteins | sample 7449551 | NCBI WGS metagenome assembly JACCDZ01 (sample SAMN15323452, study PRJNA562643) | freshwater metagenome | isolation source: river surface water | place: USA:Blue River Watershed | collected 2017-08-18 | reverse complement strand
GCGTTCTCGATCATCGCCACCGGCATGTCGGCGCGCATGCCGCCGGCCAGCAGGCTGTCGCGTACTTCCGCCAGTTTCGCCACGCCCATGTACACCACCAGGGTGGTGCCGCCCTGGGCCAGGGCCTGCCAGTTGAGGCTGCTGTCGTCCTGGGTGTGGGCGGTGACCAAGGTCACGCCGCGGGCCACGCCGCGCAGGGTCAGGGGGATGCCGCACTGGGTGGCGCCGGCCAGGCCGGCGGTGATGCCGTTGACCATCTCCACCTCGATGCCGTGTGCGGCCAGCCAGTCGGCTTCCTCGCTGCCACGGCCGAAGATGCACGGGTCGCCGCCTTTCAGGCGCACGACGCACTTGCCCTGGCGGGCGTAGCGCAGCATCAGCCGGTGAATGAAGGCCTGCGGCGTTGAGCGACAGCCGCCGCGCTTGCCCACCGGCACCACGCGCGCCGCCGGGCAGTGTTCCAGCACGGCCGGGTTGACCAGATCATCGATCATCACGATATCGGCCTGTTGCAGGGCCTTTACCGCCTTGAGGGTCAGCAGTTCCGGGTCGCCGGGGCCTGCGCCCACCAGCCAGACTTTTGCACTCATGCTTCTACTCCTCAGGCTTGCACGGCGACGGCCGCCACGCGGGTGGCCAGCAGTCGCTTGATTTCCGGTACGCAGGAGCCGCAGCTGGTGCCGCATTTCAGCTCGCGCTTGAGGCCGTCCAGATCCAGGCCGCGCTCGATGCCGGCGCACACCTTGTCCTGGCTGACGTTCATGCAGTTGCACAGCACCTTGCTGGCCTTGAGGCCGCCACCCGGTGGCGTCGGCAGTGGAGCGAGCAGCCAGCGGCGCAGGTCGGCGTCGCTGCTGCCCTGTTCCCACAGGCCCTTGAGCCAGTCGCGGGCGGCGATCTCACCGGCCAGGCGCACGGCGACGATGCGCCCGTCGGCGAAGCGCACGCGCTTGCCCACGCCACGCCGGGCATCGTCATAGGCCATCACCGGGCCGGTATCGACACCGAGCAGGGCGTCGATCGCGGCCAGCAGTGCGGCATCAGGTGCTGCTTCGGCGGCGGCCTTGATCAGCAGGGCCGGGCGCTGTTCGCGGCCGGTGGGGGCCAGGCTGGCGTAGGCAAAATGTTCGAACAGCGGGCGCAGGGCCTCTAGGCGGCGCTGCACGTCGCCCTCGACCAGGGCGAAGAACTGCCAGGGCAGCTCGGCGCGCTCGACCTGCACGGCGCTGAGCTTCAGCTCCGGCTGCTTGGACAGCGGGTCGAACGCCGGCTGGGTCAGCACGTTGGTGCCCAGGCCCTTGAGGAAGCGGTCGCCCCAGTGCATCGGCAGGTAGGCCTGGCCCGGCTGCAGGGCCTCGTCGGCCTGTACCGGCAGGATCAGGCCACCGCGCCGGCTGCGCAGCTGGATCAGCTCGCCGGCCTGCAGACCACGGCGCTTCAGCTCGTCCGGGTGCAGGCCGAGCACCGCTTCCGGCGCATGGCCGAACAGCCGTGCGGCGGTGCCGGTGCGGCTCATGCCGTGCCACTGGTCGCGCAGGCGCCCGGTGTTGAGCAGCAGCGGGAAGTCGCTTTCCGGGCGCTCCCGGCCCGGCACGAACGGGTCGGCGACAAAGCGGGCGCGGCCGCTGGCGGTGGGGAAGAGGCCGTTCCCGTACAGCCGCGCGGTGCCCTGCTGGGCGCCGGCCGGGAAGGGCCATTGTTGCGGACCTTGGTCGTCCAGGATGGCGTAGCTGAGACCGGAAAGGTCCAGGTCGCGTCCCTGGGTCAGGTGCTTGTATTCCTCGAACAGCGCTTGTGCGCTGGCGAAGTCGAACAGGCTTGGCAGGCCGGGGCGTAGCTGTTGTTCCAGGCGGCGGGCGAAGTCACAGACGATCGCCCAGTCCGGCCGCGCCTCTGCGGGCGCTGGCACGGCGCGGCGCACATGGGTTATGCGCCGCTCGGAGTTGGTCACGCTGCCTTCTTTTTCGCCCCAGCTGGCGGCCGGGAGCAGAAGGTCGGCGTACTTACAGGTTTCGGTGGTGAAGAAGGCTTCCTGCACCACCACGAAGGGGCACAGGCTCAGGGCCTCGTGGATCTTCTGCTGGTCCGGCAGCGATTGTGCCGGGTTGGTGCAGGCGATCCACAGGGCCTTGATCGTGCCTTCGCGTACCGCCTCGAACAGTTCGATGGCGGACAGACCGGTGTTCGCCGGCAGGCTGTCCACGCCCCAGTAGCGCGCCACTTCGGCGCGGTGCTCCGGGTTGGCCGCCTCGCGGTGGCCAGGCAGCAGGTTGGACAGGCTGCCGGTCTCGCGGCCACCCATGGCGTTGGGCTGGCCGGTGAGGGAGAAGGGGCCGGCGCCGACCTTGCCGATTTGCCCGGTGGCCAGGTGCAGGTTGATCAGCGCGCTGTTCTTGGCGCTGCCGGCGGTGGACTGGTTGAGGCCCATGCACCACAGCGAGAGAAAGGCCGGCGCCTGGCCGATCAGTGTGGCGGCGCGGCGCAGGTCGGCCACATCGATGCCGCACAGACGCGCCACTTCGCTCGGCGGGTAGTCGGCCGCCAGGCCGCGCAGGGCCTCGAAGCCTTCGGTGTGAGCGTCGATATAGGCCGGGTCGTAGTCGCCGTTGGCCAGCAGCAGGTGCAGCAGGCCGTGGAACAGCGCCACATCGGTGCCGGGGGCGATGGCCAGGTGCAGGTCGGCCAGCTCGCAGGTGTCGGTGCGCCGTGGGTCGACGACGATGATCGTCATCTCGGGCCGCGCCGCCTTGGCCGCTTCCAGGCGACGGAACAGGATCGGATGGGCGTAGGCCATGTTGCTGCCGGCGATCAGCAGGCAGTCGGCCTGCTCGATATCCTCGTAGCTGCAGGGCGGGGCGTCGGCACCGAGGCTGCGCTTGTAGCCGACCACCGCCGAGCTCATGCACAGGCGCGAGTTGCTGTCGATGTTGTTGGTGCCGACCAGGGCGCGCGCCAGCTTGTTGAAGGCGTAGTAGTCCTCGGTCAGCAACTGGCCGGAGATGTAGAAGGCGACGCTGTCCGGGCCGTGCTCGCGGATGGTCTCGGCGAACACGCTGGCGGCGTGGTCCAGGGCGCTGTCCCCGCTGCTGCGGGCACGGGCCATGCCCTTGCCCAGGCGCAGCTCGGGGTAGAGGGCGCGGGCGTCGAGGTCGCCGGTCAGGTGCAGGGACGAGCCCTTGCTGCACAGGCGACCGAAGTTGGCCGGGTGGCTGGGGTCGCCCTGCACGCCGAGGATCTTCTCGCCATCGTGCTCGATCAGCACGCCGCAGCCGACGCCGCAGTAGCAGCAGGTGGCTGCTGTGGTTTGCAGGGTCGCTTCAGGCACGGGCGGCATCCTTTTCGGCGAGGCCGGCGGCCTCCAGGCTGGCGCGGCCGAACATCAGGTGGTCGCGCATGCGGCCGATGTCGACGCCCTCGCGGATCTGCTGGAAGTACCAGCTGCCGTCGAGGGTGTCGCCGTACAGGCAGCCGCCGACCAGTACGTCGTCCTTGATCACCAGCTTTTTGTACACGCTGCCGATGGGGTCGGAGAGGGTGATGGTCTCGGTGCCGTCGCCGCCCATGAAGTCGCCGGCGGAGAACAGCTCGATGCCGGTGACCTTGAGCTTGGTGGAGATCACCGAGCCCTGGTAGCGGGCGGTGCCGAGCATGGCCAGGTGGTTGGCGCAGACCTGCGCCTGCTCGAACAGCGGCGCGACCAGGCCGTAGGCGATGCCGCGGTGGTTGGCGCATTCGCCGACCGCGTAGACGCGCGGGTCATAGGTCTGCAGGCAGTCGTCGACGAGGATGCCGCGGTTGCACGGCAGGCCGGCCTTTTCCGCCAGTTCGGTGTTGGGGCGCACGCCGGCGGCCATTACCACCAGGTCGGCGGGAATGGTGTCGCCGCTCTTGAATTGCACGGCGCAGACGCGGCCGCTGCCGTAGTCGTGCAGCTCCTCGGTCTGTTCGTTGAGGCGGAAGCGGATGCCGCGCGCCTCCAGCGCCTGTTTCAGCAGTTCGCCGGCGGTGCGGTCGAGCTGGCGCTCCAGCAGCCAGTCGGCCAGGTGCACCACGGTCACGTTCATGCCGCGCTGGCGCAGGCCATTGGCCGCCTCCAGGCCGAGCAGGCCGCCGCCGATGACCACCGCATGGCTGTGGGTGCGCGCGGTCTGCATCATCATCTCGGTGTCGGCGATGTCGCGGTAGGCGATCACACCTTCCAGGCGGTTGCCCGGCACCGGCAGGATGAAGGGGTTGGAGCCGGTGGCGAGGATCAGCCGGTCGTACTGTGCGGTACTGCCATCGTCGGCGGTGACCACGCGCTTCTTGCGGTCGATCGCCACCACCTTGCGCCCCAGGCGCAGATCGATGCCGTGCTGCTGGTACCACTCGATGCCGTTGAGCACGATGTCGGCGAAGCTCTGTTCGCCGGCCAGCACGGGGGAGAGCAGGATGCGGTTGTAGTTCGGGTGCGGCTCGGCGCCGAACACGGTGATCTCGTACAGGTCCGGGGCGAGCCGGAGCAGCTCCTCCAGGGTTCTGACCCCGGCCATGCCGTTGCCTACCATCACCAGCTTGAGTTTGTTCATGCCGGTCCTCTCCTGTGTGAAATCGCAAAAACTGTCGGCAACAAAAAAGGCGTCCCGCTAGTGCTCTAGCGAGGACGCCTTTGTCCTTGTCCCGATCGATCGGGAGGCAGTGCCTTCTACGTTGAGGGCGCTGCCTTTATGTACTGTCGAATGAGTTATTGCAGACCTCGTGCCAACTTTGTCGAAGCCCGGTTTTCGGGCTTTCTGCGGCTCTCTGTCGAGGTTTTTGGCGGTTTTGCGCACCCGTATAAAGCGATGCTGCGTCGTTGTGGTGCGGTTTGCTGTAGGGCGGGTGAAACCCGCGCCCCATATCTCGCGGGTTTCACCTGCCCTATAGAAAAGCGACCAGCAGGATCAGGTTGAGCAGCAGCGAGGCCAGCGCCACGCCACGCCAGACCTTCAACGGCTCGCGCTCAAGCAGTGGGCGCGGGCGTACGTTCAGCGCCTGGCGCTCGCCCTGTTCGACCACCAGCAGCCACTCCTCGGCGGTTTCGAAGCGTTCGCCGGGGCTGGCGGCGACGGCGCGCAGCAGGCAGTCGTCGAGCCAGGCCGGGATATCCGGGCGGTAGCGGCTGGGCGCGGCCGGCTTGGCGAAGCGCGGGTGCTGGAAGGCCTCGATCTCGCCGTAGGGGTAGTGACCGGTGAGCAGACGGTAGAGGGTGACCCCGGCAGCGTAGAGGTCCTGCTGGCGATCCGGGGCAGCGCCGGCGAAGGCTTCCGGGGCGATGTAGCTGGGCGTGCCGGGCAGCACGTGCTGCTCGTCGCGCGACAGGCCGGGGCAGTAGGCCAGGCCGAAGTCGAGCAGGCGCAGCTCGCCGTCGTCGCACCAGAGCAGGTTCTCCGGCTTGATGTCGCGGTGCAGGATATTGCGTCGGTGCAGCAGGCCCAGTGCCTTGAGCAGGCGCGGCGCCAGGTCCAGCCACTCCGGAAGGCCCAGCGGGCCGGACAGGCGCAGGTGTTCGGCCAGGGTCTGCCCGGCGTATTCGCGCTGCACGTAGTAGAGGTGCTGGCGCTGCGGCAGCGCATGGGCCTCGGCGAAGTGGCGGCCGGCCACGCGGCGCAGGAACCATTCCTCCAGCAGCAGGGCCGCGCCGGCCTGGGCCTCGTCGTGGCGGCTGGCCGGCAGGGTCTTGAGCAGCCAGCGCCGGGCCTGGGCGTCGCGCACCCGGTACACCAGCGACTGGCGCGACTCGGCCAGCAGGCGCTCGACCTGCCAGCCCTCGAAGTCCTGGCCCTCGCGCAGCTTGGGCGGCAGCGGCCACTGCTGCAGCTGGGCCAGGGTGTCGGCCAGGTCGTTGTCCGGCAGCGCGTCGACCTGCACCAGCACGGCGCTGGCGTTGTCCTGGCTGCCGGCCAGGTGGGCGGCGGTGACCAGCGCCTGGCAGGCGGCGGTCGGGTCGTGCTCGTCCCGCAGCAGGCTGCGGATGCCGGCGTCGCCCAGGGTTGACCAGACGCCGTCGCTGACCAGCAGGTAGCGCTCACCCTCGCGCAGCTCGCCTTCCAGGTAGTCCACCACCAGGTGCTGGTCCAGGCCGAGGGCACGCTTGAGCACATGCTGCATGCCCGGCTGCTCCCACACATGGTCCTCGCTGAGGCGCTCCAGCTGGCCGCCGTGCAGGCGGTAGGCGCGGCAGTCGCCGACATGCGCCAGGGTGAAGCGGCGGCCGCGCAGGATCAGGGCGGAGAGGGTGGTCAGCAGCGGCTGGCCGCCGCTGCCGGCCTGCAGCCAGCGGTTGTGCGCCACCAGCAGACGGTCCAGTGACTGCGCCACGGCCCAGGTCTCGGGGGTCGAGTAGTAGTCCAGGGCCAGGGCCTGCAGGGTGGCGCGGGCGGCCAGGCCGCCGTCGGCGCACTGGCTGACGCCATCGGCCAGGGCCAGCAGGTAGCCCTTGCTGGCTGCCAGGGCTGGCGCCGGAGTGACCACGCGGATGGCGTCCTGGTTTTCCGTGCGCGGGCCGGTGGCGGTGGCTTCGCCGAAGCTCAGTTGCAGGGCCATGCGGATTCTCTTGGTGTGCAAAGGGCGCCAGTCGGCGCCCGAGGGTATGCAAGTCGGTTGAGACAAAGGCCGAGCCGCTCAGACTCCAAGGAGTGTTGCCACTCCACCTTTCCTGACCAGTGCGAGGAGTCTGTGGTTGCCCCGCCTTTGTCGCAACCGACCTGAGCGGCGCCGGGCGTGTAGCCCGGCGCCTGGCACAGGTTTATACGCGGGCGGCGGTCACCGCAGCCGAACCCCAGGTGGTGCGCCAGCGCAGCTTGACGCCGTGCAGGCCGAACCAGGCCAGCACACCCAGGCTGGCGAACAGCCACAGGCCCAGCTGGTAGTCGCCGGTGGACTGCTTGATCGCGCCGAGCCCTGCGGTCAGGCAGAAGCCGCCGATGCCGCCGGCCATGCCGATCAGCCCGGTCATCACGCCGATCTCCTTGCGGAAGCGCTGCGGTACCAGCTGGAATACCGCGCCGTTGCCGGCGCCCAGGCTGAGCATGGCGACCACGAACAGGCCCAGGGCGGCGTAGGCGCTGGGCAGGTTGAAGCCCACCGCAGCGATGCAGATGGAGGCGCAGGTGTACATCACCAGCAGCGAGCGGATGCCGCCGATGCGGTCGGCCAGGGCGCCACCCAGCGGGCGCATCAGGCTGCCGGCGAACACGCAGGCGGCGGTGTAGTAGCCGGCCTTGACCGGATCGAAGCCGTACTGGTCGTGGAAGTAGCCGGGCAGGGTGCTGGCCAGACCGAGGAAGCCACCGAAGATGATGCTGTAGAAGAACATGAACCACCAGCTGTCGCGGTCACCGAGGGCCTTGAGGTAGTCGGCCATGGACTTGGGCGCCGGGCGCTCGGGAGCGTTCTTGGCCACGCTGGCGAAGATGATCAGGGTCAGCACCAGCGGGATCAGCGCCAGGCCGAACACGTTGCCCCAGCCGAAGGCAGCGGCCAGGCCAGGGGCGAACAGGGCGGTGAGCACGGTGCCGGAGTTGCCGGCGCCGGCGATGCCCATGGCCTTGCCCTGGTGCTGCGGCGGGTACCACTGCGAGGCCAGCGGCAGGGCGACGGCGAAGGAGGCGCCGGCGAAGCCGAGGAACAGGCCGAGCAGCAGCTCCTGCTCGTAGCTGTGGATGCCGTGCTGCCAGGCCACCGCCAGGGCGGCGATGACGATCACCTGGCCGATCAGGCCGGCGCTCTTCGGCGACGTCCGGTCGGCCAGCAGGCCCATCAGGAAACGCAGCACGGCGCCGGCCAGGATCGGCGTGGCGACCATCATGGCGCGTTGCTGGGTGGTCAGGCCCAGGTCGCTGGCGATCTGCACGCCCAGCGGGCCGAGCACATACCAGACCATGAAGCTCAGGTCGAAATAGAGGAACGCGGCGAACAGCGTCGGTGCGTGGCCGGCTTTCCAGAAACTTGTATTCATCCAACACCTCATCATCGAGTTAGAGTCCCGCCGGCGGCGCGGCGACGTGATCGTGGGCACGTCGCCTGGCCGCCAGTGGGAGAAGCCCGGCGCTTGTGGCGCCCGGCCCCGTGGCCGAAGCCACAGCCAGGTTTGAGAGAGTGACCGGCTGGCGCCCGGATCGCGGCGCGCCAACCTCCCCATGCGCTGGGGCTGAAACGCAAAAGGCGCCGCACCACGGACCGCGAGAGCGGAGGAGGTGCGACGCCTTTGTCGTATCGGTGGCAACCGCCGTTGGATGCCTGTGACAGGGCTACAGCAATACTCGGGCCAAGGCTGGCGAAGCCCTGCAAACAGGGATTCCCTGCGCTGGCGTCGGCCTGGTCCGGCTCAATACGGTGCGCCGCCTGGATGCGGCGCACTGAGTCGGGGCGGTGTCAGGGCGCGGGTGGGGCGGGGACCAGCACGGCCGGGCCTGCCGGCGTCTGGCCCGGCGCCAGCGCTGCCGGGGCGGGCTGTCCGGCTGCGCCGAGCTGGACGACGAAGCGGTGGATGCTGCGCAGATCGTCCTCTTCCATGATGCGCAGGGCATGGTTGGGCATCGGCGGACGATAGGCAGCCTGGCGCGCCAGCTGCAGCCACTGCTCCTCGCTCAGTCTGGGCAGGATCAGGCGCAGGTTGCTGGCGTAGGTGGTGCCCCAGGGGCCGCTCCAGCCCAGGGTGTCGCCGAGCAGCCAGGCCTGCTCGGGAGTCTTGTCCGGCGCCAGCAGGTAGCCGGCCGTGTGGCAGTCGTTGCAGCCCGCTATCTGCAGCAGATAGCGGCCGCGTTCCGGCGATGGGTCGGCCTGGCTGCTCAGGGGCAGGGCCAGCAGGGTGGTGAGTAACAGGAGTCGGTGGGGTTTGCGCATGTCAGGCTTCTCGAGGGTGCGCCTCTGGGCGGGCGCTACCTGTGTAAACCTAGAGCGTTCACCGAGCGTTCGCCAACTACAGCCAGTTCACCTCGGGGAACTTGGCCTGGAACTCGACCGGCATGGCCGTGACCTTGCCCAGGGCGTAGTCGAAGAACACGAAGCCGGACTTGGCCAGCGCGATCAGCGTGGCATCGGCGGGGCGAGTGATGCGGAAGATGATGTCGCCACCGTAGCGGTTGAAGTCCATCACGCCGACCTCGAACAGCAGCTGATCGCGAGCATGGGCTTCGGCGCGGTACATGGTGGCGAGGTCGGTGACTATGATGCCGGGACCGCTTTCGGCCGTTTCACGAATGCCGTGATCGAACAGAAAGCGCGCACGGGCCTCCGAGATCATCGAGATCATGGCATCGTTGCTCAGGTGGTTGGCCGCGTTGATGTCGGTACTGCGCACCGTCATAGGGGTCTGGTAGCGGAACTGCTGCTGGGAAAAATCGAGCTGGAGACGGGCCATCGCACTTGCCTGGGGGGTAAGGGGCGGCCAGTCTAACCGGCTATCGCGAGTTGGGGGTTGCATGGATTGGGGGATGCTGGCGCAGGCCGGCCTGTGGGGAATAGTCGCGGCCAGCAGCCTGTTGCTCGGGGCCCTGCTCGGGGTACTGCTGCGCCTGCCGCAGCGCGTGGTAGCGGCGCTGATGGCCTATGGCAGTGGGGTGCTGATCGCCGCGCTGTGCTTCGAGCAGATTCCCGAGGCGCTGCGCCTGGGCGGCCTGGCGCCGACCCTGTGGGGCCTGCTGGCCGGTGGCCTGTGCTTCGTCGCCGCCAACGAGTGGCTGGAGCGTCAGGAGCGCCATCAGCGCGGCCGCGAAGCCGGCGGGCAGACCCACATGGCCGGCCTGCTGATTGCTGCCGGCGCGTTCCTCGACGGCATTCCGGAGTCCGTCGGCCTGGGCCTGGGGCTGCTCGACGGCGGCCAGGTCAGCCTGATGCTGCTGGTGGCGATTTTCCTCTCCAACCTGCCGGAAGGCCTGGCCAGCGCCGCCGGGCTGCGTGCCGAGGGGCGCAGCCGGCGTTATGTGTTCCGCCTGTGGGGCGGCATCGTGCTGCTCTCCGGCATCGCCGCCATGGCCGGGCCGGGACTGTTTGCCGGCCTGTCGCCGCACTGGCTGGCGGTGGCCCTGGGGTTCTCCGCCGGTGCGGTGCTGTGCATGCTGGTCGATGCGATGATTCCCGAGGCGTTCGCCGAAACCCACGCGCTGACCGGGCTGATCACCCTGACCGGGTTCATGACCGCGCTGGCGCTGGACAAGGCGATCTGACCTGGCGCGTGGCTTCCGCTACAATGCGCGGCGTTTTTGACTTGCCAGTGAGCCCGCCATGTCCACCCCGATCATCGTTGCCCTCGACTTTCCTTCCCGCGATGCGGCCCTGGCCCTGGCCGACCGCCTCGACTCGCAGCTGTGCCGGGTCAAGGTCGGCAAGGAACTGTTCACCCGCAGCGGCCCGGCGGTGGTCGAGGCCCTGCAGGCCAAGGGTTTCGAGGTGTTCCTCGACCTGAAATTCCACGATATCCCCAACACCACGGCGATGGCGGTCAAGGCCGCCGCCGAGCTGGGCGTGTGGATGGTCAACGTGCACTGCTCCGGCGGCCTGCGCATGATGGCGGCCTGCCGTGAGGAGCTGGACAAGCTGGCGGGCCGCAAGCCGCTGCTGATCGGCGTGACCGTGCTGACCAGCATGGAGCAGCAGGACCTGGCCGGCATCGGCCTGGACATCGCGCCGCAGGAGCAGGTGCTGCGCCTGGCCGGCCTGGCGGCCCAGGCGGGCATGGACGGGCTGGTCTGCTCGGCCCAGGAGGCGCCTGCGCTCAAGGCCAGCCATCCGGCCCTGCAGCTGGTCACTCCGGGCATTCGTCCGGCCGGCAGCAGTGCCGATGACCAGAAGCGCATCCTCACGCCGGCCAAGGCCCTGGCCGCCGGCTCCGACTATCTGGTGATCGGTCGCCCGATCAGCCAGGCCGCCGATCCGGCCCAGGCGCTGGCCGACATCGTCGCCGAGCTGGGCTGATCTCTCCATCCAGAAGAGTGATGAAGCGCCGGTAGCCTTCATCACTCTTCTGGATGATCCTGCACATCGCACCCTGATAGTGCTGCTCGTCTTCTGCCTCGCTGGCTAGACTTCGCCCGATTTCAACTCCTGCGAGGATGCAGACATGAGCATGACTTTCTCCGGCAAAGTAGCCCTGGTCACTGGCGGTGCTGCCGGCATCGGCCGCGCTACCGCCCTGGCATTCGCCGCCGAGGGCCTGCAGGTGGTGGTTTCCGACGTCGACGTGGCGGGCGGTGAAGGCACCGTGCAGCTGATCCGCGACGCCGGTGGCGAGGCGGTCTTCGTGCGTTGCGACGTGACCCGCGAGGCCGAGGTCAAGGTGCTCATGGAGCGCACCCTGGGCGCCTATGGTCGCCTCGACTATGCGTTCAACAACGCCGGCATCGAGATCGAGAAGGGCAGGCTGGCCGAAGGCAGCGAAGCCGAGTTCGACGCCATCATGGGCGTCAACGTCAAGGGCGTGTGGCTGTGCATGAAGCATCAGCTGCCGCTGCTGCTGGCGCAGGGCGGTGGTGCCATCGTCAACACAGCCTCCGTCGCCGGCATCGGTGCCGCGCCGAAGATGAGCATCTACGCCGCTTCCAAGCACGCGGTGATCGGCCTGACCAAGTCCGCCGCCGTGGAGTACGCGAAGAAGAAAATCCGCGTCAACGCCGTGTGCCCGGCGGTGATCGACACCGACATGTTCCGCCGTGCCGCCGAAGCCGACCCGAAGAAGGCCGAGTTCGTCGCCGCCATGCACCCGGTCGGTCGTATCGGCAAGGTCGAGGAAATCGCCGCCGCCGTGCTTTACCTGTGCTGCGACGCCGCAGGCTTCACCACCGGCCATTCGCTGGTGGTCGACGGCGGTGCGACCGTCATCTGAGTCGCCCCGGTCAGCCTGTCGTGCAGGCTGACCGGCAACGCCTTCAGTCCTCCGCCAGGTGCCGTGCCCAGGGGCTGCGGCGGATTGCCCATTTCTCCAGTTCGGCCAGGCCGAACACCAGAACGCCGGCCAGCAGTACCTTCAGCCAGTCGTCGCCGGCCAGGCCGGTGGAGCCGAAGATGGCCTGCATCGGCGCGGCGTAGGTGAAGGCCAGCTGCAGCGGCACGCAGGCAGCGATGGCGAAAAGGGCGTAGGGGTTACCGAACAGCCCTGCACGGCTGGCCACCGGGGCGAGGATGAAGCGGCTGTTGAGCAGATAGAACATTTCCGCCATCACCACCGCGTTGACCGCCATGGTGCGGGCGTATTCGACGCTGGTGCCGGCCTGCAGCTCCCAGTAGAACAGGCCGAAGGCGCCGAGCATCATCAGTACCGAGACGAACAGCACGCGCCAGATGAAGAAGCCCGACAGCAGCCGGCTGGACGGTGAGCGCGGGCGCCGCGCCATCACGTCGCCTTCCGCCGGCTCGAAGGCCAGGGCCAGGCCCAGGGTGGCGGAGGTGACCATGTTGATCCACAGCACCTGGGCCGGCGTCAGCGGCAGGGTCAGCTGCAGCAGGATGGCGGCGATCACCACCAGCGCCTCGCCGCCGTTGGTCGGCAGCATGAACAGGATGAACTTCTTCAGGTTGTCGTAGACGGCGCGGCCCTCGCGCACGGCATGGGCGATGCTGGCGAAGTTGTCGTCGGCCAGCACCATGTCGGCGGCCTCCTTGGCCGCCTCGGTGCCCTTGTTGCCCATGGCCACGCCGACGTCGGCGCGCTTGAGCGCCGGCGCATCGTTGACCCCATCGCCGGTCATCGCCACCACCTGGCCATCGTCCTGCAGGGCGCGCACCAGGCGCAGCTTGTGCTCGGGGCTGGCGCGGGCGAACACGTCCACCTCCATCACCACGCGGCGCAGCGCGGCATCGTCGATCAGCGCCAGCTCGGCCCCGGTCATGGCCGGCTTGCCGACGCCGATGGCCAGCTGGGCACCGATGGCACGGGCGGTCTCGGCGTGGTCGCCGGTGATCATCTTGACCCGGATGCCGGCACGGTGGCACTCGGCCACGGCGGCAATCGCCTCCTCGCGCGGCGGGTCGATGATGCCGACCAGGGCGAGCAGCGTGAAGCCGCCCTGCATGTCGTCCATATGCAGGCTGGCGCCGGCCGGGGCGGCGCGTTTGCAGGCCAGGGCCAGCAGGCGCAGGCCCTGGGCGGCGGTGTCGGTGGCCATGCGCCGCCAGTAGTCGGGGTCGAGTGGTTGCTCGTGGCTGCTGTGGCCGAACTGGCGGTCGCACATGTCCAGGATGCGCTCCGGCGCGCCCTTGACCAGCAGCCAGTCCTGGCCCTGCGGGTCGCGGTGATGGGTGGCCATGAAGCGGTGCTGCGACTCGAAGGGGATGCTGTCCAGGCGCGGCCAGGCGGCGGCGCAGCTGTCATGCTGGAGTGCGGTCTTGTTGCCCAGCACCAGCAGGGCGCCCTCGGTGGGGTCGCCCTCGACATGCCAGACATCGTCCTCGACGCGCATACGTGCGTCGTTGCACAGCACGCCGCTGCGGATCGCCAGCTCCAGGGCCGGGTAGTGGCCGACCTCGACATGCCGGCCGTCGACGCTGAGGCTGCCGACCGGGGCATAGCCGACCCCGCCGACGTCGAACACGTGGCCGGCGCAGACCACGCGCTGCACGGTCATCTCGTTGCGGGTCAGGGTGCCGGTCTTGTCGGAGCAGATCACCGTCACCGAACCCAGCGTCTCGACCGCCGGCAGGCGCCGCACGATGGCCTGGCGGCGCGCCATGCGCTGCACGCCGAGGGCCAGGGTAACGGTCATGATCGCCGGCAGGCCCTCGGGAATCGCCGAGGCGACCAGCGCCACCACCATCATGAACATCTCTTCCGGGGCGTGGCCGCGCCACAGCGTACCGAGGATGAAGGTGAGGGCGCCGATGCCCAGGATGGCGATGGCCAGGGTGCGGCCAAAGCGGTCGATCTGCCGCAGCAGCGGCGTGGCCAGGGCGCGCACGCCGGCCAGCAGATGGTTGATGCGGCCCAGCTCGGTGGCGGCGCCGGTGGCCACCACCACGCCGGTGGCCTGGCCGTAGACCACCAGGGTGCCGGAATAGGCCATGCCGTGGCGGTCGCCGAGCGGCGCGTCGGCGGCGACTGCCGCCGTGTCCTTCTCCACCGGCAGGGATTCACCGGTCAGCGCCGCTTCCTCGACGCGCAGCTCCTTGCACTGCAGCAGGCGCAGGTCGGCCGGCACGCGGTCGCCGGAGGCCAGCAGCACCAGGTCGCCGGGCACCAGCTCGGCGGCGTCGATTTCCATGCGCCGGCCGTCGCGGATCACCGTAGCGCGCGGCGAAAGCATGGCGCGGATGGCATCCAGCGCGTTCTCCGCCTTGCCTTCCTGGATGAAGCCGATCAGCGCGTTGATCACCACGGCCGCCAGCAGGACGCCGGTGTCGACCCAGTGGCCGAGCAGGGCGGTGATCAACGCCGCGGCCATCATCACGTAGAGCAGGATGTTGTGGAACTGCAGCAACAGACGCTGCAGCGGGCCGCGCCGCCTGGGTGGCGCCAGGCGGTTGGGGCCATGCTGGCGGCGGCGCCGCTCGATCTCGGCAGTGCCGAGGCCGCCGGGTGGCGTAGCCAGCCGCTGCTGCGCCTCTGCGCCGCTCAGGGCATGCCAGGGATGGGGCTGATCGCTCATGGTGCCGTTCCTTCGCGTCTTCACTTCGCCTCAGCCTGGGCAAACCGCGCCGGCCCTTTGTTGACTCAGGACAAGGCTAGCGGGATGAACGGCGCCAGGCCGCTGGCGATTTTTTTGCATTCTGTTACGACAACCCGTTTCCTTGGCCTGAAAAGCCAGTTACAAGGCTTGGCCGGCTCGTCAAGAATCGCTGGCCAGACAGTTCCGGAGAACAACAAGAATGACCGCAAGTGCCTTGAATACCCTGTTCCTGCCCATCGCCCTGGGCATCATCATGCTCGGGCTGGGCCTGTCGCTGACCCTGGCGGATTTCGCCCGGGTGGTGAAGTTTCCCAAACCGGTACTGATCGGCCTGGGCTGCCAGCTGCTCCTGCTGCCGCTGGTGTGCTTCTTCATCGCCAAGGGCTTCGGCCTCGCCCCGGCCCTGGCGGTCGGCCTGATGCTGCTGGCGGCCTCGCCCGGCGGCACCTCGGCCAACCTCTACAGCCACCTGGCGCACGGCGATGTGGCGCTGAACGTGACCCTGACCGCCGTGAACTCGGTGGTGGCCATCCTCACCATGCCCTTCATCGTCAACCTGTCGCTGGCCTATTTCATGGAGGCCGACCAGGCCCTGCCGCTGCAGTTCACCAAGGTGGTGCAGGTGTTCGCCATCGTCCTCGGTCCGGTGGCCATCGGCATGGTCATTCGCAAGCTGGCGCCGGGTTTCGCCAATGCCATGGAGAAGCCGGTGAAGATCATCTCCGCGCTGTTCCTGGTGCTGGTCATCGTGCTGGCCTTCATCAAGGACTGGCAGACGGTGGTGGACTACGCCCCTGTGGTGGGCCTGGCTGCGCTGCTGTTCAACCTGATCAGCCTGGCGGTGGGCTATGGCGTACCGCGCCTGATGAAGCTGCCACGCCGCCAGGCGGTCGCCATCGGCATGGAGATCGGCATTCACAACGGTACCCTGGCGATTGCCCTGGCGCTCAGCCCGATGCTGCTGAACAACCCGACCATGGCGGTGCCGGCGGCCATCTACAGCTTCATCATGTTCTTCACTGCCGCCGCCTTCGGCTGGTGGGTCAACTTCGCCCATGGCAAGGAGCTGGCGGCCGAGGAGGCCCAGGCGGCCTGAAGATACCGCGCAGAAAAAAGCCCGGGACTTGCCCGGGCTTTTTTGTTTTCGATGCTTTGCTACGGCAGAGGGACAGGGGGAGAGGGTGCGGCGCCTGGCCCCCTCTCCCTAGCCCTCTCCCCCGAGGGGAGAGGGGACAGCTAGTGCATACCGTTCAGATCTTCCCTGGCACCATTTCTTTCTGGCCTGGCCCGGATGCAGTCCGCAACAGACGCTACTTCCTCCAGTTCAGGATCAGCAGGGTCACGGCGCCGCCGACCAGACCCCAGAAGGCCGAGCCGATGCCGAGCAGGGTCATGCCCGAGGCGGTGATC
>JACCDZ011367820.1_pt1 | contig 16029 bp, 25 predicted proteins | sample 7449551 | NCBI WGS metagenome assembly JACCDZ01 (sample SAMN15323452, study PRJNA562643) | freshwater metagenome | isolation source: river surface water | place: USA:Blue River Watershed | collected 2017-08-18 | reverse complement strand
GTTTTATCGGTAGCCTTTTTCATTTCATTAGAATTTTTTACAAGAGTCTCATTCGACTTTTGAATTGATTTACCGTTTTCATCAACTGTTTTTTTGTTAGCTTCAGCAGATTTACCTAGTGTAGCAGTAGCGTCTTTTGAGATTTTATTAAGCTCGCCAGTATTTTTACCAGTCTCTTTCACATAATCTCGGTACATTAGTCCGCCTTGGATAACTGCACCAATAGCAGTACCAACGCCGGGAATTAATGTAGCAAGACCTGAAATGGCTTCACCCGCAGCACCAATATAATCACCTTCTGAAGCACGAGAAACAGCCCCATACGCACCTAATGCCAGGCCAACACCAGGAATAAGTTTAGCTGCACCTTTCGCTGCACCCTTAGCTAGAACTTTTTTACCTGCTACCTTGGCTACATCGTCGGCACTTTCAGCAACAATTTTATTAACTGGCACTTTTAATGGCGCTTTAGTAGTAGCTTTTGGATCTACCGGTGTAAAGACTTTACCGACAGGAGGTTTAGGACCAGGTATTTTACCTTTACCTTTTTTACCGTTTCTATTTGGATCACCAGTATCGAATACGTCTTCACCACCAGCAACATCAGGAATACCAAGTCGCTTATTAATTAATGCTTTAACACCAAGACCACCCAGAATACCAAGTACAACGCCGCTAACAATTTTAGAGATTGTTCCAACAGTGCTGCTAGAATCACCGCCAAAAAGACCACTATTATTTTTGTCATAGTCGTCCATGATAGCTTTTTGTTCCGGAGTTAAAGCTTCTTTTTGTTCTTTAATACGTTTAGCTTGATCATTTTCTATACCAGCCCAACCAAGAATAGATGTAATTACACTTTCTTTTTCAGGTGTAGTAATACCTTGCTCTTTAGCAAAAGCTTTACGCTCTTCGTCTTTTTTACCGTTGAAATAGTCGCGACCCATAATAGCGGCATCGGTACCGAGCGAAGCTAATGTTAAAGCAAGTTTAGCTTTTGGATTCTTAACTTTACGAGCGACTTCATTTAGACCTTGTGACGCAACTTCCATAGTTGCACCGGTGTAATCACCCTGGATTGCACGACCAGCTGCCATACCAGCTGAAGTAATACGAAGACCATTATTAACGATTTTACTATCAGCAACTTTACCAGCGGCACCACCAAGTTTTCCAAGAACTTTTGCGGTAGTACCTAGCGCTTCGGCGCCTTTAGCTAATTTACTTGCATCAGCACCAGCATTAACAGCATCTGCAGCCTTTTTAATTTTACTAGCTTGAGCTGCTTCGGCTGCCGCTTGCGCACCTTTAATTACAGCTGGAGCACCTTTAATTGCGGCTTTAGTAACAGTTTGATATTTTTTAGTTTTTTCAGGATCAAGTAAAGCAGGAATTGCTAAAAGACCAGGTAATAACCATTTAAGCATATCAAGTAATGATTTGCCACTATCTTTGCTTTCACCTTTAAAATCGCGCAGTAAATCAACCATCATATCGGTATTATTAGCAATATGACGTAACAAACGTTTTTGTTCAATGAATTTATCTTGACGTGCGATTACATCAGCAGTTACTTGTTTAGCATCGCTTCTTTTTTGCTTATCACGGTCAGCTGCAATCATCTTATCAAAAAAGCTTGACTGTTGCTTTGCAATTGCTTTACTTTTGTCTTTTGGATCAGAAGTTAATTTAGATGCAACAGTTTTAGTCGCTGATGCTGTACTAGCTGCGACGCTTGCTATTTTGTCTACTATAGGTAATGCCATCTAAACTTCCTTCTTTTTCTTTTTATTATCGGCGATTATTATTTTGATTTCTTACAATATCGTCTAACGCTTTCTGTGAGCGCTTTAATTGTTGTTCTGCTTGTGCTAGTCGGTTAAGTTCCATCATAACCTTACTTTCCATATCACGCAGCGCTTTAATTTTTGCATTATAATCAGCTAAAACGTTCGCAGGTACAACACCTTTATTTAAAGCTTTAAATGAGGTTGTACTAATTGCGCCATGCAAATTTAATTTTCGTAGAACACTTTCATTAACACGATAAATGATATTTGGTCCCCATGCAGCGCCTCCACTGCCAGCATAAGCTTGTGCTGTTACTTGAAGATATCGTAATTCTGAAGTGATTGTACAAATAGTAGTTTTCATTGTTCCTAATGTATGATTACGTTGTGCAATTTCATTAGTCGCTTTAATAATAGCAGTACGGTTAGTTTTAATTTTAGATCGTGTACTTGGTTCAACTTTTAGTTCTTGCCAAATTTTGTCAAAGTCTAAAAGTGACATAGCCGCATTTACAGCACCTCGTAAATACGGAACTTTGTTGCCACCCCATAATTGCATGTTAGCAGCAACTGTTTTTTTAACTGCACCCTTTAAAAGCTTACCAGCTAATTGTCCCTTAGTTTGAGCCATTCTTATCAACCTCTTTTTGTAAATCTTGTATTATTAGTAGTTTGATTGTTTGATACTCAAAAGGTACCAATTCTAGTAGTTCTCCCATCTGATAATTATGATATCGGACCATATCTTTAAGATCCGACATCATGTTCATATAATATCCAGGTGGGTAGATTAAGAAAAAAAATCTTTTAAACCTCGAAGCTTAGTATCAGATTTGTTACCACATTTAGGACATTGGATATGTAAATCCATACCTACTGTTGGCACATTTTGATAGAAATCTTCTAATCGATTAAACGATGCCGAAGGGCAATTACCAGACCATTCTAAGAATTCTTGTAAATTAAAATCAGTTTCTGGCTTGTAGATATTATCAGCATCTTCAATATGATCAACTGAATAATAGAAGTACAAATCTTTAATTTCTTGACGCATGCCAATTAATTTGTCAGTCAATTCTTTAATTTTAGCTTTATCAGCTTCGTCAGGACCTTCTTCTTTAGCAATAGAAATTTCATCAATTTCATTGATAATATCAACAATCTTCACACGTAATTCTGATACGTCCAGGTTGTTTTGAAGCGATAATGATTTGAGGTGCAGCTTAACTGTATCAGTAATTTGGATTACTTTTAGATCATTAAATTCTTCTGGATAAATGATTGTAGCCATATCAAGCGGAATTTTAACTTCAATACTGTTATCACATACGATTGGATCTTTAGTTTCTTCGTCATATTTCAGATTACCTTCTTCGTCTTTTAAATGACCATAGCAACGGTAACGTGAGTTAATAACGTTTTCAACAGACGAAATATATAATTGCAAGAATACAAAGTCAAGCAAGTATTGCGGAACTGATTGTGCAGTTACTAGACCATCTGTACAAGATGCAGTAACGTTTGCGATAGTTAAAGCTACATCGCTTTCTTGACCTACGTCAGTTGACATTTGAATTGCTTTATGTTCAGCAAGAATCATAGGTCGGATTTTGATTGGCTTTTGAAATTCTTGAACTTTAATAGTAAAAGTTGCATTCTTAACTGAAGGTAATGCCATTTTTTTATACTCTTTCTATAATTTATTAATATGGTTATTGTTATTTAAAATAAAAAAAAAGACCGAATAATCGGTCTCTTTTCTTATTGCTTGATGCTTCGTTTTAAGACATATGGTTTATTGTCTAAAAACTTATAAAGATCTTCAAACGATAGATCGATATAATGTGAAGGAACTTCATCCATTTCACCGTAAGCAGCCCAGCGATGATGACCATCTGCAATATGTAATTGATCGCCCGCAACCAGGATAGGATCACCTTTATATGATCCATCTTGCATCGATGCTTTAATTTTTTCAACTTTATCAGTGTTTAATTCGCCTTGTGTTGGAACTAAATCACATGCCTTGAACTTACATTTACGGTGTTTAATTTTATTCAGCTTAAGATCATTAAGGAATTCACCGTACATTTCTTTTGGAATTTGAGGCATTTGAAGTCGACTAATTAAACCGATTGGAGGAGTCCATCCGGCAAAATTAACTGAAAGATTACCTGGTTGTTGTACGTGTTTATCTATTTCAGATTCACCCGTCTTGGCATCATCTTCAGGATCGCCTTCACCTTCTGTAGGAGTTGCCGCTTGTGTTTCTATACCTTGTCCTTCAGTACCAGTTGTTGCAGGAGCTGCTTCACCGCCAACGCCACCTTCATCTTCTTTAAGAGTTAAGAAATCTTGAAATTTCATTATTTATCACCTTTTTTATCGTCGTCGTTATTGTCTATGCTTGAATAAAAATCATCATCAGAGGTAGTATCGTCAGTTTCTTCTTTTTCAGGCGCTTCACCATCCGCTGATTCTTGGTCAGCTTCTGCAGCATCACTTTTCATTTTTGCCACAATATCTTCAACATCATCATCTGAAATTTCTGTAGTAGATAATGAATATGAACCATTCCATGTTGAAATAGCTTTTTCAATTTCAGCTTTATTTCGCGCGTTAGATAAATGAACTTTATTTTCACTGCGATATAAAATGAATGTTGATCCATCATACTTAATTGAATATCTATTATCAAATGTATACATTAACTCGCCTTTGTCAGTCTTTGTGCGAGTATAACTAATTCCAGCATTGTCTAGCGTCTGTAATACGTCATTATCATCGATCGATGGTGTTACACCTTCTTTGATAAGGAAATCTTTAAATTTCATTCTTTAATCCGTTTTTAAACTATTTAAATTAAATCGATAATATCCACAATACTTGTTGATACATGCTGTGGAATTACCTGGATTCTATAGCCGTTAACAAATGAATCATGCTTATTTCTAAGAGAATCTTTTCTAACAGCAATTACAGGCGCATATTGTTCATCATTTTCAATTTCATCAAATGCGTTATAAAGACGATGTGAGTTGAAAATAATAGTATTGTCATTATACTTAACATATTTAGCGTAGTTAAAAGTTTGTATAATTATTGACCCATTATCCTGAATGATATCGTCACCGAATACATACTTCTCTAAATTTTCTTCATGTAGATCAATTCTGATACTAAGCAAATTTGGAATATCAATTCGACCATAACAATGAAGAAAATTATAAAGTATGTGCTTTAATGAAGAATCAGCTGATTCCCAGGCAGTTTTAACACCATTCATTTTAATAGACAATGGGTATTTGTGACCATGATTGTCTATTAAAAGAATATCGCCTTTATTACAAATGCCAGAGACTCGTTTAGTTACGCACTTGACATGTTGAGCATTAATAATATTTTTGAAGACTTTGGTAGTGCCATTATCACCTTTAAAACAAAAGTTTTTTACACCACTTTCAATACTTGCATTAAAAAAATTAAGGTAATCTACCTCATTATTAATGCCATAATTTTTCATTATGCCTTGATCCCGGAGGTATTTGCCCGTTTACCGATCTGGTTAAATGCCGTCGAAATTTTTGGTTTAACTGTTTCAGACGACGCATTTGACGCAACGGATGTACTCATTGGAATAGCTGATCCATCAACGTCATGCATTTTCATATAACCAATATCGAATCCAATTGTAAAACGTACAACACGATCTTTATGGTAACGAGTCTTATCCTGCTTAATTAATAATTGTCCTAACGCATCTAGTTCTTCAGTACGAATACCAAACCACACCATATCTGCAGTCTTCGCAATACCTTGACCATAACCAATATGTTTTAATGTCGGGTCAGTGTTATCTAATGCATCAGTTGTCATCTGTTGTGCTGTCCATAATGCAAAATCACGCTTCTGAGCACATGCACGGAATTCTTCAGCCACTTTTGTATAGTAAGTACCGATGTTATTGTTATCTTTAATTTTATAAGATGAACAAATACCAAGGTAGTCGACAAAAACAGCATCTGGAACAAAGTCCAGTTTCATTTCCAATTCTTCCAGATAAATTTCAAGCTTTTGTGCTGTCAATTCATTTGTTGGGAATTCTTTGATGATTAAACGACCATTCTTTTCTTTAAGTTTTGCTAACTTATCAAAGTATAAATCTTCATCAAGTTTTGGAATTTCAGATGTTTCATGATCTAAGAAACGTGCATCGAAACGAATACCAATTTGAGCTTGCGACATCTCCAGGGTAACATATAAAACGTTTTTACCCAGTTCAATATAATCAGCTGCAAGAGAGATCAGCCATGCAGTTTTACCAACGTTAGGTCCCGCAACAAAACATTGTAATGATTTTTTAGTGATACCGTTATTGGTAACATCATTACATTTTTTAATTTTGAATGGGATTTTAGTTTCCGGGTTGTTATATGCGTCACGGCGAGCACGTGCAGATTCTTCATCAAAATAGAATTCGCCGTGTGAATCTTCAATTGATTTTGCTAGTGCTTTTTTAACCAGGTCTGGAATAGCCGTTGGTTCCAGGTTAGATTCGCCTTTATAGATAGAAATGGATTCGTTAATAGCGTTTTTTAATTCGCGCTCTTTAACATATTCTTCAGTTTTATCTAACAATGGCTCAAGTGAAACGACTTCACCAACAATTAATAAATTTACGAATTCATTAATATATTGGATTTGATCATCGTCTGTTAGTTGCAGTTTTGATAACGCATTCTGTACAATTAGTGGGCCTGGTGCTTCAGAATAACGGTCCGCGTATGCCTTGATAAATTTAAAAATTCGTTGATCAAGGACATACTCGAAATATTCAGGTTCTAAGTGATGCATGATTCGTTTGAAATACGATTTATTATTAACAAGCTGCGTCAATATTAATAAAGAATCATCAATATGTTGCATTGATGTATATGCTCCACAATAGTTTTGAGTGTAAATATAAAATCCATTTTAAAACAGAAAATTTAAAATGTATAACAAAACAGCGCGTGTGCAAATATGATTTTTTATATTTGTTTAATAAACTCGTGTACCGAAGAGGACCTCATATGGAATTTCAGTATAAATTTCAGCTACTGAATTTAATGTAATTTTGAATAATCCACCGTCAACAAAGCTAAACATCACGTCACTGTATGTCATATTTATCTTCATTAAATCTGGTGCGAATAGATTGTTTAATTGTTCAGCCGTCATAATAGTAGAAACGCCCAATGATAGGAGCGCCTCAGATTGACCCGCAAGATTCATGCGGTTAATTTCAGTTTTAATCCTATGCATGAGTGGTCGATATGAAATTTTACGAAGATCGACATTACCGGTTACTGCAAGATATAAATCAGCCGCAGTAAAATAAGTACCAATATAATCAATATTCGCTTGTATAAATGCAGGATTAGTTGTTGGGTAAACTGAAGGAGCCGACCAATCAATAAACATGAAGCCGTTAAAATTTACAACTTTAAAACCTTTACCCATAAAAAATAATGCGACGTTATGTTTATAAAGTTTTTCTTCAAGCGATTCAGCGCTAATTTCAATCTGTAGCCGGAATATAGCAGCATTCTCTTTTATTACAGAATAAATCTCAGCAATTATTTTCTGCAAGATACTTTCGTCGAAATCCGCTGACGTAATTTCCTGGAATGATGCTAACTGTATCATAGTAAAAACATCTCTTTCTCGTTCTTTTATTTCTTTATTTAATGTATGCGCTAAAATATTTTTTGTAACTTTATAGTGCATTAAGTATATGCATATATATTTTCGTCTTTATTCGTCGCAAAATTCTAAATAAAAGAAAAAGACGGTGAATAAGATGGACGCTTTCCAAACTTCTATGCTCAAATACATGACTGAATTAACGAGTGAAATTAATAAAATTAAAGAAGATGTTGCTGATATCAAAGCGAATATAGCCGACTTAAAGGGTGAACAAGAAGAATTTATGAAAGGTTTTCCCTACGGGATTGAAGATCATAAGAATGATCATATTAAACGAAGAAAGTGGTTTTTATTTTAAGGACATGATTAAATGGATCTTTCAATGCTACAAAGCGAAGAAGTCATAGGGGGAATAGCTGCAATACTTGTAACAATATATGGTGTACACAAAAAACTAAAATCCGATGCAGTGGAAACAGTCAATCAACGAGCGGAAGTAAACATCATCGAACAGTTAATAAAGCAACGAGACGACGCATTGGCACTATCAGATAAGTACCACGACCAGGTTTTGCTTAACGAAAAAGAAATTCGTGAAATCAAAATCAAGCTGGACACCATCGAAATAGAACGACTAAAACTATTAGAAAAATTAGATGAGCAAGAATCACAGTCAGCTGTTCTTAAACAAATAATTGAGTACCTAACCGATACTGTGGCAATTACACGTCAAAGCATAGAGACGTCTAATCCAGAAACAGAATCGCAAGAAGCCGGCAATTAAGCCGGTTCCTTTTTCTCTACTGGAAATTCTTCCATGATATCATCCAATTTATACGGTATAAATTCCGGATGAGAATCTAAAGACATTAATTTTCTATTCTTTAATGGCTTTAATACATTTGCTTCAATTTCTTTAGTATGCAAATGGCCGAATAAATGTAATGATCCATAACGCTTACGATTCCAGGATTCCATTGGATAATGTAGCATCATGATGAATCGACCATTATATTTCAATTCATGATAATTACCTGCAATTGTGTGGCGCGTACCTTCAAATGCTTTACGTAATCTCTTTTCATCATCATGATTACCCAATACATGAATCCATGAACCATTTAATCGATTACAGAAATTTCTCATATCTTCTATATTTTTAGTAAATGAGAAATCGCCCAGGTGATATACGGTATCATGCGTTTTTACAGTTTTATTAATTTGTCGAATAAGCCATGCGTCATGCTCTTCAGGTGTTGTTGGTCGATTGCACACTTGAATAATTTTATCATGTCTGAAGTGCAAATCAGACGTTACATAGATAGTCATTTTTGGTCCTTATAATAAGCGGTATACACAAGTATATGTATATTATATAGTGATTAAATAATTTAGGTGCAAATATAAAAAAATATGTTTACTTTTATTTGACTTCAATTTATGCTATACATCTAATATATCGGGTGTATTATGAAGATAGAAGATAATAAAGTAATTTTTGATAGTGATGACATTTTCAATTTAGACATTACTTTAAACGGCGTTATTAAAAGTGCATTAGTTACTTTTAAAGAATCTAAACGATATGGCATTCCAGGTGATCTTTTAGATAATCCGCACGAATATAGTGATGATGAAATGAAAGAAGCAACTGCTCGATGGGAAGAAATACTTGACGATATGATCTATGCTTTTAGTATAGATGACCCTTATGATACTTACGATGATCAAGATAAATCCCCATACGATTATTCACAATCATGGTGCGATGAGAATAAACAATTTAAGCCAGCGCTTAAAGAAGGCTTTACCAAAGAAGATGCTGATCGTTTTGAGGAAAAACGCGATGCTGTTATCAAAGGTATGAAAGCTCGCATCAAACGTGGTCGTGAATTATTTATTAAATACTACGACAATCTTTGGGTATAATTAATGATCCTTGATACAGATACGCTTGGCGATATGGTTCATGATAACCGCTTTACCGCGTTTGGTGGTTTAATTACTATACTACCAGGGCGCATTGTTAAATCATCTGAACTAATGGCTGCATTTAGTAGAAATCGCCGAGCGTTTAAAACCTTTTTATCACCAATTGGATATGTGGAGCCTACTTCACATGCCAATTGCACATTGACCTCTTATGATGATTTATTAAGTATGAATGAGGACCGAGACCTTGAAGAACATTGCTATACTATGACAGGAAATTCATATATGTTAGAACGAGATCAGGCAGATACCCAGTCTTATATTGATGGTGTCCCAGCCAATTTTGTTAACTCTTTTGGTAACTTTTTAGGCTTAAAATATTTTCTTGATGGTGTGAAAGATCGTCGCGATGTTCATACTTATATTGATAAAAATATTTCCGATGAAGATTTTGAAAAATTAAAATCTTTATTTCAGCAATGCCGCTATATCTATAAAAATCATATTACAGAATTTGAATTTTATGATAAAGATTACGGCTATGTAGTTGTTAGTCGTGATAAATCAATCGCTAATATTTATAATATTACTTGTGCGGTTGGATTTGACGAACTGCATAAAGAAATTAGTGCAATGGGTAATAAGATTTTAAAATCGCCAATGGCTAGCTGGGTGACTGGTGTTGATAGTTATGGTGAATTAAACATCAAAAATTTCTCATTACAATCGATTTATCCATATAAAGCTGAATTTTATCCTTGTATGAATGGCGAAGATATCGCTGATTTTGCAAAACGCTATATTGAATCTACTTCATCGATTCTATTATTAATTGGGCCGCCTGGTACTGCTAAAACTAACTTTATTCGTCAATTACTTCAATTGACTAATGAATCTGTTTTGTTGACTTATTCTGATGATCTTAAAAAGACTGATAAATTATTCAGCTACTTCTACGATTCACCAGAAAAGTTTTTAATTATTGAAGACGCTGATACATATATTGAACGCCGTGAAGATGGCAACTCAAATATGAAGCAGGTCCTAAATATTACTGATGGATTAACAGCGAATCCAAGTAAGAAAGTTATTTTTTCAACTAACTTACCTAGCTTAAATCGTGTTGACCCTGCATTGCTTCGACCAGGTCGTTGCTTTGAAAAATTACAATTTAGTCGCTTAACTGGTGATGATCTTGCCAAAGCACAAAGTGTAATTGGTAATGAATACTTTGAAGGTATTCGTACACCACAAGAAGGTTTTACAATTGCTGAATTGTTCGCTATTCGAAATAATGAGCCGATTGATATTATTGATCGTTCTACTGGTTTTGGTTTTACACGAGGATAAAAATTAATGGTTAGCAGTTTTATTGCATTCTTATTTGGTTACTTAATTACATGGGTAATTTTTAATTTTGTTGACGAATATAACAACAACTTTATTACTAGGCAGGTTGGTAATTTCAAATATCTTATTATCTTTTTGCTAACCGTTTTTATGCCTTATACATTGGTGTTTTTATTTGCCGGTATCATTTGGTATTGTGCAAGACAAGCTAGAAAGACAAATAATTAAAAAAAAGGACCTAAAGGTCCTTTTTTTATATTTACAAATATAATTTGTATGTGCTAATATGATTTTATTGTTTACTGGACGTTGATGACATGTCAAAGAATATCACTAAGGTTGGCGGTATGGACCGTGCAAAGGAAATTGTTAAGTTTTATTGGGAATACTTTCGTGGATACAAATTTTATGATTGCAAACGAAAGATGTTTACCAAAGTAAAAGACGAATCGCGACCTGATGATTATGTATATATGATACGCTTAACTGGTGAAGTTAATGCAATGGTGAAAAAATGATGACTACATATGAAAAATTTAAAGTCGCGTTTATGATTTGTGCGTCTACTACCGCTGGAATTTGTGGAATTATTCATTTTGCAAATAAACCATATAGTGACGATCGTATTCGTAACGCCGCAGATGAATATTGCTTTTATACAAATATGCTGGAAGCGGCTCGTGTAAGCTATAAAGAATGTATTGATGAAACTCCAAAAGAAGTTAAAATCATTGATTCTACCGAATATATTAAAGCGTGTCGCCGTACTGCTTATGACATTAACGGTATTTCTGGCTATAATTCAAGCGATGCAGAATTGTCAACAGCATTCACATCTGAATATTATCGCACCGCTAGAATTGCACGACACCCAATGTCAAACGGCAAAAAAATTAAACTGGAATGCGAGGCGCTAAAAAATGTCAACCTCATTTAAAATCGCTGTAGTTAAATGCGTTACTGTTGGTGTATTATCTATTATTGGTATGATTGTATATACTGCTAATTTACCAACAGATGATGAAGATATCATCTCAGCCGCAACTGATGCATGTGTATTTGAAAAACGATTACAACGGGCAGAAGAAAGTATTAAATCTTGCTTATCAACTGGCGATAATCGTTTAGGATATATCAACAATTGCTATGCTGTAGCTTATACGCATGCTGGTATTCCTTATTACTTGGATACAGAACAATCAAATAAGCCTGTTGTTAATAATGATGCATTTAGCCGCTATATTTCTAATAAGCGTGTTGGCGCACTTCCATTACATAATGGAAAACCATATGCTGCTAATTGCACAATTTGGTGATCGATATGAAAACAGTATTAAAAAAATTAATTAGCGCAGTCTATGCAAGCCCTGATATTAAAGAACGCGATAAAATTGTTTTTGATGTGGGCGGAGGCGAATCTGTACTTTATTATTCAGGATCGATTGAATTAGATTGTATTCAATCAAGCAGTAACTGTTATTATCATTTTAAAAATGGTACGCCTATTAATACAGTCAAATATGTCAATAATATAGTCGAAGATACATACGCTAATATTATGACTGGTAAATTAATTTCCGGCGACAAATATAGAATGCTTATTGAACAAGATGATTCTTTAAAGCAAGTTTATAAAACTCATATGGAAAAGACTGTTGTTCGTGAACCATTAGATATTAATGGCGATGATTTTACTCATTATAAAATCAACATCAGCCGTTTACCATATGTCATGCCTGATCCTAAAAAACGAGTTGATTCAGAGTACGTTCAATTTTTGCCAAGCGAATATGTCAAGTCAAAATTAAGCGACTATAGAAATGATTATGCTGAAGTTCGCGTGTTTCCAACTCACTCTACAAACTTAGCAATTACATCTCGTATCAATGATTATATTGATCGAATTGATTATGCAATTCCGCTTAGCATCTTCAATAATCCATCTTTAACTCTTCGCGTCCTGGAAGAAGAAGTTCCAATCTTATGTAAAAAGATTGATGAATATCTTTTGCGCGCCGTTGATAAAGTTAAATCAGTGTTTATTGGTGATACGACATTCACATTTGAAGATATTAAAACATTTATCGATGACAGCTATTTGCATGAAGAGATTGATAAAGAAGAGCTTTTAAGTGAGTTAATTCTGAAAAAAGTGAATCATTTGCTGAAAAGCGATAAACCATTTGAGGTATCCAAATAATGGAAAAGTGGCAGCATGAATACATTAAAGAGGAAACAGATAAGCTTGCCAATAAGCAAGCTTACGAAAATGCGGCTGAGAAAGCTGCAGATTTACTCTTTAAAGTTGCATATGAAAAATATGTAATCGACCGTAATTTGAAAAAGACTAGCAAATTTGAAAAGCCTAATATTGACGTGATTTATAAAATGATCGCCAACGATCCCGCATATTGTAATAAAATTCAACAAAGACTATATAGCGAATATAAATGTGAAGGTTATAGTGGTATAATCGACCGTAAAGATTTACAAAAACGCTTAGAGCAAAAATATGAATTGCATTTAGAACCAATGGAAAAAATTGGATTATTCATTGTACTTGCTATATTTTGTACATTATTTGCTGGCGTAATATATCTTATATATAAATTTTTCTGTTTAATTTTCGGATAATGTAAAATGAGTGAATCCTGGCAAAAAGGCTACATGAATAATAAGGCGGCTGAAGTTGCAAATAGACGTATATTAAATGATGTTATAAATCGTACTGCCACTAAATTTTATAATGCTGGATATCAGAAATATAAAATTGATAAAGCAATAGATAAAAAAGCAACATTTGATAGACCTTATGTACATGATCTATATGAAATTGTACAAGAAAGTCCGGACTTCGCTCGTATTAAACGATCTTTTTTTGATAATTTATATACAATTGATGATTATCCAGAAAGTATTCATGAGTCTCATATTCAGCATGCTGTAAATAAATTGTATGAAGAATATGAAAAACGTGAACAAATGAAGTCTAACTTAATTTCAATTTTTCTTATTTGTTGTGGTTCAGCTTTATTTACATGGCTCATGGTATATTAAATTGATTAGTATTATTAACAGAAAGTTTTATAAAGGGCCATGCGAAATGGTTGGTCGACCATCACCATTAGGTAATCCATTTTCGCACAAAGATAAATCGATCGCAAAGTATAAAGTCAAAACAGTTGAAGAAGCCATTACCAAATATAAAGAATGGATATTAGATAATATGTGTAATGAAGAAATATCAGCCGAATTAATTCGATTGGCTGATATAGCTGAAAAAGGCGATCTAATACTTGGATGCTGGTGCGTTCCATTCCATGAATGCCATGCTGAAACAATTAAGCAACTAATTGAACTTATATTAGAGGAACGCGAAAATGAAAAAATGGCAACGTGAGCATCTTCAACAAAAGAGACGCGAACAAATTCAGCGCGATAATTATGAAGCTCTTATTGAAAGATATGCTGAATACTTTTATAAAGCAAATATTGAATTATATGCAGTTGAACGTGCTTTACATAAAAGTCAATTTAGCTTAACTCCAATTAAAGATCTATACAATATTATGGAGTCTGACGATATTTTTAAAGACGACTTATATAAGCCAACTTTTAAAACCAAAGACTTAAAAATTCCGAGTGATACACTAATCAGTGAATATGTTCGTAAAAATATAAGCGAATCTATTGGATATACAATGTGTCCTTATTTTTTGTCAAAGAAGAATCCAGGATTTAAATTCTTTTATCATGACCTCGATTCCGCAATTGAAAAATGTAATTTAAGCACTAAACGTAATTACAAAGCACTAATTAGTGGACTTTTACTTTTAACATCCATTTTTATTGGACTATACTTATGTCGCTAAATCATGAAGATTATGCAAAATATCGTGGTAAATGTAAAGAAACGTGCGAATCATTAGTAGTTGAGAATCCAGACTATAGATTAGTACGTGGTTATTATATGTGCCCAGTATGGGGTAAACAAGAGCATTGGTGGTGTGTGGATAAAGAAGGTGAAATCATTGATCCTACAGTCAAACAATTTCCGACCAACGGTATTGGAGCTGATTATATAGAATTTGATGGTCTCTATAGTTGTGAACAATGTGGGAAAGCTTTCCAGGAGAATGACCCGGACGCGTACTTCACAGGTCACTTCGCATTCTGCACTGGACGTTGTTTCGCTCGTATGGTAGGTCTTTAATTTCATTTAAAATTTTTTTGCACTATTGTATATACAATTAACTATCAATATAGTATTATATTCTTACCAACTGAATGATCATGGAGATCAATATGTCAACATTATATGTATTAAATGAAAATGGCGTTTATTTTATGATTGATCAATTTGTTGATGTATCAGCAAATCTTTTAGTCGAAATAGGATGTAAAGTTTTTGATAATATTGATTCTTTATATGACGCTGTTCAAGACGAAACTGGTTTAGAACGAGACGAAGTTGAAGGGAATGAATTACGTATTTTTGAAAATAATGGAGATATATTCTGTTATGATCAAGTGCGTGACCATGAAGAAGAAATTAATAGATCAGTCGAATTTTTTGTTTCAGAATATGTTGTATAATATCATAAATTTTAAGAAGGCTCCTTAGGGAGTCTTTTTTTATTGCTCATAAATAATATCAATGCAATCACATTGGTATTATCAAAAATGGCTATAGTTTTTAAACCTTTATCACAACTTACTATATACAATAAACAAAGTTATTCAGCAAAACGCATTTTCCTGGCTGGTTCAATCGATATGGGTAGCTCTATTGATTGGCAGGACGATCTTACAAATAAAATAGGTGATCGTGATGCATATATCTTTAATCCACGTCGTGACGAATGGGATAATTTCTGAATAATTTACTAAATAAAAGTAAATTGAGAAGAAAACATGAAACAATTTGCTGTATACCTAACAATTTATAGTGGTAATAAAATGCCTCCATTTTATATTGGTTATTCTTATAATATACATGAACGTAATTATTATGGAACGCCAAGCTCAAAATTATATAAAGATATTTTTAAAAAAGAATTATCAGAAAATCCTCACAAATTTAAGGTCGTAATTCTAAAAGAATTTGGCAATGATATAAAAGCGGCCAAAAAATATGAAACATATATACAAAAGGCATTAAATGTCGCAAAAAATCCATTATATATTAATAGATGTATTCAACATGCTGACTATTATTCAATATCACATACAAATGAAAGTAAAGCGAAGCTATCAAATCATTATAAAG
>JACCDZ010444723.1_pt1 | contig 16035 bp, 17 predicted proteins | sample 7449551 | NCBI WGS metagenome assembly JACCDZ01 (sample SAMN15323452, study PRJNA562643) | freshwater metagenome | isolation source: river surface water | place: USA:Blue River Watershed | collected 2017-08-18 | reverse complement strand
GACGGTGTAGGACATGGGTTTACTTCAGCAAATTGAGCAGGTATTGACCGTAGCCGTTTTTGGCTAAGGGCTGCGCCAACTTTTGCAAACTTTCAGCGCTGATCCACTGTTGATGGAACGCGATTTCTTCGGGGCAAGCCACCATCAAGCCTTGGCGCTTTTGCAGTGTGGCAATGAAGCCCGCGGCCTCTAGCAAACTGTCGTGCGTGCCAGTATCCAGCCACGCATAGCCACGGCCCATGATTTCGACATTGAGCTGGTTTTGCGCTAAATAGCACTTGTTGACATCGGTGATTTCCAACTCCCCTCTGGCGGAGGGCTGAATCTCTGCAGCCATGTCGCAGACTTGAGAGTCGTAAAAATACAGCCCAGTGACGGCGTAATTGCTTTTGGGCGCCTTCGGCTTTTCTTCGATGCTCAAAGCGCGCTGTTGGTCGTCAAAGTCCACCACGCCATAGCGCTCAGGATCTTGCACATGGTAGGCAAACACCGTGGCACCCGATGTGCGTTGGTTGGCGTTGTGCAACAGCTTGACCCAGTCATGACCGTAAAACAGGTTGTCTCCCAGCACCAAGGCGCTGGGCTGGTGGGCCACAAAGTCTTTGCCGATGATGAAGGCTTGGGCCAGACCATCGGGGCTGGGCTGCACCGCATATTGGATGTTCATACCCCACTGGCTGCCGTCGCCCAAGAGATCGGCAAAGCGCGGCGTGTCTTGGGGCGTGCTGATCAACAAGACATCACGAATACCCGCCAACATGAGCGTGGTCAGCGGGTAATACACCATGGGTTTGTCGTAAACCGGCATGAGCTGTTTGCTGACCGCTTGCGTGACAGGGTACAGACGTGTGCCTGAACCGCCCGCGAGAATGATGCCTTTGCGATGGGTCATGGTGTTTGATTCACGGGATAGATAAAAAGTCACGGACGATTAATTCAAGGGGTATTTTTGCTGCAGATGATTGGCAAAAAATACGTCGCCTTTAAATCGATCAAAAATGTTCGATGTTCAAGAAGCTTTTTTTCATTCTATTCGCATCGAAATCCATCACCGATGGCACGAATACCCATTCACTGATTAAGCAGCCAATGGCAGAAAGATTCTCAGGCTGTTCAATTGAAAAACAACGACTGCAATTAAAGCGGTGCGGATGAGCCAAACCGACGGTCACGCCCAGCAAACCAAACCATGGCTTCTTTCAGCCGTGCCGGAGAAAAATCAGGCCACAGATCATCGGTAAAAAACAGTTCTGCATAGGCCGCTTGCCAAAGCATAAAGTTGCTGACGCGCGACTCACCCCCGGTGCGAATAAGCAAATCGACTTCAGGCGCATAAGCGGTGCTCAGGTAAGACGCCAACTGGGCTTCCGTCATCTCGTGCAAGCTTTGCCCTGGGTGGGCTTGCTGCCAAGCTTGCGCGGCTTGCACCATGTCCCAGCGCCCGCCATAGTTGGCGCAGACCGTCAATGTGATGCGTGTGTTCTGCGCTGTTTGCTGCTCGGCCCGCGCGATGAGTTCTTGCAACACCGGGGCAAAGCGGCTTTTGTCGCCGACCACTTTCAGGCACACGCCATTGGTGTTCATGCTGTCCACTTCTTTTTGCAAGTAGGTGGTGAACAAGCCCATGAGGCTGGAGACTTCGTCTGCTGGACGCTTCCAATTTTCGGTGCTGAACGCGAACAAACTCAGATGAGGGATGCCCATTTCAGCGCAAGTCTTGACAATGTCGCGTACCTGCTTGGCCCCTGCGGCATGTCCCAATGCGGCGGGCATGAAACGTTTTTTGGCCCAGCGGCGATTGCCATCCATGATGATGGCAATGTGCTGAGGCAAAGGATTAGGAGTTTGCGTGGACAAGTCGGTGGGTCAAGCTGAATAGTTGCAGATTTTATAGGGTTCCAGACCCCAACCATCTGACTTCAGTGACTCAATTCCACCTGATGGTGCTCGAGTTGTACCACGGTGGGCCGACCCAAAATTTCGAGGAGAACGGCGACGCGTTTGCTGGAAACGCTCTGAATGAAGCCCTCCATACCCGCCAACGCTGTGTGTTTCAAGAAAACCGATTGCCCTGGCTTGAAGTTGCTGATTTCTTGCAACGTCGCTTGGTTGCGGTCCATTTCAAGTTGGCGAATGCGTTGCACCAGTTCGTCTTGCACCAACGCTGGCTCAAAGCCAAAGCGCACCAACGTGGCAATGCCTTTGGTGCTGCGCACTGTCGATATGCTTTGCTCGGCACGACGGGGTCTCAACAGGATGTAGCGGGGAAACATGGGCTCGAACATCGCCACAGGACCCTGCTCGGTCTTTTTGAACTTTTTGTACAACGGCAAATAGGCCTCAAAGGCCTGCTGTTCCAAGTTAGTTTGGGCGATGTGCTCTTGCCGAGGCTTGGTGTAAGCCAAATACCAGCGGGGGTTTGGCGATAGATCGTCTAGCAAACTGTCAGAGATCTGTGGGTTTTGGGTCATTCAGCAACTTTAAACAAAAAACCCCGCAAATGCGGGGTTTGAGGCAGAAAAATTCAGTTGCTCAATGGACGCTGATGTTGAGCACCCTGAATCTTTGGTCCATCAGGCGATGACGAACGGGGTGCGGTCCTTGCCTTCAATCCATTTTGGCGCTTTGCCGCGGCCGGTCCAAGTTTGGCCGGTGGCGGGATCGCGGTATTTGGCTGCCACTTTGCTGGCGACTTTTGGGGCGGATGATTTGGCGGCACGGCCAGGGAAAATATCTTGCGCGCTCAAACCATATTCGGCCACCAATTCGCGGACTTTGGCGACGGCACTGGAAATTTCGTTTTGACGGGCTTTGGCAATGGCTTGCTCGAGTGCATCGCGTTGTGCCAACAATTCTTTGTAGCTAGAGGTCATATTAATCCTGATAATGGTGAAAAAGAATCTCGAATATACACCTAAACCACCGAAGATATTCAATTAATCAGAATAAATCAGTTGATTAACTGCTAATCAAACTTGATCTGGATGAAGAATCATCATTTAAATGAATGGTTCTGGTATTCAAAGTAGATTAACTGCCGTTTGATAAAAGGCAGTTTCAAACTCAGCCGAACATCCAAAGCATTTGCAAACGGGCCAAAACCATGCCCCCCAATTGCAAGACCAGCAGCAGGGCAATGGGCGACAAGTCCACCCCGCCGATCAAGGGCACCACACGCTGAAAGGGTCTCAGAAAGGGCTGGCACAAACGCGCCACCAAGGTGTACATCGGGGCGCCGGGGTTCACCCAAGATAAAACCGCCAACACCAACACCAATGCGCTCAGGGCCGACACCACCAACTGGGCCAAGCCCACCAAACTGACCAAGGGCAACAAGGCCAAAGCCCCCTGCCCTCCCATCAACAGCCACAACACCAGGTATTGCACCAACTTGATCAAAAACGCCCCCACCAAGCTTGATAAATCCCATGCGGACCATGCTGGCACCACCCGGCGCAGGGGCAACAGCAACCAATCGGTCACAGCAAAAACAAATTGCCCCAAGGGTTGGTGAAAGGAAATGCGCTGCCACTGCATCAAAAAACGCAACAAACAGGTGCCGGCAACCAAGCCCGCCAGCACATCCAACACCAGACTGACCATTTGAAAAAACATGCATGTCTCCTGCTGCCGCGATGATACTCAGATGCCTGCGCGCCCGGGACATGCCCTTCAAATGCTGGGGTTGCCGTCCGCATTTCGCCAGATCGGCACGTCTTCCATCGACCCGCGCCCGATTCAGCCCGCAAACTCTTAAAATAGAAAGCTTTGCGCCACGGCGCATCGATTAACCCCGGATTGACTGGCGACCCGCCAGCAAACCCAACCGCACCCGCCCATGTCTGACACGACTGCCAACGCCCCTGCCGCTCCCGCTCAAGATGAGAACCAACTGATCGCCGAGCGACGCGAAAAACTCAAGGCCATGCGCCAAGCGCAGTCGGAGGGCAAAGGCGTCGCGTTTCCCAACGATTTCAAGCCCGAGCACCACGCGGCCAACTTGCACCAAGCGCATGGCGATAAAGACGCCGAGAGCTTGAATGGTGAGGGCGTCACCAAGACCGTGGCCAAAGTGGCTGGCCGCATGATGCTCAAACGCGTGATGGGCAAGGCCAGCTTTGCCACCTTGCAAGATGCGACGGGCCGCATTCAGGTGTATGTGACCCGCGACGATGTGGGTGAAGACTTGTATGCCCTGTTCAAACACTGGGATTTGGGTGACATCGTGGGGGTGGAAGGTTACTTGTTCAAAACCCGCACCGGCGAGTTGTCGATTCACGCCACCCAAATCCGCATGCTCACCAAGAGCCTGCGCCCCATGCCCGACAAATTCCATGGTGTGGCCGACCAAGAAGTGAAGTACCGCCAGCGCTATGTCGACCTGATGACCGACGAGGCGGCGCGCAAGCGATTCATGGCACGCAGCAAAGCGGTCAGTGGCATTCGCGATTTCATGGTCAAACACGGTTTCTTAGAAGTCGAAACCCCTATGCTGCACCCCATTCCGGGTGGCGCCAACGCGAAGCCGTTTGTCACGCACCACAACGCGCTCGAACAAGAAATGTTTTTGCGTATCGCCCCCGAGCTTTACCTCAAGCGCTTGCTGGTGGGCGGCTTTGAGCGGGTGTTCGAGATCAACCGCAACTTCCGCAACGAAGGCATCTCGGTGCGCCACAACCCCGAATTCACCATGATGGAGTTTTACGCGGCGTACTGGAACTACCAAGACCTCATGAGCTTCACCGAAGCGCTGATTCGCGATGCCGCCATGGTTGCCGCCGGCACCTTGAACCTGAGCTACAACGGCAAGGCAGTTGACCTGAGCACGCCTTTTGCCCGCATGACCATCCGCGAAGCCATCGTGAAGAACACCCCAGCGGGTGACAACGTCGACAACGCCGAGTGGCTGATCAACGCGCTCAAAAAACTGGGCATGAGCGAAGACAAAGACAAGTTGTCGACCCGCAGCTTGGCCAGTTTGCAGGTGTTTTATTTTGAAGAAACCGTGGAAGACAAGCTCTGGGAGCCCACCTTCATCATGGAGCACCCGACTGAGATTTCGCCGCTGGCCCGCGCCAACGACTCACGCCCTGAAGTGACCGAGCGCTTTGAGCTGTACATCACCGGCCGTGAATTTGGCAATGGTTTCAGCGAGTTGAACGACGCCGAAGACCAAGCAGCGCGCTTTCATGCGCAAGTGGCTGCCAAAGACGACGGCGACGACGAAGCCATGTACTACGACCACGACTTTGTGCGTGCGCTGGAATACGGCATGCCGCCAGCCGGTGGTTGCGGCATTGGCATTGACCGCCTGATGATGTTGCTGACCGACAGCGCCAGCATTCGCGATGTGATTTTGTTCCCGGCCCTGCGCCACGTGCAGGAATAAGCCCTGGCCTTTACTGTCGTGGTGGCAAGCGGGGTGCGTCGTCCACCACCTCGCGGGCTTCCACATCCACAATGTCGCCCTGAGGGGGTGACTCAAAACCCGTGTTGTACGCTTGCCGCTGGCCCCAGCCTGCGCCTTTGCGCATGGCGTTGAACTGCTGCCAAACCAACACCACTTGGGGCTTGCGACCGGTGAGTAGCCAGCGCACTGCGGCAAACACGGTGTACAGGCCCAGCGCCAGCAACAAGCCCGCCAACAGGCCCAAGCCCAGCAGGCCCATGAAGATGCGCGCAATCCAGTTCATTGAAGTGTCCAGTTCAGGTCAAGGCAAGCGGTCGAGTGCTTGCATGTAATCGCTCGAGCGCACCAACTCGTCCCATGGGCGTGCGGGCGATCGGGGCAACAGGTTCAAGCGGCGTTCTTCGCTGATCTCGCTGGGCAGCCATTGGCCTTTGAGTTGGGCTTCAGCCAATTGGTCCAAGACCGCATCAAGCTCTTCGCCGCCATTCACGGCGGAGCGGTTGCACAACAAGGCCAAGTCACAACCGGCTTGCAGCGCGGTGATCACGGCTTCGGTGTAGCTGAGGGTGCGGCCGTCCAGTTGGCGCGCAGCGGCCATCGACAAGTCGTCGGTGCAGACCACACCCTGAAAGCCCAATTGCGCACGCAAGATGTCTTGCAACCAGCGGGCCGAAAAACCGGCAGGCCGGCTGTCGACCTTGCTGTAAATGACATGCGCAGGCATGACGGCCGTGAGCACACTGCCGAGCCAACGATAGGGCTGCGCATCGTCCGCCAAAATGGTTTTGAGGCTGCGTGTGTCGACCGGCAGAGCCACATGCGAGTCGGCTTTGACCGCGCCATGGCCAGGAAAATGTTTGCCGCAGTTGCCCATACCGGCTTGCAACAGACCTTGCATCAGGCTGCGCGCCAACAGGCTCACCACGCGGGGGTCTCGGGCAAAAGCGCGGTCCCCGATGACACCGCTCTCGCCATGGTCCAAATCGAGTACGGGCGTGAAGCTGAGGTCCACACCACAAGCGCGCAACTCACTGGCCAACACAAAACCCGCCGAGGTGGCCGCTTCACAGGCCTTGAGAACGCCCGAGCCGGGCTGACCTTTTTCGTCCTTGGCCCACAACTCGCCCAACGCGCGCATGGGCGGCAGATGCGTCAAGCCATCGGTGCGAAAGCGTTGCACCCGACCACCTTCATGGTCGACCGCGATGATGACATCAGGCCGCAGAGCTTTGATATCGGCGCACAGTTCCGTGAGTTGTGCCCTGCTTTGCCAGTTGCGGCCAAAAAGAATCATGCCGCCCACCAAGGGGTGCGCCAAGCGGCGGCGGTCCACATTGGTCAAGGTGGTGCCGGCAATGTCCAAAATCAGAGGGGCGTGCAGTGTCATGGGGTGTTCATTCCAGATGGGGTGCTCGCGCGCAGAATCAAGAGGCGGAGGAGCCTAGCGTCTCGACCACGCAAAAACTGGCGGCGTATTCGGATTCGTCAGTCACGGTAATGTGAGCCGACAGGCCCTTGGCTTCAAACCAATCTTTCAGGCCACCATGCAACACGATGACGGGCTGGCCGCTGGGGAGTTTGCCAATTTCACACAGGCGCCAAGTCATGGGCATGCGCATGCCCAGTCCGATGGCTTTGCTGAAGGCTTCTTTGGCCGAAAACCGGGTGGCTAAATACCGTACACCCCGCTCTGGCCAGCGGTCGCTGCGGGCTTTCCAAGTGGCCATCTCGGCCTCACTCAACACTTTGGCGGCAAAGCGCTCGCCATGCCGATCCAAGCTGGCCTGAATGCGGCGAATGTCGCAGATGTCGGTGCCAATGCCGTAGATCATTTTTTGAGGCAATCCAGGTAAGCCTGCACCGTGGCGGTGTAGCCCAGCTCCAGCGCATCGGCCATGAAAGCGTGGCCAATCGACACTTCTTGCAACCCTTTCACCGCCGCTACAAAGGCCGGCAGGTTGTCGCGGTTGAGATCGTGCCCGGCGTTCAAACCCAAGCCCGCCTGCAACGCAGCCTCGGCCGCATCGGCGTAGCGCTGCAGCTGCGTGGCGTGTTGCGCTGTGCCCCAGCTGGCGGCGTAAGGCTCGGTGTACAGCTCGACTCGGTCGGCGCCCACCGCACGGGCAGCGGCCATTTGCTCAGGCTCAGGGTCCATGAACAAACTGACCCGCACCCCCAAGGCCCTGCATTCGTCAATCAAGGGCTTCAGGCGGTCAGCATCTTGCGGAAACGTCCATCCGTGGTCGCTGGTGAACTGGCCTTCACTGTCGGGCACAAACGTCACTTGGTGCGGGCGCACGGCGCGCACATGGTCCATCAAGTTGTGAAACGGGTTGCCTTCGATGTTGAACTCACGGTCAGGCCAGGCCTTCATCAAGGTCGTGAGTTCAGGCACATCACTGGCCCGAATGTGCCGCTCGTCAGGCCGCGGGTGGATGGTGATGCCCTGCGCACCGGCTTGCAAACACCGTTCTGCGGCACGTGTCACGCTGGGAATGCCCAAGTGACGAGAGTTGCGCAGCAAGGCCACTTTGTTGACGTTAACGGAGAGCGCCACGCGCGAAGAATGGGAGGTCATAAGGTTTGCAAGTCCAGCATCATTTGGCGGGTGCGCAAGGCCCCCACACCGCAATGGTAGTTGAGCAACAAGCGCAAGGGGCGTTGTAACTGCACCAGCAGGTCGGCGCACTCACGCAGCAAAGCGGCCAAGGGACTGGGGGCATCCAGCGCCGTTTGTAGCGCCTGCCATTGCGCGCCGAGCAAACTGGTGCGGCTGTCGTCTGTCACCCATTGCAGACCCGCCTCGGGCAGCAAGGTGTAGCGCTGGTCAGGCGACAACGGCGTGAGGGTCAGTGTTTGGGCATTCAATGCGGGCAACAAACCCGTGTGCTTGAGCAGCAGCAATTCAAAACCACGCAAGGCCCATTGCAAAGCCTCAGGCTCGCCGCTGGCCAGCAGCCGCACAGCGGCCGCATAAACCTCAAACAACTGGGGGTGAGGGTCGTCTCGCGCGGTCAAGCGCATGAGCAATTCGTTCAGGTAATAGCCCGACAACAAGGCTTCGCCAGTGGGCATGACGTGGCCGCCCACCCATTCGGCCGACTTGAGGGTGCGGATATCGCCATCACCACCAAATGCCAGCGACAAAGGCTGCAAAGGTAGCAGCACTGGCCGGAAGCTGGAGGTGGGCCGCTTGGCCCCTTTGGCCACCAAAGCCACCCGGCCATAGTGACGGGTGAAGACTTCCAAAATCAGACTGGTTTCGCTCCAGTCGTAGCGGTGCAGCACAAAAGCTGGCTCGTCTGCAATCCGCTTGGTGGCCATGGGTGCTGGATTTATTCGTACCCAAAGCTGCGCACACGTGCTTCGTCGTCGGCCCAACCCGAACGCACCTTCACCCATAACTCGATGAACACCTTGGCATCCAACAGCTTCTCGAGCTCCATGCGGGTTTCGGTGCCAATGCGCTTGAGTTTCTCGCCTTTGTCACCGATCACCATGGCTTTGTGGCCTTCGCGCTCGACCACGATGGTGGCGGCAATGCGCAGCATGCGCTTGGCAGTGCGACCGGCCTCTTCTTCAAACTTATCGATCACCACAGTGGAGGTGTAAGGCAACTCATCGCCCGTCAGGCGAAAGAGTTTTTCGCGCACCATTTCGCTGGCCAAAAACTTTTCGCTGCGGTCGGTCAACTCGTCTTCGGCATGCCACCAGGCTTGCTCGGGCAGGTATTTTTCGCAAATGCCCAGCAAGCGCTCGATGTCTTTGGGCTGCTTGGCCGACATGGGGACAAACTCGGCAAACGCATGGCGCTCTTGCATGCTTTGCAACCAAGGGGCGATGTCACCCCGGCGGTGCACGTTGTCCAGCTTGTTCGCCACCAGCAAGACGGGAATTCCGGGCTTCAGCAAAGCCAGCACCTTGGCATCGGCGTTGGTGAAACTGCCCGCCTCGACCACAAACAACACCAAGTCCACATCGCTCACGGCACCGACCACGGTTTTGTTGAGTGATTTATTGAGGGCAGTGCCATGCACCGTCTGGAAACCCGGGGTGTCCACAAACACAAACTGAGCCGCCCCTTGGGTGCGGATGCCCGTGATGCGGTGCCGCGTGGTTTGTGCCTTGCGCGAAGTGATGCTGATTTTTTGGCCCACCAAAGCATTGAGCAAAGTGGACTTGCCCACATTGGGTTTGCCCACAATGGCCACCAAGCCGCAGCGTTGCCCAGCCACCGGCAAAGGCAACGGCGCAACCTCAACCGGGAGTGCGGCCGTTTCAGCGGCATCGCGCGGCTGAATGGTCACACCCGCAATCTGAACCGGGCGGCGCATGGCTTGTTCTTGTGGCAAGCGCGTGGCTTCGGACTCAGGCGAGGCAGATGGTTTGTCGGTGCTCATGCGGCGCTTTCAGATTTCAAGATTTGCAGCATGGCTGCGGCCGCTGCTTGTTCAGCAGCGCGACGCGATGCGCCCGAGCCTTGTTGGGTTTGGCGCAATTCGGTCACTTCGCATGAGACCTCGAATTGTTGGCGGTGCGCGGCGCCCGAGGTGCCAACCACCGTGTACTTGGGCAACGCCAGCTTGCGCCCTTGCAGCCACTCTTGCAATTCGGTTTTCGGGTCTTTGCCCACGGCCTGCATATCGGGTTTGATGTCCACCTTTGCAAACAGGCGTTCAACCAAGGCTTGTGCATCTTGGTAACCGCCATCCAGATAAACAGCGCCAATGATGGCTTCAAGGGCATCGGCCAAGATAGAGGGGCGATTTTGACCGCCAGAGCGCATTTCGCCCTCACCCAGCCGCATCACCGAAGACAAGTCGAGCGTTTTGGCCAGTTGATGCAAAGTATCTTGCTTGACCAAATTGGCCCGAACCCGCGACAAATCACCCTCGGGCAGGCTGGTCAGTTGGCCATACAACAGGTTCGCCACCGACAGGTTGAGCACCGAGTCGCCTAAAAATTCCAAGCGCTCGTTGTGGTCCGCGCTGAAGCTGCGGTGCGTGACCGCTTGTTGCAACAAGCCCGTCTGGCGAAAGGCATAACCCAGACGGATTTGCAGGTCAGACAAAGAAGACGAAACAGCGGAGGATGTGGCCACACGCACCTCAGTCAAACGCGCCAATGCGCTTCAAGTTACCAAAGTTCATCCAGACAAAAAAGGCTTTGCCGACGATGTTCGCATCGGGGACAAACCCCCAATAACGTGAATCGAGCGAATTGTCGCGGTTATCGCCCATCATGAAATAGTGGCCTTCTGGGACTTTGCAGGTCACACCCTCAACGGTGTAGTTGCAGTTATCGCGGCCGACAAACTGGTCTGCCCCCGGAATGAAAGAGTGGCGCTCGTCGTCCAAAATGATTTGGTGTGGCTTGGCCCCCAAGGTCTCGCTGCGGTGCTTGAAATACCGCATGGTGGAGTCGTCAAAGAAGTCCGGCAAGGGCTGAATGGGCAAGGGCTTGCCATTGATCGACAGCTTCTTGTTCAAATAAGAGACTTCATCGCCTGGCACCCCCACCACCCGCTTGATGTAGTCCACCGAAGGTTTGGGGGGGTAGCGAAACACCATCACATCGCCGCGCTGCACTGGCGCACCATCGGTCAGCTTGATGTTGGCCACGGGCAAGCGAATGCCATAGTGAAACTTGTTCACCAGAATCAGGTCGCCAATGTGCAGCGTCGGGATCATCGAGCCCGATGGAATTTTGAAGGGCTCAAACAAAAAGGAGCGCAAAACAAAAACCACCACAATGACCGGAAACAGACCCGCCGTCCAATCCAACCACCAAGGTTGCATGAGCAACTTTTCGCGGGCTTCAACGTTGTCGGAGTCGACTTTGTCGATGCCCATTTTGCTCAGTTCGGCGCGCCGTTGGGCCGTTTCGGCCTCGAGTTGCTGCACCGCTTTTTGGCGCTGAGGCAAAAAGTAAAAGCGCTCAGCCAGCCAATACACACCGGTCACCCCGGTGGCCAACAACAAGAGCAACGCGAAATTGCCCTCTATGAAACCCAGGTACCAACTGCCGGCGTAGCCCACAAAAGCGGCCAGCACCAAAGATGTCAAAAACTGCATCAATCTTCCACCTGCAAAATGGCCAGAAACGCCTCTTGAGGCACCTCGACCGAGCCAATCTGTTTCATGCGCTTTTTACCTGCCTTTTGTTTTTCCAGCAGCTTGCGTTTGCGCGTGATGTCGCCACCATAGCACTTGGCCAACACGTTTTTACGCAACGCTTTGATGGTTTCACGCGCAATGATATTGGCTCCAATGGCCGCTTGAATCGCCACATCAAACATTTGTCGGCTGATGATCTCGCGCATCTTGGCCGCCACCGCACGACCCCGGTACTGGGCCTGCGTGCGGTGCACGATGATGGACAGGGCATCGACTTTTTCAGCGTTCAGCAAAATATCGACCTTGACCACATCAGAAGCCCGGAATTCTTTGAATTCATAGTCCATCGAGGCATAGCCCCGGCTGACCGATTTGAGTTTGTCAAAGAAGTCCAGCACGATCTCGCCCAAAGGCATTTCATAGGTCAGCATGACCTGACGGCCGTGGTAGGCCATGTTGATTTGAACGCCGCGTTTTTGGTTGGCCAGCGTCATCACCGGGCCCACATAGTCTTGCGGCATGTACAAATGCACCGTGACAATGGGCTCGCGAATTTCTTGCATCTTGCCCTGCTCAGGCATCTTGGAGGGGTTCTCCACCATGATGACTTCGCCATCGCCTTTGACCACTTGGTAGACCACGCTGGGGGCCGTGGTGATCAGGTCTTGGTCGAATTCGCGCTCGAGCCGCTCCTGCACGATTTCCATGTGCAACAAGCCCAAAAAGCCGCAGCGAAAACCAAAGCCCAAGGCTTGTGACACTTCGGGCTCATAGTGCAGCGAAGCGTCGTTGAGCTTGAGTTTTTCCAGCGCGTCGCGCAGGGCATCGTATTGGTTGGCTTCGGTCGGATACAGACCGGCGAACACCTGGGGCTGAATTTCTTTGAAACCCGGCAAGGCTTCTGAGGCGGGGCCCAAGTTGTTGGGCAGTTTCTTTTCCAGCGTGACGGTGTCACCCACCTTCGCCGCTTGGAGTTCTTTGATGCCGGCAATGATGTAGCCCACCTCACCGGCCCTCAACATCTGGCGTGGCTCGTTGGCGGGGGTGAACACGCCCAAGCTGCCGGCTTCATAAACGGCGTTGCTCGCCATCATGCGAATGCGCTCGTTTTTCAGCAACTGGCCATCGATGACCCGCACCAACATGACCACGCCGACATAGCTGTCAAACCAGCTGTCAATGATCATGGCGCGCAAGGGCGCATCAGGGTTGCCTTTGGGCGGTGGAATGCGAGCCACCACGGCTTCAAGAATCTCTTCGATGCCCATGCCCGTTTTGGCCGAACACGGAATGGCGTCTGTAGCGTCAATGCCGATCACGTCTTCGACTTCGCTGCGTGCGTTGTCCGGGTCAGCGTTGGGCAAATCCATCTTGTTGAGCACCGGCACCACCTCCACGCCCAAGTCGAGCGCGGTGTAGCAGTTGGCGACGGTTTGGGCTTCAACGCCCTGGCTGGCGTCCACCACCAACAAGGCGCCTTCGCAAGCCGACAACGACCGCGACACCTCGTAAGAAAAGTCGACGTGGCCGGGCGTGTCAATCAAGTTGAGGTTGTAAACCTGACCATCTTTGGCTTTGTAGTGGAGCGCTGCGGTTTGTGCCTTGATGGTGATGCCCCGCTCTTTCTCGATGTCCATCGAGTCGAGCACCTGGGCTTCCATTTCGCGCGCTTCAAGTCCTCCACACCGTTGAATCAAGCGATCGGCCAGCGTGGATTTGCCATGGTCAATGTGAGCAATGATCGAAAAATTTCTGATGTGATTCATCAAGCAACGTCTGCAAGTATTTGTGGATCAAGGATCCGAAAAAGAAAAAAGGGCGCGTCTGGAGTTGACGCGCCCTGAACCAACAATCTATGGCAACTGCGATAGTTGGGACTTCATTGTAGGCAAATTGGCCCACTCGAACAGCCCCAAAAACTCGCTTGACAGGTCGTTGCTGCTTTGCAACATGGTTTTTATCCACAGGTTATTCACAAGACGCATAACATTTCGTTGAACAACTTGTGGGCCATCTGTGGATCAACGGTGGACTCCTCCAAGGAATCTCGCATCGTGAACTCACCCCTGCGCTTTATGCCACCAATGAAGGGTCAAGGCCCCAGATTTTAGCCAAATTCGTTATGAGAGATGGAGTAAGTTAGTCAGCGCAAACTTATTAAATCTTTCGAAAAATTCTCAGATTTTTTTCTTCCATCCCCATAAAGACCCTGAATTCAAGCCAATGACCTGCAAATCGCCATGGTCACTTGACAAGCCGAAACCTTCACTTTCCGGGGCGAATCAGCACATATTGAGCGCTACTGCCACGGCGAATCAAGACGCTGATGGGACGACTCTTGTCGGCGCGCGACATGATCGCCTCAAACTCTTTCAGCGATGGCACCTCGTTGTTGGCAATGGCCAAGATCACATCGCCTTCGCGGATGCCCGCCCGGGCCGCCGCTTCAGTGGCTGCATCCACCCGAACACCGCCGCGCACCCGCAGCTCTCGCTTTTGAGCGTCCGTTAAATCGCTGACCGCCAAACCCCAAACCTGCGAGGTGTTGCTGTCCGGTGCTTTTTTCTCTGGGGGTGCAGCGGCTACTTTTTCAGCTTCCACCTCGGCCACCGTGATGCTCAGCTCTTTGAAAGTGCCGCGACGGTAAACCGTGATGCTCACTTTGCTGCCCGGCTTGGTGTTGCCCACCGCACGCGGCAAGTCTGCCGGCTTGTCGATCGGCTTGCCATCAAAGCGCGTGATGATGTCGCCGGCTTCCAGGCCCGCTTTTTCTGCAGGCGAGCCTTCTTCAATGCCGCGCAGCAACACGCCCTGCGCCTTGCCCAAACCAATGGACTCGGCCACATCTTTCGTCACAGGCGCGATTTCGACGCCGATGCGCCCACGGCTCACGCGGCCGGTGGTGCGCAGTTGATCGCTGACCCGCATGGCTTCGTCCATAGGAATGGCAAACGAGATGCCCATGAAACCACCCGAGCGCGAGTAAATTTGGCTGTTGATGCCCACCACTTCACCCCGCATATTGATCAAGGGGCCGCCAGAATTGCCGGGGTTGATGGCCACGTCGGTCTGAATGAACGACAGATAGTCACCGGTGTCGCGCTGCTTGGCGCTGACAATGCCGGCTGTCACGGTGTTTTCAAGGCCGAAGGGCGAACCGATCGCCATCACCCACTCACCCACCCGCAAGCGGCCCACATCACCCACTTTGACAGCAGGCAATCCGGTGGCCTGGATTTTCACCACGGCCACATCGGTGCGTTTGTCGGCCCCAACAATGCGCGCCTTGAATTCGCGCTTGTCGGGCAAGGTCACCAACACCTCATCGGCGCCATCCACAACGTGTGCGTTGGTCATGATGAAGCCGTCTGAGCTCAAAATAAAGCCAGACCCAACGCCTCGGGGTTGGGCTTCCTCTTGAGGTCGGTTTTGCCGCGGTGCTTGGCGCGGCACGTTGGGCATGGGCACACCAAAGAATCGGCGAAAGAGCTCTTGCATCTCTTCATCAGAGCCCCCCGATCGGGCCTCTGCAGGACGAACTTTTTCGAGGGTTCGAATGTTCACGACCGAGGGCCCCACCTGCTCCACCAATTCAGTGAAGTCTGGCAATCCACGCACTGCAACCGCCGGGCTTTGGGCCAGCGCCAAGCCTGAGCCGCCCATGCCCAGCCCACCCACCAAGCCCAACAAGAGCAAGGTCGCCGCTATTTTTTGACTTTTGATTTGCACCATATGGTCCTCCAGAGGCTCATCTCATGAACAGTTTCGTCAACCCCAATTGGTGTCGACTTGGCCCAATTCAAGCAGTCAGTAAACACCGTCTGCTGACGTCGTACTTTTGGGGCCATTGAACGCTGGCGAATATACCGCGCACCGAAAACCATGCCACAGCACAGGCAAATCGCCTTGCGAAAACCAGACAAAGCGTTTCAGTGAAATGACACCTGTTCGTTGAGGGGTCAGCGCCAAACCCAACGCAGAACCGGTATCCAGCACCACCTGCAAACTGACTTCCCGTTCGTGATCTTGTGGGTCGCGCCACAACCAGAGTTCCCCCGTCCACACCAGCGCACCGGTCTGCCAATGGTCCGCGCGTATGGCCCACAAGGCCGCCAGCAGCAACAAACCCCACGCCGACAGCGCCCAAGGGTGGACCTGGAGAACAGGAAAATGGGGATGCCACAACAGGCCAACGCCCCCCAACAAAGCCAGTGCCAGCATGACCCATCGGCCCCAAACAAAACGCCCCACCGGGAAAACCACAGGTGGGGCGTTGTGCATCAGGTGGGCCTTGCACTCAGGCAGGTCAGAGGCGTTTGAAGACCAAAGAACCGTTGGTGCCGCCAAAACCGAAATTGTTTTTCAGCGCTACGTCGATTTTTATGTCGCGCGCCGTATTGGCGCAGTAGTCCAGATCACACTCGGGATCGGGGTTGTCCAAGTTGATGGTCGGGGGCACCTTTTGGTGGTGCAACGCCAACACCGTGAACACGCTTTCAATGCCACCTG
>JACCDZ010300506.1_pt1 | contig 16046 bp, 12 predicted proteins | sample 7449551 | NCBI WGS metagenome assembly JACCDZ01 (sample SAMN15323452, study PRJNA562643) | freshwater metagenome | isolation source: river surface water | place: USA:Blue River Watershed | collected 2017-08-18 | reverse complement strand
GACAAGGTTCTCCTTACCGAAAATGCAGGCGATGTAAAAATCGGTACTCCTTATGTTTCTGGTTCAAAAGTTACTGCAACTTTGAAAGAAATCGGACGAAATGCAAAGGTAACTGTTATCCACTACAAGCAGAAGAGCCGATACTTTAAGAAATATGGTCACAAGCAGCCTTTCTTTAAAGTTGCTATTGATTCTATAAAGTAGTAGCTGGGAAAAAAATAGTCGGAACGCAACGCGTTCCGACTATTTTTTTTATTTTCTGCTATAAGCCATGAGTGATAAGCTATTTGCTTTTCTTTTTTCTGTTATAATACTCCCATAGCAATTAAATAATACAGAAAAAAATGAGTAAACTTCGAGTTGCAATCAACGGTTTTGGACGAATTGGCCGAGCGTTTTATAAAGTAGCGCGAGAGACAGGTGAAATAGAGATTGTTGCAGTAAATGATCTTGGTGATATCAAGAACATGGCATACCTTCTCAAGTACGATACTGTATACCGAGCATCTCCATATAAGAGTATTGAAGTTCGTGAAGGTGACAAACCTGCATTTATCGTAGATGGTCAAGAAACTCTTTTCTTGAGTCAGAAAGATGCAACACTTCTTCCTTGGAAAGATTTGAATATTGATGTGGTGGTTGAATCTACCGGACTCTTCACCTCATACGAGAAGGCAAAGGTACATACTGTAGCTGGTGCAAAGCGTGTCGTGATTTCTGCTCCTGCAAAAGATGATCCAACTCCAGAAAATCCTGGCGCAACTATTCTCATGGGCATCAATGAAGAATCACTTAAGACTTGTGCTATTTCTTCAAACGCATCTTGTACTACAAATGCCGGAAGCCCACTCATGGCAATTCTCGATGAGGCTATTGGTATCGAAAAGGCTCTTTTGAACACTGTGCACGGATACACTGCAAGTCAGGGGATTGTGGATGGTCCAAATAAGAAAGACTTCCGAGAAGGACGTGCGGGTGCGATGAATATTGTGCCTTCTACTACAGGTGCTGCTATTGCAACTACCAAGGTGCTCGGACAGCTTAAGAATAAGTTTGATGGTATTTCTATTCGTGTACCGGTAGTCGCTGGATCTATTGTGGATATTACTTTTATTGCAAAGCGAAATACAAGTAAGGAAGAGGTAAATGAAATCTTGAAGAAGGCAGCGGCTACAGAGCGATGGTCAAAGACTTTTGCGGTGACAGAAGAAGAACTCGTGTCTTCAGATATTCTTGGTAATTCTCACGCATCAATCGCAGATCTTAAATTTACTCGAGTGGTAGATGGAAATCTTGTGAAGGTTCTTGGTTGGTACGACAATGAAATGGGTTACACTCATACACTTGTTGAACACGTGATAAAGGCAGGAAAGTTGATTTAAGAAAAGAAAAAACTACGTAATCTCCATTACGTAGTTTTTTCTTATGTAGTACAATAAACGTACTATGAAAATATTTATTGGAGCCGATCACGCAGGGTTTGAGTTAAAGAAAGTACTTGTGTCGTATCTTGCCGACCTTGGTCATGATGTAAAAGATATGGGTGCAAAGACATATGAACACGATGATGATTATCCGGACTATATTCTTCCTGTTGCAAGGGAGGTGTCTCACGACCCGTCACGTATTCGAGGAATTGTAATAGGTGGTTCAGGACAAGGTGAGGCTATTGTGGCAAACAAAGTCTATGGTGTACGTGCGGCACTTTACTATGGAGGTAATCTCGATATTGTGAAGCTTTCTCGTGAGCACAATGATGCAAATATTCTCTCGCTCGGCGCGCGATTTATCCACGCTGATGAAGCAAAGCGTGCGGTGAAGCTCTGGCTCGATACTGCTTTCTCGGGAGATGAGCGCCACAAGAGACGAATACAGAAGATTTACTCGGTCAAAAATTAAAGTAGCAAATACACCGCTCGTGTGTATAATGAATTTATTATGATAGAAATTATTCCCGCAGTACTACCTGTTGATTTTCAAGAGATAGAAGATAAGACCGGACTTGTCGCTGGTTCGTTTAAGACTATGCAGATCGATGTCTGTGATGGTAAATTCGTACCTTCAAAAACATGGCCATATAAGACCAATGGTGGATACGAGTTCGATGATATTTTGAATGGTGATATTGGTATGCCAAATTGGGAAGAAATTGATTTTGAGGTAGACCTCATGACACTTGATCCTGATAAACAAATTCCACTCTTTATTGGGCTTGGAATATCTCGCGCGATTGTTCATGCTCGTAGTACAAATCGTGAAAATCTCGAAGCTATTTTTGATGAATATGGTAAGAAAGAATATCCGGGTACTTTTGATATTGAAATTGGTCTTGCGATAAAAGCTCATGAGTCACTCGATGAATTTGATTCTGTGATTAAGAAAGCACATTTCGTGCAGGTGATGGGAATAGAACAAATTGGTTTCCAGGGGCAACCTCAAGATGTTGGTATTTATGAACAGATAAAAGCACTCAAATCTCGCTACCCTGAAATCATAATAAGTGTGGACGGGGGAGTAAATCTTACTACTGCTCCGAAACTTATCGAAGCGGGGGTGAATAGACTTGTGGTAGGTTCTGCGCTTTTTGGTGCAAGTAATGTGTTTGATACTGTGGAGTTATTTAAGAAGCTGGAAGGCGGGGGTTTGTGGTAAATAGCTAATAGCTTATCGCAGATTGGATAAAGAAAATAAAAGAAAAGCAGGTTTTGCAAAGCAAAACCTGCTTTTCTTTTATCCCAAACTACTATCTACTAACTACCAGCTACTATTACTCCATGTTACAATATTCTCATATGGAACTTCTCACTGAAGAGAAAATAAAATTTCTAAAGGATAAGGCGAATGATATTCGTCAGTCTATTATCACCATGCTTCTCGAAGCTGGCTCAGGACACACTGCAGGACCTCTTGATATGGCAGATATTTTTACCTATCTCTATTTTCATGCACTAAAACATAATCCAAAACTTCCAGAATGGGTAGGACGAGACCGGCTCGTGCTTTCTAATGGACACATTTGTCCTGTGCTCTATGCTACTATGGCACACTCTGGATATTTTCCCGTGGAAGAACTTAAAACTCTTCGAAAATTTGGTTCACGACTTCAGGGTCATCCACATCGAGAATTTCTCCCTGCACTTGAGACAAGTTCTGGTCCACTAGGCGCTGGACTTTCTCAAGCTGTCGGTATGGCTATTGCGGATAGAATAGATAATGGTAAGACCTCATCACGACAAATTATTTGTCTTACAGGTGATGGAGAATTAGACGAAGGGCAAAACTGGGAAGCGCTAATGCTCGCAGGTAAAGAGCGATTGCAAAATCTTCTCGTGATTGTAGATCGTAACAATATTCAAATCGATGGCTTCACTGAAGACGTGATGCCTCTTGAACCAATAGTAGATAAATTCAAAGCTTTTAATTTTAATGTTATAGAAATTGACGGACATGATTTTAAGTCGATTGATACTGCTTATAATCAAGCGCTTGCTGTGTTTGAAAAGCCAACTGTAATTATCGCTCATACAATTGCATCTAAGGGCGTACCTTCCTTTGAACGAAAATATGAATGGCATGGTAAACCGCCAAATAAAGAAGAGGCGGAATTAGCGCTACGAGAACTTAAGGTGGGGAGAAATTAATTTAAACAAACTATGAAAAAAATTTTACAAAATCATCCATTTTTTCTTTTTACTGTTCGGGTGTTGTATTGATTTTTATTTTAAGGAGTCTTGGTTATTTAGATGGTCATAATTTCTTGGGTGATGAAGTGGTTATTCTTTTCTGGTTTTTTACAGTTGGTGTATGTACATTATTTATTGTAGAGAAAATTGGTAAATTTATTGCTTCATTTTTTAAGAAAAAAACTACAGAATTAGAAAAAAATCCAGAAAGCTTGTCTTAGTTGTTATGATTTGCTAACGGGTAAGAGTGTTTGGTTTCAAGAGAATACTCAATAAAATGGGTATGCTGGATGAAACCGATTTAGCAAAAATAAAAACAGGCTTTATAAACCTGTTTTCATAAATTACCCTCCTTGCGGAGGTCGCGGGAAATCCCCGAAGATGTATATACTATATTCTATGATATAATTTGTGTCAAATATATGATTTCTCAATCTCAAAAATTAAATCCAAAGATGTTCGACAAAGATGTTGAACAGATGCCTATATGGAAGGGTGAGCTTTGGGGTGGGACCCAAAGCGCAAGGCCGGAGGCTGACGAGCCGAGGCGGGGTCGCGAAATTTTCCAGCAGGAAAATTTCTGTGACTTGGTGAAGGTTAACTTTCTCCAAAACATATGTTAAACCCTAATCTAAAACTAAATAGCAAAATCTTTGATAAAGACGTTGAACAGACACCCATCAGAAAAGGTTTTGGAGAAGGTCTTTTGCTTGCCGGCGAACGTGATCCTCGAGTGGTGGGGCTTTGTGCTGACCTTACTGAATCTACTCAGATGCATCTTTTTGCAAAGAAATTTCCTGAGCGGTTTATTCAAATCGGTATCGCAGAACAAAACCTTGCAAGTGTTGCGTCAGGTATGGCGGCTATGGATAAAATTCCGTTCATCACTTCCTATGCTATGTTTTCTCCGGGACGTAATTGGGAACAGATTCGTACTACTATTTGTTATAACGATGTACCGGTAAAAATCGCTGGTTCTCACGCTGGTGTATCTGTTGGTCCCGATGGTGGAACTCATCAGGCCGTAGAAGATATCGCTATCACTCGTGTGATACCGAATATGGTGGTTATTTCGCCCTGTGATGCCCTAGAAGCGAAGAAGGCTACACTTGCATTAGCAAGTACGAAAACCCCTACTTATATACGCCTAGCACGAGAAAAAACACCTGTTATTACCACAGAAGATACTCCGTTTGAAATAGGTAAAGCTCAGGTCTATTTTGAGCCGGTGGCAGGGAAGCCTGAAGTGGGAATTATTGCTACTGGAGCCCTTCTTCATCGAGCGCTTGTTGTCGCTCGTGATTTGGAAAAAGAAAAGATTGGTGTAAAAGTTTTGAATCTTGCAACTATCAAACCTCTCGATGAGAAGGCAATTATCTCACTTGCAAAAGAGGTGAAGGGGATTGTGACCGTGGAAGAACATCAGGTGGCGGCCGGAATGGGTTCTGCTGTTGCTGAACTTTTGTCTCGCGAATGTCCCACTCGAATAGAATTTATTGGTGTACAAAATAAATTTGGTCAATCAGGAAAGCCAGATGAGCTTATTGCGCATTATGGTATGGATGAAAAGGCGATACGAGAAGCGGTGGAGAGATTGTTGAAAATAAAAACTAACAACTAATAAAAAGGACCGTCCTCAAGGATTAAGAGAGAACGGTCCTTTTTGGCATCTAAAATTCTACCTTTCGATTTGAGAGAGCGTTTCGCAGAGTTTCACTATCTGAGTATTCAAGTTCGGTTCCTGTTGAAAGTCCACGTCCCAGAGTGGTTATTTTGATACCATGTGTCGCACAGATTTCTCGAAGTTCTCCTTCTATATAATCCTTGGTGTGTTCACCTTCGGGGTTGATTGAGAGAGCGATAATAATTTCTTTGAGCCCTTTCTCGGCTCGCATTTTTACCTTGTTTAAAAGTTCTTGGGTACGCACTCGTTCGTTTGGATTCTTATCGAGTATCGGCACGGTACCACCAAGAATAAAATAGTATCCAGTATAAGTCTTAGTTTTCTCTATGGCTTGGTAGTCTACATCTTTTGCTACGATCATGAGTTGTGTTTCATCTCGATGAGGATTTGTACAAATGTGACACACTTCATTTTTACCAGAGAAAAATCTAAAGCAAGAAGTACAGAGATGAATACTTGTTTTGAGATTAGTTATTTCTTCAGCGAGGAGATGTCTATATGTCTCTTTTTTTGTAAGGAGAAAATACACAAAGCGTTCTGCTTGGCGTGGACCAATTCCTGGGAATTCTCGAAAGAGTTGTATTAGTTTATCTATCTCATTCATAACTATTTGATTTATAGAACATACGCATTAGTCATATTTCTAAGTAATTTTGAAGCAGGGTATGGAGACGTACTTCGAGTACGGCGGAATACACTGCGTAAAAAGTACGACGAAATAGGGCTCACTCGAAGAGCGAATGAAAATTCCTTTAAATTATTGAGATGTATTTTCATGAGTGCGTATGTTCTATTTAGAATCCTCCCACCTCAGTCGGTGCAAAATCACCAAAGTCACCTTTTTCAATAGACATAAAGGTTGTCTTGTCTGCATCGAAGATGAGTTTGATACTACCTGTCGCACCGTTTCGATGCTTTTCAATAAGTACTTCAGTATCACGTGATCGAGCTTGTTCACCTGACTCATCTTTTTCACGGTGAATAAACATAACAACGTCTGCATCCTGTTCGATAGATCCTGAGTCTCGAAGGTCAGAGAGGCGAGGCTTACCACCACGACTTTCCACTGCACGAGAAAGTTGAGAAAGTGCAATCACAGGTACCTCGAGTTCACGAGCGAGGTTTTTGAGAGATCGAGAAATTTCGGTCACTTGCTGTACCACGTTGTCATTGTTTTTACTCTGTGTTGGCACCATGAGCTGGAGGTAGTCCACAATGATGAGTCCAAGACCTTTTTCAGACTTAAGTCGTCGCGCGACTGAGCGCATTTTTATAATGTTGTTACCTGGCTGATCATCGATATAGATAGGCGCTCGAGCAAGCTTGTCCATACCCTCACGAAGATTTCTAAAGTCGTGCTCGATGTGTAGGTTTCGTCCGGTACGAAGCTTCCATGCGTCCACGCGTGATTCTGCTGAGAGCATACGGTCTACGAGCTGTTGTGAACTCATTTCAAGAGAGAAGATTCCTACAGGGATATTGTGCACCACTGCTGCTTGTCGTGCGATGTCGAGGGCGAACGCTGTCTTACCCATAGAAGGTCGAGCAGCGAGAATGATAAGATCTGATTTTTGGAATCCGGAAAGCTTGTTGTCGAGGTCTTTGAATCCACTCGGCACTCCGCGAAGCTCATCTTTACTATTGTGAAGTCTTTCGAGTCTTTCCCATGCTTCGTTCAAGGTGTCTTTAAGTGCGACAAATTTACTGGTACCAGAATAGTTGGTAACACTAAAAAGTTTTTTTTCTGCTTCGTCGAGGATTTCTTCGAGTTCACCTGATTCATCATAACCAAGACCAGAAATAAAATCTGATGTCTCGATAAGACGTCGCATCATGTATTTTTTCTGTACGATTTCGCAGTAGTTTTTTATGTTACTTGCTGAAGGTACACGGTCGAGAAGCTCACCGAGGTATGTGGTACCTCCAAGTTGGTCGAGCAAGCTCTTTTCTTTGAGTCGGTTTGAAAGGGATAGAACATCGAGAGGTTCACCTTTTTGATGAAGTTCAAGAATGGTTTCCCAGATACGCTTATGCTTGTCTGAATAGAATGATTCAGCGCTTACAATATCCATCACTTCATTGATTGCATCTGGTTTTACCATCACTGACCCAATAATCGCTTGTTCAGCTTCAAGGTTATGAGGTGGAATTTTCATTGTTGCGATTTTTGCCATACAAGGATTCTAGCACGGTACATAAAGAGTGTTCTAGCTGACAAAAGGGGAGAATATGTGTGTAAGGTGGGGATAGAAATAATGGTCCCGTACGCAAAGCGTACGGGACCATTATCTATTACTTTCTTCTAATCTCTTGACCATTAACCCCGTCAATCAAACTAAAACCTAGGGGGAGTTTTGTGATTATTTCATCTCTTAGTCTATCTGACTCTTTCCAGTCCTGTGATTCTTTTGCGATTTTGCGTTGATCTATAAGGATTTGCACTTCTTTTGGAATAGAAATTTCTTCTTTTGTATCCAATTTAAGTCCAAGAACTTTATCGAAATCAAGAAGTGTTGCATATTGGTTTGGAAGTCCTAGTGCTGTATCTTTTTGTATTTCCCAAACAATAGACAATGCTTCAGATGTATTGAAGTCATCGTTTAGGCTTTTGATAAATTTCTCTTTGTAAACCGCGTCAACTTTACCATCTCTTATATCAATTGGCTGAGGAGATTCAACACAAAAATTCATAAAACTTTTCAAACGATTTAGTGCAACTTCAGATGCTTTGAGTGCCTCCCACGTGAAATTCTGTTTCGAACGATAGTTTGCTTGGAGGAAGAAGAACCTGAGAGCTAGAGGTGAAATTCCTTTGTTTATAATATCTTGCAAAAGATAACTTGTACCCTCAGACTTACTCATCTTTTTTCCATCCACAAGAAGATGTTCGTTGTGAAGCCAATAATTCACAAAGTGTGCGTCATTCGCACATTCAGACTGAGCAATTTCGTTTGTGTGATGGATTGGAATGTGTTCAATACCACCCATGTGAATATCAAGAGTTGGTCCCAAGAAATGTTTACTCATCGCAGAACATTCAATATGCCAGCCAGGAAAACCTTCGCCGTTTTGAACAAGTGGAGATGAGAAAGGGGAGACCCATGTTTGAAGAGCCTTCTCGTGTGCACCTGCTTTGAAAAACCACACAGCAAAATCTTGAGCATTTTTTTTGTTTGTATCTCCGACACTTCCGTGTCCTTCACCTGTTTCAAGAAGCTCTAGTTTTTGACCAGAGAGTTTTGTGTATTCAGGAAATTTTGTTACATCAAAATAAATTGCATAAGGTGTAGAATATGCAAAACCTTTATCAAGAAGGGTCTGAACCATCTCGATCATGTCTTGTATGTGGGCGGTTGCTCGAGGTCTCTCTTCCGGGTTTATAATATTGAGGTCTTTGAGATCTTTTTCAAATGTTTGTATGTATCTATCTGCGATTTGATTAGGGGTTGTGTTTTCTCGCTTCGCTGCTTTCTCCATTCGGTCTTCACCACTATCTGCATCACCAATGTTGTCGCCAGTAAGATGACCTACATCTGTATAGTTTCGTACGAATGTTACTTTGTAATCATTGTATTCAAAAGTACGTCGAACAATATCAGCAATAACCATCGCCCGGAGATTTCCGATGTGTTGGTTCCAATAGACGGTCGGTCCACAGTGATAGATTTTTACCTCACCAGGTTTTATAGGTTTAAATATTTCCTTTGACCGAGACAGGGTGTTTGTAAGATGTATGTCCATAAAGGTATTGTGGTCCTCATTATACAGTACTTATGTTTTACCTCAATGGTATAGAAATGCTTAGAACCAGCGCAAAAATTTGAGCACAAGGGCAATCAAAAAAGCTACACTTGCCATAATAATTCCAACCGCCCAGAATTCATGTCCTGATCCATGGAAAGGTTTATCCGGAGATTCAATAAGGAACCATCCTGAGATGATGGTAAGTACAGCGGAGATAAGTGTGATTACTGTAAATTTCTTCATAATCTCACCCTGTTTTGTTTCAAGGAGTGAATTGTTTGTCTCGCGAAGTTCTCGTAGTAGTTCGGTACAATTTTCTATTGAGTTATGGATTTTTGCATATTCAGCAATAAGACTCTCCATAAGATGAGAAAATTCTTTTTCAAATAAGTGAGTTGAGTGGACTTTGAACTGGTCCAGTATTTCTTTGTGGGTACGGGTTGCTTGCTTGATAGTCAAAATTTCTCGGCTAATTTTCGAGATGTCGAGAACCATTTCTTTTTCGTATCCATCAAACACTTTTTTCTCAATGTGACGGAGTGAATCATGTACAGAATCGAGTTCGTTGGTGAGTGATTGATAGAGTTCTGAAAGCATGCTCAAGAAGAGGTGTCCTCCATGAGTAGAGGTATCTTTCTTCAGAACAGATTTTACTTCAAATGTTTTACCGAATTTATGAAGAGCGTCAATATTTTCTTGTCGAGCGGTAATCATGAACTCCTTACCGATAATAAAATCGATTTCTTGAATGACTTCTTTGTGGCTGTGCTTTAGGGCAGGGAAGTGAAGTGATAGATAAATCACATCATCGTATACGTCGATTTTTGGTTTGAGACTTGGAAGAAGAAGTTCTTCTGCGGCAAGTGGGTGTAGAGAGTATTCTTCAAGGAGGGTGCGTACTTCATCTTGAGTTGGTGACTCAAGATCTATCCAGGTAAGTTTATTGTATAGATTTTTTTGTAGCATACTCTATTTAGTATAAAACATTATTATTCTAACTACTAGCTACTACACACTATCAAATGTTATACTTTGAAAACATTATTTATAATTCATTTTATGATTCACGTATCTAAAAAAACAAGAATAATCGGAGGTGCTATATTGGGTCTTACACTTGCGTTTGTTCTCGGTGTTTCCGTTGGTTACAACAAAGCACCTGTCTACACACTTCCTAATATTGTAAATGCTGAATCTAAGAACACAGAAGTTTCATCTGTTGATTTTGCACCATTCTGGAAAGCGTGGAGTATTCTTGATGAAAAGTTTGTTGGTACCAGTACTAAAGATCAGGATAAACTCTGGGCTGCGATAAGAGGCCTTACTGAATCATATGGTGATCCATATACGGTCTTTTTCCCTCCAGAAGAATCAAAAATGTTTGAGAGTGAGATTGCTGGAAACTTCGAAGGTGTTGGGATGGAGGTGGGACTCAAAGATGGACGTATTACTGTCGTCGCACCGCTTAAGGGTACTCCTGCTGATAAGGCTGGTATAAGAACCGGTGATAAAATTCTCGAGATTGACGGTGTCTCTACTGAAGGTTTGCCAGTGGAAAAATGCATTAAGCTTATTCGAGGTAAAAAGGATACAACCGTCAAATTACTCGTTGAACGTGCAAATGGTGGTTCTCCTATCCTCATTCCGATTGTACGTGGCGTAATTGATATTCCTACTATTAAGACTGAATATAACGGCGTTGCTTCTGATGGTGTTGTAAATCCTGCAATTTCATCTGGTGATGTTTTTGTAATAAGGCTTTATAGTTTCTCTGCAAATTCAGCAGACCTTTTTAGAAAATCACTTCAGCAGTTTGTTGATTCAAAATCACATAAATTAATCGTTGATTTGCGTGGCAATCCTGGTGGATATCTCGATGCTGCTGTAGATATAGCAAGTTGGTTCTTGCCAAAGGGTGAGGTGATTGTGCGAGAAGAATTTGGTGGCGGTAAAGAGGGTAAGGTGTTCCGAAGTAAGGGTTACAATATATTCAACGATAATCTAAAAATGATTATTCTTGTTGATGGAGGCTCTGCTTCTGCGTCAGAAATTCTTGCGGGAGCCCTCTCTGAACATGGTAAGGCTAAGCTTCTTGGGACAAAGACCTTTGGAAAAGGGTCTGTGCAGGAATTAATTGATCTTACTCCTGAAACATCTCTTAAGGTCACCATTGCAAAATGGCTTACTCCAAATGGTACATCTATATCTAAGAATGGTATTGTTCCTCAGTATGTTGTAGAAATGACCGAAAAGGACATGCTTGCAAAGAAGGATCCTCAGATGGAGAAGGCGATTGAGTTATTGTCAAAGTAAAATAGATGGCTTAGCTGGGGGGGTAAAATAAAAACAAGTTCGATTTTCGCAAAGCGAAAATCGAACTTGTTTTTTACTAGCATTATTTGTTTTTTCTGTGTTAAAATAAATACAAATGAATTTTGTTCCATTTATTAAAAGGCCAGGTGTAGGCGAGTTTCCAAAAAGAGCACTTCTTGCATTCTCCTTTTTTGTATCTGTGGTGTCTTTTCTTTTTACACTGTCAGATAACACATTTGCATACAACGCGAGTGACTTTGCAATATCTGTAAAGACTAACAATTCTGGTGTTAGTACCTCAACTCAATTTACAATTCCAACTACCGGAAGTGGTTACAACTACTCGGTGGACTGCAATGATGATGGTATTCTTGAGGCAACAGGGCGAACAGGAAATTATACCTGTTCGTATGGATCTGCTGGTACTTATACCGTAGCTATTTCTGGTACTTTTCCGCGGATATTTTTTAATTATTCAGGGGATCGCGCGAAGCTTCTCGCTATTCTTAATTGGGGCACTGGGTCTTGGACTTCATTTCAATCTGCATTCACTGGCGCAACCAATCTTACTATTAGCGCAACAGATATTCCAAATCTTTCAGGTGTGACAAGTCTGTCAGGAATGTTTACTTCAGCAACTTCTCTTTCAAGTGTCCCGAATATAAACAGTTGGAACATCTCGAATGTTACTAATATCTCATCTATGTTTGCCTTCACTGCCTTCAACTCTGATATTAGTAGTTGGAACACTTCGAATGTTACTAATATGGCAAGTATGTTTGTTGCTAATGCTTCTTTTAATCAAAACATTGGTGGCTGGGATACTTCGAAAGTTACCAACATGACTTCTATGTTTGAAGGGGCTTCTTCATTCAACCAAAATATAAGTGGTTGGAATACGGCAAAGGTGACATCGATGAATTATATGTTTTATGGTACACCCTTCAACCAAAATATAAGTGGTTGGAATACGGCGAGTACTACCGCTATGAATTCTATGTTTGCCAGTGCTCCTTCTTTCAATCAAAACATTGGTAGCTGGAATGTCTCTAATCTAACCTCCGCTAGTAACATGTTGGATAACAGTGGTCTTTCGGTAGCAAATTACAATGCTTTGCTCTCTGGCTGGTCTATTCAATCACTTAAGCCTTCAGTTGTTTTTGGTGCAAGTGGTCGCCGTCACTGTAATGCGGCTGCTAAATCTATTTTAACTAGTGCGCCCAACAACTGGACTATAACTGACAGCGGTCTCAATTGTGTGACTTATACTATTACCTACAACGGAAACAACTCAACGAGTGGTACGGTGCCAACAGATGGATCAAGTCCGTACATTACAGGATCAACTGTGACTGTGCTTGGCAATACAGGCTCACTGGTAAGAACCGGCTATGTCTTTAATGGTTGGAACACCGCTTCAGACGGTAGTGGTACAAGTTATGCTTCTTCTTCGACATTTACTATTTCTTCAAACACCACTTTGTATGTAAAGTGGGCACCAATCCCAACTGTAACTTACGATGCCAACAACTCGACAAGTGGTTCAGTTCCGACTGATGGTTTAAATCCATACGCTATTAATGATACAGTAACCGTCCTTGGCAACACCGGAACCCTCGAACGTGTGGGCTACACTTTCAGTGGTTGGAACACTGCTGCTGATGGTTCAGGAACTTCATACTTAGAAGACGATACCTTTACCATAACTGACCACACAACTCTCTATGCAGAGTGGCTCGGTAATGATTACCAAGTAATCTTCGATGGCAATACTTCAGATGGTGGTTCAATGTCTCCACAGGATTTTGTGTATGGAACCACACAAAGTCTTACTTCAAACAGTTTTACTAAGACAGATCTTTTATTTTTAAGTTGGAATACTGCAGCTGATGGCAGTGGTACCGCTTACTCGGATGGAGAAAGTGTTTCAAACCTGACCGATGTTGATGGGGGTACTGTTACGCTCTATGCACAGTGGGGTACTCCACCTATTCCTTTTAGGATGCTTGTACAAACCAGTAACTCAGGTGCAAGTGCTTCAAATGAATTCACAATTCCTACAAACACTGGCTCATACAGTTACGATTACTCTGTAGATTGTGAAAATGATGGTACATTTGAAGTGACAAATCAAACAGGGGATTACACCTGTTCGTATGGTTCTGATGGCCAATACACCATTGCTATCTTAGGTACTTTTCCTCATATCTATTTCAATGACGGTGGCGATGCGCAAAAATTACTTGATATCGTAAGTTGGGGAGACATTATCTGGTCTTCATTCGAATCTGCATTTGCTGGCGCAAGTAATCTTACTACTATTAGTGCAACAGACGCGCCTGATCTTTCTTCGGTATCAAGTATGTACTATATGTTTGGAGGAACTTTCTCTCTTTCAGGTGCACCGTATATGAATACTTGGAATGTCTCAACTATTAGTAGTATGGTTTCAATGTTTCAGAACTCTTCTTTTAATGGTGATTTGAGTAGCTGGAATGTATCAAATGTCAGTGATATGTCCTATATGTTCAGTGGCGCATCTTCTTTTAATAGTGATTTGAGTAGTTGGAATGTGTCAAATGTTATGAATATGCAAGGTGTGTTTTATTACGCATCTTCTTTTAATAGTGATTTGAGTAGTTGGAATGTGTCAAATGTTACTGATATGTCCTATATGTTTAATGATGCGTATGCTTTTAATCAAGATATTGGTGATTGGAATGTAGTAAATGTAACAAACATGTCTTCGATGTTTACAAATGCTTCCTCTTTCAATCAAAATCTTGGTACTTGGAATATTTCAAGTGTTACAAATATGTCCTCAATGTTCTCCGGAATAACTTTATCTAGTTTAAACTACGAAGCACTTCTTTCTGGCTGGGCAGGGCGGTCGGTTCAATACGGTGTATCATTTGATGCTGGTTCTAGTACTTATTGTGACCAAACATACCATGATATCTTAACTGGCGATCCTAATTATTGGTCTATTAGTGATGGGGGGTCAACGTGTACTATTAGTTATGATAGTAATGGTAGTAATAGCGGTGTTGAACCCGGTGATGAACCGTTTACATACGGTTCAAGTGCCACCGTTTCCGGTAATACTGGTTTTCTTGTAAAAGGTGGATACACTTTTGGTGGTTGGAATACAGCAAGTGACGGTTCAGGTACTTCGTATGGCCCAGATAGTACTTTTCCCATCTATGCAAATACCACACTCTATGCGGCATGGAGTCCTAATGCCTACGAAGTGATATTTGATGGTAACACGTCAGACGGTGGTTCAATGGGTAATCAAAGTTTTACCTATGACACAGCTCAAGACCTTACTCTAAATACTTATACAAAGACAGGGTATTCATTCACCGGATGGAATACTGCTTCTGACGGCAGTGGTACAAGCTATTCTGATAGTCAAAACGTCTCAAACCTCACTAGTGATGTAAGTGGTGTGGTGACTTTGTATGCTCAGTGGACAGCGCTCGATACCTTCGCCGTCACCTACAATGGTAACGGCTCAACGGGTGGCTCAGCTCCAACAGATGCATCAAGTCCATACATTACAGGATCAACAGTGACTGTTCTTGGTAATACTGGTTCACTTACAAGAACTGGTTATGCTTTCAACAATTGGAATACAGAAGCTGATGGTAGTGGTACAAGTTACACACCGTCTGAAACATTTACTATCTCTTCAAATACAACTTTATATGCCCAATGGACTCTTTTAGATACTTTCACTATCACCTATGATGGGAACAATTCCACAGGAGGTTCTGTTCCAGTGGATTCATTTAGTCCATATATCACAGGGTCAACTGTAACTCTGCTTGGTAATACCGGTGCTCTTGTAAGGTCTGGCTACACATTTAACAACTGGAATACAGAAGCTGATGGTGGTGGTACGAGTTACGCCCCTTCTTCAACATTCACCATCTCTTCAAACACTACTTTATATGCTCAATGGACAGCGGTTCCTGTTGTTGCTCCGACTACAAGTGGTAGTCGAAGTGGTACAAGGAGTGGGAGAATCGCTACAACTCCCGCGTCTCAACCTGTTACAAACACCACTCAATCCATCCTCGATTTTCTAAAGCAACTTTTTGGAACTAATGTTACGGTTGTTGTTCCTGAACCTATAACCATGACCACCCCTTCAGTTGCCTCTATTTCAAAACCTGCAAATCTTACAAATGGTAGCGTAGGTGAATCAGTAACATTGCTTCAGTCTTTCCTTATCGAACAAGGTTCAGGTCCTGAAGCTCAAAAGCTCACTCTTCGTGGTACAACAGGATACTTCGGTACACTTACAAAATCTGCACTCATTGAATATCAAAAAGCCCACGGCATCATTCCAGCGAGTGGATACTTCGGACCACTTACGAAGGCGTATTTAGAAAAGAAGGGGATTGCGTGGTGGAAATAATCTAAAAGACGAACCTGAAAGGGTTCGTCTTTTGATCTGCGCTATTAGTTGTTGGTTCACCTCATTTTGTGCTAAAGTATTTTCACTATGCAATCATCAGAAATTCGTAAGCGATTCTTGGCATTCTTCGAAAAACGAGGGCACGCCATTATTCCATCAGCCTCACTTGTACCTGAAAATGATCCTTCAGTGCTTT